>OCTX012236244.1_pt1 | contig 34601 bp, 27 predicted proteins | sample 1539691 | NCBI WGS metagenome assembly OCTX01 (sample SAMN02144231, study PRJEB22623) | gut metagenome | biome: sheep rumen | host: Ovis aries | place: New Zealand
TATGGCAAGCAAAAGAGAACCGTCACCATCTTTGCGAATGCGAAAGATCGCCCTTGTCATTTGCGAGGGCGAGACAGAGGTCTGCTATATCAATCTTTTGAAAACGTGGTTCAAGTCACCCATCAGAATCATTTCGCACATAGAAGGCACAAAGATTACGCCATCGCTGGTTGAGAAACGTACAAAGGAACTCAAAATCTCACAATGGGATAAAGTGCACACATTCCTCATGTACGACATGGATGTACAAGCCATCAATGAGAAATTGCGTAAATGTAAGGCCGAAATGCTTTTAAGCAACCCTTGTTTTGAGATATGGTTGCTGCTTCATGCCAAAGACCAAAAAGCTGCCATCGAAACGGATGCACTCATCAAAGAGTTGAAGAAAAGCGCCCCCGTATGGAAGAATTATTCCAAATCAGCATTCACAGACACTCAAAAGTCTTTCTTGAACGACAATACAGACTTAGCGGTTGCAAGAGCTAAGAAACTACATGAGCTCCAGAATCCATCAACAGGTATCTACAAATTGATTGAAATGCTTTCAAGTGATGTACGCTTGTCACAAGAAAGTGGAAAGACTTTTTAATAAGATGGACAAATTCCTAAACATGTTAGAAAACTACATCGGCTTTTGCACAAAAGTGCATAAAAAGAAAGAAAATCTCGCTGCCGAATCATTCCCCCAAAAACCATTTGGAGAATGGTTCAGTGGCAAGAAAGAGAACATCGCCAAGAACTACTCCATGCTGCCCCCAAACTCATTGGTGTCAAAGGATGGAGTGGAAGCTGATTTGAAAAGATTACACATCATTATAAAGGAATCACACACATCAACCTTGATTTAATATCACCGTATTGGTTAATCATGTCCCTAAGATGATGTGTAAGTTGATTTGTGAGAAATAGAATCATAAAATAAATGTTATAATAAAGTAACAACCAAAATGGGAGCACTCGAAATATCATTAAGTTTCCTGATTTCGTATATAGCAGGAAATGTTCCATCTATTAAGGACTTGTTGGAAATAAACACCTCATTAGAAGAAAAGTTAGAAAAGTGTTTCAAGAAAGCCGTCAGTGATTGGGATGTTGATCCAGAGACAAAAAAAAATGCTGGGGATAATATGCCTCGATATTTGATACACCTTAAGGAATTCCTTTCCCATACTCCCAAAGGACATCACCCAAAAGAGAATGAACTTTTGAGGTTGTGGGCAGATTATATTATATCAGATGCTGACTGCAGTGCATTTATTCTGAAACATCAGCAGGATATAATACAAATGGATATACAACGAGGTTTCCAACGAGCAGAAGATATTTTATCTGATCTTAAATCTGCTATGGATGAGGAATTTCAACGTGTCCAGAAAAAAATGGATAGGTTGCTTAAGAGAGGAGTCTCTTCATGTTCTGATTACTGGGACCGATATTCTACAATTGATACGGAAAAGAAACTTCCACAATCGATTATATTATGTGGAAGAGAAGATATTTTCCCAAAAATCACTGAGGCCTGCAATAACCCTTCGTTGCTTAATATTGAATCAGAGACGCAAAAAGAGTCGCTTGCATTTGCTTGTGCTGTAGTTTTGTCATTAGGGAAGGATTATTCAGACAGAGCTTATGTTGTGGAAGACACCGGAGCCTACAAAGAATTATCCGTTATAGACAAACCTTTGATTATCATCACAAGTATACTTGAAAACCATGCTATAGCTGTAAAGAATAGACATACCGTCCTGTGTTGCGTTTCGCATCAAGATAGACTTCAAAACACTGTTAGGTTAGGAGAAATAGACAGAGATGGTTTTGTTGAGGCTCTGAAAGATACTGGATATGATGAGGCAAATGCTAGGACAATGGCACGAGACACTTCAAGGGATATCAATAATTTATGGCGCGCTGTGGGTGTTGTAACAACAGCTCCCACTTGGGAAGATAACACAAATATCAAGACCAGCTATGCTTTTAGGTGGATGGAATGAGTTGGTGAAGAACGATTGTGATATAGTATCACAAATGTCCAAGATGCCTTATGATGAATATATGTACGAACTACAATCTTTAATTGCAGCTGAAGAATCTCCATTAACCAAAATCGGAGGAATATGGAAAATACGATCTCCTTATAACTTGATGCGACGTTTTTTCAGAGATATTACAAAAGAGAATATAAAAACTTTTCTAGAATGTGCAGATTGGCTTATCGAAGACGATGATCCAGATGCTGTGGATAAAATGGGCGCAGACTCTTTGAAAATATGGAAAGACAAGCATGCTTTTTCTGATGTGTTGCGAAGTGGTGTTTTCCAAGGAATTACTCTGTTGGCACTGCTGCAAGAAGAAAACCAGGGTAGTTCAGAATCGATTCGAAACTTTTTTCAGCAAAAACTTGACAGCTTCGGCCTAGTTAGATATTTATCGAATCGTAATTATCTTCAGTTGGTTGCAGAGGCAGTCCCCTCGGAGTTCTTATGCTATATTCAGTCAAATATGCGAGATGATAGTGAACTTCTAAAAGAAATTTTCGAGGTAAGACAGCGAAAGTATGATATAGTTGGTTCATCTATCTATTACACAGATCTTCTTTTCTGTTTGGAAAATCTTGCGTGGGATGAGCATTATCTACCATTAGTGACAGATATTCTACTCTACTTATGTAAATACCCGAATGAAAGCAATTGGGCAAATAAACCGATTAATTCGCTAATGGAAATATATCGGTTTCGTCTACCTCAAACCTATGCCAAATTTGACCAAAGAATGGATATACTACATAATCTTTCTAGAAAATATCCTGACGAGGTAAGAGTTTTGTGTTTCAAGGAATTGAAGGGGATATCTTCGATGGTGTTCACTCATACAAGCCAGTTCCAATGGAGATGGATGGAAAGGCAATTTACTCCGAAATATATAGAATCGATTCCTGCGGAATATGTACAAAGAGTGGTAGACTTGATGTTACGACTTACGCAATGGACTAATGATGATATATGTAAATATCTGGAACTGTCGTCAAATGATTATATGCGTTATTCACGCGATTGTTTGCTTGCTGCTATTTCCGAACACAAAGATCAAATGAAGGGTAATGACCTAATTGTAGAAACTTTACGAAAAGATATAAAAAGACATCGTTCCTGCAAAAAGGCAAAATGGGCACTGAATGATGAGGAATTAAAGCCTTATGTAAATTTATTATCTGAAATTGAATCAGAAGATATTGTCATTCGAAACAAACATTGCTTTGATGAGCTATTACTTGAAGAACTGGATTTTGAGAATGTGGGTTATGAGAAGAGGCATGAAGATACTCTCCAACATCGTATATCTATAATTGATGAAATAATAAGAGAGAGAGGTATAGAAGGCGTGTTTCAGTTATCGAGATTGTCAAAGCAGAGTAGCACTGTTGCGGAAGCTTTGGTAAAACTGAATGGTGGAAAGTATACAAATGAGGTTTATAAAGGAGTTATTAAAACCTTGCTACCAGAACAATTTGTACGCTCGTATTTCTTCCATCTTTATTTCAAAATAGGAAATGATACATATTTAACTATTTGCGACACACTGCTCGCAGTCTCAGAGAATCATATTGCCGTCGTATTATATGCGCCTGAATTCAAACGTGAACTTGCGGACCGAGCAGAAAAACTAGGAGATAATGTGTCCTCTGAGTATTGGAAAAATGTAACACTGTGGAAACTTTCCGAAAGTGATATTCCATTGGTACAGATGCGTCTAAAGAGTATTGGAAGATACGAAGATCTCTTGACTCTTATGACTCATGGAAGTGCTGTAAGTGCATTCTGCTCGGAGGATAAAGTGTCGCTCCTCTTAGAGATGTTCCGTGCAGGTTTTATTGAGAATATGATTCGAAATGCTTATCATATTGCGACATTGCTCAAAGCCATTGATTTACCAACGGAAAAGGTTCAAAGAGATGGTATTCTCCAAATAGAGTTCTTAATGTACAATCATCTACGTCACTATATGCATGGAGAATCTCTACATTTTGTAAAAGAGATTCAATCGTCTCCAGAACTGATGATAGAACTTGTAGAACTACAATATCTTCCGGACAAAGAATTCCGCCAAGAGGAAGATAGTAAAACTGATAATTCCCCAAAAGTTGCGATGGCTCGATTAGCATTTGATTTCTTTTATCACTACCATTCGGTTCCTGGTCTTCAACCTGATGGAAAGTTAGACTATGCTGTCCTGAATGAATATATTAATCATCTACAAGAACTGGCAATTTCTCACCATAGAGTACATGTAATGCCTTTGGTCATAGGAAAAATGATAGGCGATATACCAGAAAGTGACAATTATCCATCTGATGAGATGTGTGAGTTAATTGAAAAACTGGCTGATGATGAAATTGATAACCAGATAAGTTGTGCTATTGCAAATAGACGTGGCATGTCAAGCAGAAGTCTATTTGAAGGTGGTACGGTTGAAAGAAAACATATAGATACGTTGAATAAATATAGAGAACGTGCATTAGGCAAGTCACAAAGAATGGTCAAAATTCTGTCGAATGAAATCCGAAGTTTTGAAGCTATGGCCAAACGAGAGGACGAGATGGCTGAAATGAGAAAATTGAAATACTAGTATAAACATTTTTTACGTCCGATACGTTCTACTATAATATTTTATTCTATTTATGATTGATAATATTGATTATTATTGGTGCCTGATAATTAGGAACAATCACTGAAAGAACTATGTAACATGACTCTTGCCACTTACCGTTTCATTGCCATTTGAGCATTCTACACCCAACCAATATTAAGAAAATGTGGCAGGTTTGTGATTTTTTCCGTGTTTTCTTGTGGTCGTTTGGGGAGAAATATGGACCTTTGCAGTGATTTTGTAACATATTGATTATCAATGGTTATTTCCGTTTTTGCAACATGTGTGCAACATCCGGTGCTAACGCATTGATAGTCAGTTAAAGTCGTTTTCGAGGAAGTGAAGTAAATAATATAGCATATTAGAGAAAGCGTGCAGTCAGAAATGGCTGCACGCTTTTTTGTATTTTTCTGAAAATTGATAGAAAGACTCACTATTATCCAATATATTTTGTATATTTGTGGTAAAATAATCACAGAATTATGTCGAACAATCAACAATCAATGATGCTTAATAGGCTAAAAGCAGCCTTGGCAGAGCAAGGAAAGACCAACCGCTGGCTGTCTGAACAGCTTGGTAAATCAGAGAATACCGTTTCCAGATGGTGTGCCAATAAAGTGCAACCATCCTTACAGCAATTGAATGAGATAGCAACAATTTTGGACGTTGATGTAAAAGATCTATTAGTATCAACAAAAAGCTAAAAAAATTATGCCATGAGTACAAGTGTAAATACAATAAAACGATTGTTGAGGGTATTGATAGGAGTATTGATTATTACCTATCTTATATCGCTGAATATAGAAAACCATTTTATTGCGCTTAATGTGAAATGGATTTCCAATGATTTCCTTTTTGCAATCGCTGGAGGAGCTTTTGCAAGTCTCGTTGTTGTCCTTGTATGCGAACTAATAAAATATCGACAGTTAAAGTTTGCAACAGAGAACGCTTTGCTTGTTTATTTAGGAAGCTTATATGGTCAATTCTTGAATATAAGAAGCAATTGCAAAAGAGCATTGAATAGCAAGAGTATTGTTTCTGATAATATGATTCAGTCGATCTGCGACAATGCTACAATTGTTGTTGATTCAATTAATGGAATAGATTATACCCTTATTTGTAAAACCAATAAGGCAAGAGATTTGCTGAATGAGTTCAAGGCAAACAAATACCTTGCAATCAAGAATGTCCTTATCAATTTCGCATACCTCAAGATGGCAATTTGGGAAGACGGAAAGACCTTAATACCTCAAGGTAAGCAGAATCTTGTAACATCCGATTGTCCTAATACATATAAGGTGTTAAATAAAGTGGTTAGCCAATCAACAACGATACTCACATACCTTGACCAAGTTATTACGCAGATGGATAATGAACTTGGGAACAAGTATCAGTGGCAAAATAAAAGGCAAGCATTAAACACCTACCAAGACAATTATATTAGTCAGCAATTGGAAGATTATATTAAAGAAGGTGTAATTGTTTTCTAAAACAGAATGGAATAAGAAAAATCAAAATATATGACTAAAGATAACATACAAGAGTTACTTCAGTTACTTGAATTTGAGAACGAAGGCAACATTTATATCAAAAGATATGATAATGTTAGTGAGCCACTAAAGGTTGATATTAGTGGGGATGGATATATCTATTATAGGGAATGCGGTATTACAATTGGCCGCGAAACTACCTGTAATCTCTTAGAGCCTGAAAACCTTGTCGTCTTGCATTGTGTTGACCGTCTATTATGGAAAGGCTATAGCCCGTTCCATATAGAGTTAGAGCCTGCATGGAAATTGGGACATAGTGCCAAGGGAGGCTATGCAGACGTGTGGGTAAGGACATTTAAGGATGGAGGCTTTGACGGCTCTGATGAAGATAAGGAGTCCCTATTGATTATCGAATGCAAGACATGGGGACGTGAGTTTGATGGAGCATGGGCAGACACAAAGGAAGATGGCGCACAACTCTTTAGTTATTTCCAACAGGAACGCTCTACGAAGTTCCTTTGTCTGTATACTGCTGATATTATTGACGGAAAAATAGAACAAAACTATCACCTTATTAACGTCCAAGACAATGAAGAAAAACTTGCCAATGAGGAATCTGCCAGAAGCTACAAAGATGCTGACAATAATAAAAAGCTTTATAGAGTATGGCATGAAACCTATCACGACGATTACGCAACTCGAGGCCTTTTTGAAAAGGATATTGAGCCATACAGAATTGGCAAAAACAAATATACAACCAAAGATTTGGATTCCGTAGATAACGAAACGATTCAGAAAAAGTATAATGAGTTTGCTTTGATTTTGCGCCAGCACAATGTTGGAGGATATGAGAATGCCTTTGACAAATTGGTTAATCTTTTCCTTGCTAAGGTAGTAGATGAAACAAGTAATCCTGATGACTTGAATTTCTACTGGAAAGGCTCGGCATACGATGATGATTATCGTTTACAAGACCGCTTGCAGCGTCTTTATCGTGATGGCATGAAGCGCTTTCTGAATGAAGATGTTACTTATATTGAAGATAGCGAAATAGACAAAGCTTTCCGTCGGTTCAAGAACGATCCAGATGCAACAAAGAAAACAATTGCCGGTTATTTTCGTGCGTTAAAGTTTTTCTCAGATAATGATTTTTCGTTCATTAGCGTTCATAACAAGAAATTATTTGAGCAGAATGCTGCCATCTTACTAAAGGTGGTCAAAATGCTGCAAGACATTAAGTTGAAAGACTCTGACCAAAATCAGTTGCTTGGTGATTTGTTTGAGGGGTTCCTGAACAAAGGCGTTAAGCAAAGCGAAGGTCAGTTTTTTACTCCTATGCCAATAGTGCGATTCCTTGTTTCTTCGTTGCCGTTGGAACATATTATCAAGAACAGCGAAGAAATACCTTCTGCTATTGACTATGCTTGTGGTGCTGGCCATTTCCTGACAGAGTATGCTGTGCAAATAAAAGATTTTGTGGAGAAGTATCGTCCTTCTATTCCGCTGAATGAGTATTATGCACACATAACTGGTATAGAAAAAGAATATCGTCTGTCGAAAGTTTCTAAGGTTTCAGCCTTTATGTATGGTCACGATGAGACTAAGATTATCTATTCTGATGCCCTGGTTCCAAATAGTGAGGTAAAGGAAGGTTCATACGATGTACTGATAGCCAATCCGCCATATTCTGTCAAGGGTTTCTTAGAGACGTTGACAGAAACACAACGGAAGCAGTATTCTCTTTTCAATGATGGTCTCAATATCGCTAAAAATAACGCAATTGAAATATTTTTTATCGAACGAGCAGCTCAATTATTGAAGGCTGGAGGTGTGGCTGGTATTATCCTTCCTGTCTCTGTTCTAAATAAAGATGGTATCTATGCCAAAGGGCGTGAAATCCTTCTTCAAAAATTTGATATTGTTGCATTAGTGGAATTTGGCAGCGGAACCTTTGGCAAGACAGGTACAAACACTATTACCATGTTCTTGCGACGGAAAGAAACCAATACGCCAGATGCTGAACACTATCAATACAGAGTGGATTGTTGGTTCTGTAATTATGAGAAGTGTGAATCCAACGATATTTATGATGATACAGATCTGTTGCAAGCATATTGTGAACATTGCGGTTTTGTATGGGAAGATTACCTTGCTTTCTTATCAGGAAACATGACTGAAAAATTCATGGAGCATGACACAATACAAGCCTATCAAGCTTCATTCTTTGGTAATCAGCGTAATGCGATGAAGGGAGTTTGCGACCAAGCAAAGGACATAAGATCGCGATTCATGAGTCGCCAGAACACTCAAGCTTATAGGAGATTGCCTGAGGAGGAAAAGAAAAAACAGGAAGCAAAAGCATTCTTACAATTTGTCATTGCTATAGAAAAAGAGAAAGTGTATTATTTTATCTTGGCTAAGACAATACCTAATCCTGTTGTCATCGTGAAGTCACCATCGGGAACAACGAACATCAAACGTTTCCTTGGCTATGAATGGAGTGACAGCAAGGGAAACGAAGGCATCAAGTATCTGAATGTAGCAAAGCAAAATTCATCTGACGATGAAGGTAACAGCGAAGATGACGACACGTTGCAGCAAATTGACGGCATAAAAGGAATTCAGACACCCCTGTTTAATCCTCAGAATTTGGAAGACGATTTGAGGATAAACTCAATTATCAGACAAAACTTTATGGATGCAGAGACGTCTATTCCTGATGAGTTAATAGATTTTGTTGAGGTATATAATCTTGTTGACTTGATTGACTTTAAAAGAACAGATTTTTCAAAGGCAATTAAGACAACACCTGTATTATCTTATCCTCAGATTGAAAGTAAATACCCATTAGAAAAAATAGGTGTAATTGCACCATACGTTTCAGAAAAAGTGTCATATTCCAGCATATTGCCAACGAGTTATGTGACAACGGCAAATATGTTACAGAATCGAGCGGGAGTAAAATCATACGAAGATTCCCCAGAAATAGGTAATGTAACCAAGTATCAGAAAGGAGATATACTGGTATCAAATATCAGACCTTATTTAAAAAAGATTTGGTTGGCTGACCGTGAAGGAGGTTGTTCAAACGATGTTCTGGTATTTAGAAACACGAAGACATCAGATTATCTGTCAGAATACTTGTATTCTATTCTTTCTTCTGATATTTTCTTCGACTACATGATGGTGGGGAAAACTGGACTTAAAATGCCACGAGGAGATAAAAAGGTTATTCCAAATTTCCTTATACCAAAGGCTCCACGTGAAGATGTTCAAAGGAGAATCGTAAAAGAATGTCAAGAACAAAACAAAGAATACAGTAAAGCTTCGTCTCGTATCATTGAGATAGAAGAAGAGATGGAAGAATTGATGCGTCAGTCTCAAATGAAAGCTCATACTACTATCAGTCTCAGCCGTTCCGATTTGTTTGAAATATCAATTGGTCGACGTGTCTTGAAATCAGAGATTGTAAAAGACGGTGAGTATGATGTATATAGCGCCAATGTATTTGAACCATTTGGAAAGACTAGCAACTCTGTACTCTCTGATTTTTCGAAACCATCTGTATTATGGGGCATTGATGGTGACTGGATGGTTGGATTCCAAGAAGCAAACAAGCGATTTAATCCTACTGACCATTGTGGTGTTATTAGAGTATTGGATGAAAACGTAGTTAATCCCAAATACTTGGTTTATCCTCTTCTGAAAGCAGGAGAGGTAGAACGTTTCTCACGATCAAATCGTGCATCAACAGAGCGAGTCAAGTCTCTCTCTCTCATGTTGCCAGACATCGACATGCAAAATGAGGTAGCTAAACAACTGGTAAATATGGAAAATGAGAAAGCAGAACTAAAAAACAAGATGCAGGATTGTGTGATAAAGAAACAGAATATCTTAGATAAGTATCTAAAATAAAGTAATCGACAACAAAAAGTCCAATCTCAAAACAAAATGCAAGACAAGTTTTTCGCGTTCTAAATTATTAGGAGGATAAAAAATGAAAATTAAAGAAATCAAACTTAATAAATTCAAGCGATTTACTGATTTAACAATCACAAATATCCCTCAAACAGCAAAGCTTGTAATACTTGTTGGACCTAATGGATGTGGTAAAACATCGGTTTTTGAAGGCTTCTACCATTGGTACAAGCATTATGGCTTCTACAATTATGGCAACAAAGACTATTATGTTAAAGAAGGTGATAAAGATAGTATCAATGTTAGCAATTGGTTTGACAATCGAGTCAATCTCATTGTACATGATAAAGATTTTAATCAGAATAAAAAAGAAAATGTTTATGGACGCTTTTATTTCCGTACTGCTCATCGAAATGAGCCCGATTTTACAACATCTAATTTGACTAAGCAAGGTGATCCCAAAAGCCAAATTAGATATGAAACATTGATGAGTACCGATGTTGCCGTATCAGAGAACTATCAAAGATTAGTTTCAAGTACTTTGTCTGAGATTTTTAATGAAAAGAATGATGCAAAGTCTGTAAAAGATTTAAGAGAAGAGTTAATTGGGATTTTAAAAAAATCTTTGAATAGTGTTTTTGACGATTTACAATTGACATCCATTGGTGATCCTTTGACTAATGGAAGTTTCTATTTCACTAAGGGGAATTCGACTAATTTTCATTATCGGAATCTTTCTGCAGGTGAAAAGTCTGCGTTTGATTTGTTGCTTGACATAATAATAAAAGCAACATATTTTGCAAATACTGTTTATTGTATAGATGAACCAGAAATCCACATGCATACCGCTTTACAAGCAAAGCTTTTATCAGAAATATATGATTTAATACCAGAAAACTCACAATTATGGTTATCAACACATTCTATTGGAATGTTACAAAAAGCTAAAGAACTTGAAGAGCAGAAACCAGGAACTGTATGTTTCCTCAATTTTGCAGATATAGATTTTGATTCGTCTGTAGTTATTACCCCTTCAAAAATCGATTCAACTATATGGAACAAGTTTTTAGAGCTTGCATTCGGAGATTTTGCAAAGCTAATCGCTCCCCAAAAGGTTGTTTTTTGTGAAGGAACAGAAAAAGGACGAAAATACAAAAACTTTGATGCTCAAATATATAATCGTATTTTTTCATCAAAGTATCCAGATACATCTTTTATATCTATTGGATCATGCTCTGAACTTGAAGACGAGAATAATATCAGTATGAAAATCATCTCACAAGTTCTCAAAAATTCTACAATTATAAAAATTGTAGATCGAGATGATAAAAGTGAAGGCGAAATAAAAGATTTGAAAACAAAAGGTATTAAAGTTCTAAACAAACGACATATAGAATGCTATCTTTTAGATGACGAAATAATCACTAAGTTATGCATTTCTCAGAGTAAAGAAGACAAATTCATAGAGTGCCTTAACGCTAAAAAACAAGCGATAACTGAAAGTATAGGAAGAGGTCATCCTACAGATGATATAAAATCTGCAAGTGGAAAGATCTATACAGAACTAAAACGATTATTGTCATTAACGAAATGCGGAAATACAAAAGATGCATTCCTAAGGGACACAATTGCCCCATTAATTACAGAAGAGACACAAATATATAAAGATTTGGAATCTGAGATTTTTGAAAACGTAAGTTAAATAAAGAGCATCATGGGCAAGACAGTAACGACATATTTGATAAACGGAGATCCGAAAGGGACTCAATACGTGTTCATCAGCAATAAGATTTGCAAGATGTATGTGATTCCTCGTTCTAATCTTTCTATTCTGAATGACCGGCAGGAGTTGCAGACACCTGCATTCTATATCTTGTTGGGTGAGGATGAGGCAACAAAGCCAATGGCTTACATTGGCGAGACAGAGAATTTCCGTGAACGGGTGAAAGACCACGATAGCAAGAAGGCGTTTTGGCAAAAGGCATTGCTGTTTATCTCGAAAGATGCTGCGATGACAAAGGCTGATGTGCAATACTTGGAACATCGGGCCATCGCAGAGGCAAAAGTCTCAAATACGTTTGTACTGAATGAAAACAAACAGACGCCTAAGGCTCCTCATCTTCCAGAACACAGAAAGGATGATATGGAGGGTTTCTTTGAAGATGTGAAATTCCTTACGTCCTTTATTGGTTGTAACATCTTTAATATTGCCAAGCCCAAAGAAGAACACTTGTTCTATACCAAAGGTCGTGGCTGTGATGCAAAGGGCTTTTATGACACCAATGGCTTCACTGTGTTGAAGGGTAGTATCATTGCAAAATCGTCCGTCCCATCGTTTACATGGAAAGAGAAACGTGAGAATCTTCTTAAAGATTATACCGTCAGCAATGGTGACAAGTTGGAATTAGACTCAGACAAGACTTTCCCAAGTCCCAGCACTGCTGCCGACTTCTGCATTGGTAGTAGTAACAACGGCTGGCTCGTCTGGAAAGACAAAGATGGTCAAACATTAGATGCTGTGTATAGGAAACAATTAGAATAATTATAGTTATCTTTGTATCGAACTAAAACAGAGTGACATCATCTCATACAGATGAACAATAGGATAAGAAGCTAAACGTTTATATAATAAGGATAAAACAAAATGATACAACAATATGGCAATACCTATTAATATAGAAGACCTGCTGAATAAGCGGAAAATAGAATCAGAGCGTATAGAGTTTAAAGAAGGATGGAATCCTATTAGTATCTATCGTTCTATCTGTGCTTTTGCCAACGATATTGATAATCTTGGAGGAGGTTATATCCTTGTTGGCGTAAAGGAGAAAGATGGTATAGCGGAAAGGCCTGTCAAGGGTATTCCTATAGAACAATTAGACGGTATTCAGCAGCAAATGGTAAGGTATAACAATATGATAGAGCCTTATTATCAACCCCGTATCGCCGTGGAAGAAGTGGATGGAAAACAACTTCTTGCTATCTGGGTGCCCAGTGGTATAGATCGCCCCTATACAGTTCCTGCGGATGTAACTGCCAAACAGAAGAACAAGTTGTTTTATATAAGATTTGGTTCAAATACTATTGAAGCAAAAGGTGACCAGTTAGACCAATTAAGGGAAATGTCTTCAAAAGTGCCTTTTGACGACAGGGGTAACGATGCTATCGGATTTGATGACATCTCCTTGGTTCATTTGCGTGACTATCTCGTAAAAGTAGGTAGCAAATTGTCTCATGATGTGGGTCGTACACCCATAGAGACTTTACTTGGTAATATGAACTTACTGGTAGGGCCAACAGAGCAGTTGCGCATAAAGAACGTTGCTGCTATGATGTTCTGCGAGCAGCCTGACAAGTTCTTCCCGTATAGCCAAGTGGAAATAGTCTTTTTCCCTGAGGGACGTGAGAAGAATCCTGATAACATGACAGAAGCTCCTGCTATAAGAGGGACTGTACCACACATGATAAGTGCCACATTGGACTTTCTGAGGACGAATGTGATAAAAGAAAGTATCATTAAAGTACGGGACAGACAAGAACCGGTCAAATACTTCAATTATCCCTATGCCGCATTAGAAGAGAGTGTTACAAATGCTCTTTATCATAGAGATTACAGACTTTACGAGCCAGTAGAGATAACTATTGAGCCAGACAGAATTAGCATACTAAGCCATTCTGGACCTGACAGGTCTATTAGTGCTGAGTCGATAAAACAAGCACGTGCTTTGCGTTCTCGTAGGTACAAGAACCGCAGGTTAGGTGATTTTCTAAAAGAACTGGGATTAACGGAAGGACGAGCCACGGGTATTCCCACCATACAAACAGCTCTCGAAGCAAATGGATCAGGTAGAGCAACAATAGAAACTGATGACGAAAGGACTTATTTCTTGATAGACATACCGTGCCATCCTGATTTCAAAAACGTGTCCTTAAATATCAAAGATGATTCTGACACTTCGATAAGAGGTTTAAAAGACATATTGGTGGATGTATATCTTGTTGTGAAGGATCACCCATTTGAGACTATAGTTCAACTTGCAGAAAGGTTAGGAATTGGAGAAAGAGCAATGAAAGCTCGTATCAACAACTTGAAGAAAGCTGGTTTTATCGGAAGAAGAGGAAGAAGACATGGATATTGGATTATCCTGAAATAAAATAAGGTATGTCTTTAAGAATGTCTTTAAGAATGTCTTTAAGAATGTCTTTAAGAGCGAGCAGCAGACAAATTTCCAGTGATGTAATAAACATCTGTTAGAGACTATATGATCTGGTTTAAATAATCCCGTGTAGTTGAAACTGCACGGGATTAATTGTATTTGTAAGCTTGGGCTTTGCCTATATTAGATAAGGTATTGGCCTGAGATGCTTTCGTTGTTCTGGACGCGGTTGATGGTCTTGGCAAGGAGGTCTGCGATGCTCAGCTGCTTTACCTTGTCACATCCGCCCTTGTATGGTATCGAGTCGGTGAATACCATTTCCTCTATTGCACTGTTCTGAACGCGCTCGTTGGCAGGTCCGCTCATGATGCAGTGGCTTGCCAGGGCACGTATGCTGCGTGCGCCCTTTTGCTTCAGCAGGTCGGCTGCCTTGGTAATAGTGCCGGCTGTATCTACCATATCGTCAATGAGAATGATGTCTGCACCCTCGACATCGCCTATAACCTCCATTGAAGCAATCTCGTTAGCCTTCTTGCGCGTCTTGTTGCACATTACCATAGGGCAGTCAAAGAACTTGGCATAGCTACTGGCACGCTTGGAACCACCTACGTCAGGACTGGCAATAACCAGGTTCTTGAGGTTGAGGCTCTGGATGTAGGGCAGGAGTACGCTGCTGGCAAACAGGTGGTCTACAGGAACGTTGAAAAAACCCTGCTCCTGATCTGCATGCAGATCCATAGTGATACAGCGGCTGATGCCTGCTACCGAAAGCATGTCGGCACATAGCTTGGCAGCAATGCTTACACGTGGCTTGGACTTGCGGTCCTGGCGTGCCCATCCGAAATATGGGATGACTGCATTGATAGTGCGTGCGCTGGCGCGTTTTGCAGCATCTACCATAAGCAGGAGTTCCATAAGGTTGTCTGCATTGGGGAAGGTGCTCTGAACAAGGTAGATGTCCTTGCCGCGAATGCTCTCTTCGAAACATACTTCGAATTCACCATCGGAAAAACGTGTAACTGTCATGTTGCCCAGCTCGCAACCGAGACTTGCGCAGATTTTCTCGGCCAGATACCTGGTTGCAGTGCCCGAGAAGACTTGGATTTGCTTGTTTTCGCTCATCGTTTTTTGTGAAAGGTTATGTTTTTGTTTATCCTGTTGCTTTTCGGAGTTGGCGGAAATGTGTAATCAATGCCTTGTAGTCCATTCCGCTGTGTATGTTAAAGCGTTTCCATAAGTCATTGTATACTATTACTCCGCCAAAGCCCATGTCAGCGGCCTGGGGAATAGTATCCAGTGAAATACCCGTCTGTGCAATGACGTGACGGTCTATAAGACCGCGGCGTCCTGCCTCGCGAAGCTGTTCGGGAGTATATTTGCTCTTGCGCTCGGGGTCGGAAAGGCTGTCGAAGACGTCTTTCAGTATCACGTACTGGCTGTCACGCTTTGCTTCTGCAAGTTCTTCCAGGCTGTTGCAGCTGCGCGTAATCAGGCCGTTATAGTTCTGTGGGGGCAGAGGATTGCGTGCCGACAGGTGGATGCCCATCAGCTGGAATTCCTCCTTCAGGTAGAAGTGGTCGTTGGTAATGATGCGTGAGTGGTGTTCCCTGGGCATGAGGGTAAGCAGCCGTTCGGAATATACAGGCTCTGTATCGGGTTTGCGCAAATGCAGGATATCGAGACCTTCTTCGAACAGGCTGGAGAGAATTTTGTCTTCCTCTACAAAGAAATGTGGACTGCTGAGTAGAAGTAGCTTCATTTTTCTTAATGGAGAGGGCCTTGCTTCACAGCAAAGCCCTCTATAATGTGTTTGGAATTGTTTTTGGAAAATGTTAGTGTTTTTGATTAAGCCTCTGTAGGTGCCTCTGCTGTTTCAGTTTCTGCTGTCTCGCTCTCTGCAGCTTCAGCAGCTTCTGCTTCTGCCTTGGCTACTGCCTCAGCAGCTTTCTTGTCGGCTACCTTCTGTGCGATTGCCTCTGATGCCTTCTTCTCAGCCTCCAGACGGGCAGCTGCGTCCTTCTTCTTGTCAGAAGCCAACTTTGCAGCGAGAGTCTCAAGACCCTTCTGCTTGTCAGCCTTCCAAGCTTCGAACTTAGCCTGTGCTGTAGCCTCATCAAAGGCACCCTTCTTAACGCCGCCACGCAAGTGCTTCATCAAATAAACACCTTCGTTGGAAAGGATGTTGCGTACTGTGTCTGTTGGCTGAGCTCCGCTCTCAACCCAGTACAGGGCGCGGTCAAATTTCAAATCTACAGTGGCAGGATTGGTGTTTGGATTGTAAGTACCAATCTTTTCTGTAAACTTACCATCACGTGGTGCTCTTACATCAGCGATCACGATGCTGTAGAAAGCATAGCCCTTACGACCGTGGCGCTGTAAACGAATTTTTGTTGCCATAATTTAAATTAATGGTTTTAATAGGTTTGAAATATGCTGTTAACCCGTAACAGCGGCACAAAGATATGAAAAAATACGGAAAAGAGAAAATTCAACACGGGAAATGTGACAGAATAAAAGTCTTTTTCTTGATTTATATCAATAAAACATCACCTCGGTAATGATTTGCGAACGTACATATTCGTTCATCCTGCGACATATCTCGCTGCGCATCATCATCAGATTATTACGCAACGCAGGACTCTTGATCTGTACGTTCAGCCTTGTGCCGTGTATTCTTATTTCACCCGTGTATTTCTGTATTGCCGGCCCCATGACCTCGCCCCATCCGGAGACCAGACGATGCTGCAGCAGCGGTGTCTCAAGTCCCTCGGACCTGAGCCATATATCCAGAAGCGGACTGATAGGAGTACTCTTGTGACGTTCCATTATGTCGTGGTTATTCCCGGTTTATCCGAAAGGAGTGAACTGCCCGTTCCGGCATTCAAACAACTTGTAGTCCAATTCGGTGATACTCAGTATCTTGTCCAGGTGATCCCTGTTCGTATCAGTGATGAATGTCTGCCCGAAACGAGTGCTTCCCACAAGTCTTACTATACGTTCTACGCGCTCTGCATCCAGCCTGTCGAAAATGTCGTCCAGCAGCAGGAGTGGGGTAGTGCCGCTACCCGTACGGCGCAGGAATTCGAACTGAGCCAGTTTCAGTGCAATCAGCATCGTCTTGCTCTGCCCCTGACTGCCTTCCCTGCGCAGGGGATAGCCGTCAATCGTCATCACCAGGTCGTCACGGTGTACCCCGTGCAGCGAATAACCCACAGCCCAGTCCTTGTTTCGGTCGCGCTGAATGACATCCAGCAGCGGACCACGTTGGCAATGGCTTGTGTACGAGATACTTACCTTCTCGTGGTCGCAGGCAATCATCTCGTAGAATTCCTGGAATATAGGTATGAATCTGTTGATGTAGTTCTCGCGTTCACGGTAAATTATCTCACCCTCACGTGCCATGTGCTCCTCCCATACGCTCAGTATCTCGTCATCACATGGAGGATCCGTCTTCAGAAGGGCATTGCGCTGTGCCAGAGCCTTGTTATAGCGCACCAGCGCATCCAGGTACGGCAGGTTCATCTGCGATATAACCACATCCATGAAACGCCTTCTCTCCTCGCTTCCCCCATCCACCAGCATGTTGTCCGAAGGACTTACCATGACAATGGGAATCAGTCCGATATGTTCCGTCAGGCGCTTGTAGGGCTTACCCTGGCGTCGCAGTATCTTCTTCTGCCCGCGTCGCAAGGCGCAGTGTATACTCTCGTTCACACCGTCCTCGCGAGTGTACTCGCCCTTCAGCATAAAGGCATCCTCGTCGTGACGGATGCACAGGCTGTCCTGCCCGCTGCTCAGACTCTTCGTCAGGGACAGGAAGCGTATGGCGTCCAGCAAGTTGGTCTTACCCTCGCCGTTATGTCCTATGATACAGTTCAGTCCAGGCGAAAAATCCAGTTCCGCCTCAGCAATATTCTTGTAGTTCAGTATGGACAGGTGATTCAGTATCATAACCAGCTACAAAATTAAACAAAAAGGGCTGCATGTCCAAAATATTGATGCGATTTTTTGATTTTTACGGAAAAAAGAGTAACTTTGCACGCTGAATAATTTATGATAAAAACAAAAAACTATATAGAATGGCAAAAAAACATCAAACCGCTCCTGTCAATGAATTTGACAAGACACTTGCTGCCGGTGGCAGTTTCGTAGAGAAGAACAAGAAGGCTATCATGTATTGTACCTGCACAGTCCTGGTTGTTATCATAGCAGTCGTATTGGCAGTACAGTACTACATCAAGCCCCGTAACCTGGAGGCAGCAGAGAGCATGGCAGTTGCTGAGCAGCTGTTCCGTACAGGTGATTATGAGAAGGCACTGAACGGTCAGGGTCAGAATGCAGGTTTCCTGCAGATCATGGACGAGTTCGCATGCACACCAAGTGCAAATCTCGCCCGTCTCTATGCAGGACTAAGCTATGCACACCTCGGCAAGTATCAGGAAGCCGTAGAGTATCTCGAGGATTACAGTGACTGCGGCGACGAGATGATCAGCAATGCAGCAAAGGGAGCCCTGGGCAACTGCTATGCAGAGCTGGGCCAGACCGACAAGGCTGCTGCAACACTTGTAAAAGCTGCCGAGAGAGCAGACAACAACACCCTGTCCCCAATCTACTACATCCAGGCAGGTCAGCTCTTCGAGTCCCTGAAGCAGAACGACAAGGCAAAGGAGTGCTACGAGAAGGTAAAGAAGAACTATCCCGGCAGCCCACAGGCACAGGAGATAGAGAAGTTCATCGAGCATCTGAATTAATCCCCATTCCGTATCATGGCCAGTGCATTGCACAACCTCAGCAGTTATGACCCCTCCACTGTTCCCGACGGTTCACAGTGGAAGATTGGCATCGTCGTCAGCGAGTGGAACGAGGATGTTACCGGAGCACTGCTCCAGGGAGCATACGACACACTCCTGAAACACGGAGTCAAGGCCCAGAACATCACGGTCAAGACCGTTCCGGGCAGCTTCGAGCTCGTTTACGGTTCTGCCTGGATGACCCAGCAGACCGACGTGGATGCCGTAATCGCGATAGGATGCGTCATACGAGGCGATACACCGCACTTTGACTATATCTGTCAGGGAACGACACAAGGTCTTGCAGAACTCAACCGCAAGGCTGTCGTACCTGTAATCTACGGTCTCCTGACATGCAATACCCTGCAGCAGGCCCTTGACCGTTGCGGCGGAGCCCTTGGCAACAAGGGAGACGAATGTGCCGTCACCGCCCTCAAGATGATACAGTACAGCCAGAATTCCTGAAGGGGCACCAGCTTCCTTACCTTATGACAACAAGTGACGCGCAGTCACATACGCGTGATGTGGTCCTGTATTGGGCTCACACCAGCGATGTGCACAGTTCCATATTCTCGTACGACTACCTGAAAAACCGCACTACACTGGGCGGTCTGCCTGCCGTATACAGCTATGTGAACAATCTGCGCAAGACACATCCCGGCCGCGTCATACTCTCGGACGGCGGTGATGTGCTGCAAGGTCAGCCCGTAGCATACTACTACAATTTCATCAATACCGATGCCCCTCACGTCATTGCAACCGCAATGAACGAGATGGACTATGACTGCGGCACTATAGGCAATCACGACATCGAGACGGGCCACGACGTATACGACCGCTGGATAAGGGAATGCAACTACCCGATTCTGGGCGCAAACATCATCGACGAGCGTACAGGCGAGACATACCTCCCCCCATACATAATGATAGAGCGCGAGGGGATACGCATTGCCGTCCTGGGCATGATCACCCCCGGCATTCCACATTGGCTCCCCAGGATACTGTGGTCCAACCTGCAGTTCCAGGATATGCTTACCTGCGCGAAGAAATGGGTCCCCTATATACAGGAGAAGGAAAAGCCGGACCTGCTTGTGGGACTATTCCACAGCGGATACAACGGAGGAATGATATTCCCCGATTACCGCGAGAATGCAACCGAGCAAATAGCGCGCGAGGTTCCCGGATTCGACCTGATATGCTTCGGACACGACCACAACCCCAGGATTTCGCGCATTATAAACTCCAACGGAGAAAGCGTTGTATGCATGGGAACGCAGGACGCAGGTTCCAAGATAGCACAGGCACGCATACGTCTCAAGATAAATGACGGTAAGGTTATTGCCAAGAACATCTGGGCAGAGACAATACCAATGATTGAAAGCCAGAGTCCCGATGCAATGGCATTCGAGGCCATGCTCACCGAGGAACGCCAGGAATTTGCACGATGGGTAAAACTGCCTATCGGTACCATCAGCGAGGATATCCTGGAACGCGAGGCATTCTTCGGCCCCTCTACCTTCATGAGCCTCATTCACGAAATGCAGCTCGATCTGGCAGGTGCCGACATCAGTTTTGCAGCACCAGTCAGCTTCGACAGCCATCTGAAAAAGGGAAAGCTTACCGTGCGCGATATGTTCTCGCTGTACAAATACGAGAATTTCCTGTATACAATGCGCCTTACAGGTCAGGAAATCAAGGATTATCTGGAAATGGACTACGCCCAGTGGACAAACCAGATGACCAGTCCCGACGACCATATCCTGCTATTTGACCTCGACAACCGCAATCCGCGCAGACACGGGCTCAAGAATCTGTCCTACAATATGGACTCGGCAGCAGGAATAATATACGAGGTGGACGTAACAAAGCCCGAGGGCGAGAAGATAAACATCCTGCGAATGGCAAACGGACGTCCCTTCTATCTTGACGAGGAATACACCGTTGCCGTCAATTCATACCGCGGTAACGGCGGTGGCGAACTGCTTACCAAGGGAGCAGGTATTCCGCATGAGGAACTCGAAAGCCGCATTGTCAAGGAAACGGACAAGGACCTCCGCTATTTCCTCATGCTCAGTATCATCAACAACGGTGATGTCAACGTATACAGGATCAACAACTGGCGCTTCGTCCCAGAGTCATGGGCAATACCCGCCCTGGAACGAGACCGGCAGCTGTTGTTTCCCGACTAATCAGCACCTCCGCCTAAAGCCTGATACAACTCAACCGTAGCGCTTATAGACTCCATGCGGTTTGCTATCTGCTCCATTCTTGCAGAGAGCAGGTTGTTATGTGCCGTGATAACGTTCAGATAGTTGGCACTGCTGTTTGCATACAGCTTCCTGTTGGCATCGTATGATGTTTCCAGAGCCTTCACCTGTTTGTCTATCAGTTCCTTCATCTCCTCGGCCGAACGCACCTTCACCATTGCAGTATTCACCTCGTTGCCGGCATTTATCATGCAGCTTACGAAGTTGTTCTTCGCAATGTTGAATTCCTCCTTGCTTATACGCAACCTGGCACGCAGCTGACCATTTGCAAATATAGGCTGAGCCAGCGCAGCAACAGCCTGGCCAATCATGATGCCTGGATTTACAATACCTGCACCTGAATTGTTGGTAAACTCACCCGTAGCAGTCAAAGTCAGGCTTGGGAAGAAGGCAGAACGTGCCTGGTTCACATCATAGAAAGCCTTTGCCAGCTTCATCTCGTCCATGTTCACATCCGGACGCCTGCGCAATACATTTATGGGCAGACCCGTTGCAATCACCTTGGGAGCATGGAACGTATCAAGCGCAGTACGCGTGATCTTCTGCGGACGCTCGCTCATCAATGTCGTCAGTCCGTTCTCCAGTATCTTCACATGATCCTTGAGCGTAACCAGGCTCTGGCAGATGTTCCAGTACGTAGCCTCGATGCTGGACACAACGGCAATGTTGGACTGTCCGGCATCCATCAGCAGCTTCTCCATGCGCAGATACTCAGCCCAGTTGTCACGCGTCTGCGTCATCAGGACAATCTGCTCGTCCAGCTGAGCCAGGGTGTAATACATCGTAGCAGTATTTGCAACCAGCTGGGCCTGAATGGCCTGCTTTGCATACTGCATCTGCTGCTTGCTTATCTCCGCACCCTTCTTCGCGTTGCGCAGAGCCAGGAAATTGACGTTCTGCCAACCCAGCGTCATAGCAATACCGTAAGACAGCGTATTGTTGTACGTATAACGGTTGTACGGGTCCCAGGGGCGAGTGCTTGCACCGTTCAGGTTCAGCGAGACAGAAGGAGCAAAAGCCAGCTTTGCAGCCTTCAGCGCATGCTCGACCTCCTGCAACTGGAAATCAGCATTCACAATGTCCGTGTTCTGTGCCAGGACACGCTCTATCAGAGCCTGCAACACAGGATCGGTAAACAGCTCGCGCCATTTCAGGCCACCCAGGCCCGTAGCATCACCGCCAAGGGCCTCGGCCGTCAGGTCATCACCGAATATGCTGTCCGTATTCAGGTCCTGCTCCGTTACGACATTCTCCTTCTTGTAAGTACTCAGGACACCCTTACCAGTCTTACAGCCGGTCATTACGACCGCTGCCAGACATAAAATCAATATCTTCTTCATATCATTCATCACTTTACCTGCCACTAATTACTTGTTGGCAAACTCCTCACGTTCCTTACGTATGCGCTCACGTTCCAGCTGAACCTGCTGGTCAGCCTCCTCAATCATTACAGGACGAATCTTCTCCTGAACCCACTCGAGGAAGATGAAGAACACAGGCACAGTCAGCAGGATGGCAGCAGTACCCACCAGCATACCGCCAATAACGGCAATACCTATGGTACGAGTACCGTTCGCACCAGCACCCACCGTGAATATCAGCGGAATCATACCGAAGATCATCGTCAGCACAGTCATCAGGATAGGACGCAGACGGGCCTCTGCTGCAGCATAGCCAGCCTCTACGATACCCATGCCCTTGCGACGGCGCTCCAGCGCAAATTCCGTAATCAGGATAGCCGTTTTCGCCAGCAGACCGATCAGCATGATAACAGCCGTCTGCAAGTAAATGTTATTCTCAATTTTACCCATGAAGATTATCGGACCCAGGCTGCCTGAGGTATAACCGGCATTCCACAGCCATGCAAAGCCGTATGCACCCATCAGACCAGCAGGAACACTCAGTATTACAGCCCATGGAATCAGGAAGCTCTCATACAGCATGCTCAGGATCAGGAATATCAGGATACAGCACACAGCATATATCATATACGTAGCCATGCTGCCCATCTGCTCATGCTCCTCACGGCTCATGCCGCCATACTCGTAGGCATATCCGGTCGGGAATATCTTCTCGAACTCCTCATGCACCCTTGCCATAACATCCGTGCTCGAATAGCCGGCATTCGGAGTCAGGTTACATGAAATACTGCTGAACAGGTTAAAGCGCGTGTCAACCTCGGGTCCCAGTATGGGAGTCAGCTTCACAAACTGGCTCAGCGGAGCCATCTTGCCCTGACTCTGAACATACATGTTGTTCAAGGCATCGCGGCTCAGACGATCCTTCTCGCCAGCCTCCAGCATCACACGGTAAATCTTACCGAACTGGTTCATGTTGCTCACGTACGAACCACCACAGTAACTGCCCAGCTCGCTCAGCACAACCGATGGACTTACCCCAGCGCGCTTGCACTGTGCTGCATCCACCTCGACCTGGAACTGAGGGAAGTTTCGCGAATACGTCGTCATAGCGCGAGCCACCTCGGGATATTCGTTCAGTGCAGCCATAAGCTTGTTCGTATATTCCAGGAACAAAGCCTTGTCACCACCAGTTTTGTCCTGCAGGTTCAATTCTATAGAACCCATACCATAGCCAGGAATCATACCAGCCTCGAACACAAAGCACTGAGCCTCGGGAATCTCCTTCATCAATCTCGCGTTAAGCTTAGCGTTAGCCACCATCGTAGCACCCGACATAAAGTTGTCCACAGGATGCAGGATACCGAAATTACGATCCTTCCAATGCTTCAGACGGATGATACTCATACCGTACGATGTACCCTGACCACCCATGAAACTGTAACCCGTTACACGGATAAAGTCACTCACCTCGTTCGTCTCCATCAGTATCTTCTCGACCTTGTCCATAGCCTTGTTCGTAGTACCCAGGTTGCTACCGGGCGATGTATTCATCACCATCATCAGGAAGCCCTGGTCCTCCTGAGGCACCAGACCCACTGACAGGTTGCTTGCAAAGAACATTATACCAGCAAACGCTACAGCCACACTCAGCGGAGCAATCCAGCGGTTCTTGGCACGTACCAGACGGTGCAGGACACCCTTGTACTTGGCCAGCAGGGCAAAGTAGCTTGCCTCGTAGGCACGTCGTGTCACACTGTTTATCCTGCCCAGGAAACCCTTGCGGCGCTCCTCACTCGCAGGCTTCATCATCATTGCGCACAATGCCGGACACAATGTCAAAGCACAAATGCACGAAAGACCTACTGAAGTAGCCAGAGTCACACCGAACTGGGTATAGAATATACCGCTCGTACCAGGCATGAAGCTTACAGGGATGAATACCGCCATGAATACGAAGGTACAAGAGATAACCGCCATTGTCACGTCACTCATAGCATCTTTCGTAGCCTGGTATGGCGAGGTATAGCCCGCATCGAACTTTGCCTGCACCGCCTCAACCACCACGATTGCGTCATCCACAACCGTACCGATAGCAAGTACCAGGGCAAACAGCGTCAGCAAGTTGATACTGAATCCCGCAACAGCCAGACACGCAAACGTACCCTCGAGCGAAACGATGATAGCTACAGCCGGAATAAATGTGGCCTTGAAATCCTGCAGGAAGAAATACACCACCAATATCACCAGGATAATTGCGATAACCAGCGTCTCCTCGACATTGGCCATAGAAGCCAGCAGGAAGTCATTCGAGCTCGACAACTTGCGGAACTCCAGTCCAGCAGGCAAGGTCTCGCTCAACTCCTCCAGCTTGTTGCGCAAGGCATCATTCGTTTCCTTGGCGTTTGCACCTGCAATCTGGAAACACAGGAAGCCCACCGACGGATAGCCGTCACAGCCGCCGCGGAACGAGTAGCTCGCCATACCCAGCTCAACATCGGCCACATCCCTCAGATACAGTATGCTGCCATCGTCCTTCGCCATCAGTACAATATTCTTGAACTGCTCGACATCAGTCAGACGACCCGTATATTTCAGCGTGTACTGGAACACATTGTCAATATCCTTGCCGCGGCTGTCAGCAGGCTTCTCGCCAAGTGCACCCGTCGGGCACTCCAAGTTCTGTTCGGCCAGCGCATTCGAAATCATCGATGGCGTCACCCCGTGCTGGGCCATGGCGTCGGGCTTCATCCATATACGCAGCGAATACGTACCGCCAAACGCTGTGATGTCACCCACACCCTTTACACGCTTCAACTGAGGCAGGATGTTGATGTCCAGATAGTTAGACAAGAAATCCTCGTCATACTGCCCGTTCGTGCACACCAGTGCATTCGTCTGTAGGAAGGCATTCTGGCGCTTCTGCGTCGTAACACCTATGCGCGTCACCTCCTGCGGCATCAGACCCAGCGCCTTGCTCACACGGTTCTGCACATTCACTGCCGCCATGTCCGGATTCGTGCCCTGCTTGAAATACACCTGTATCGTGGCACTGCCCGAGTTGGTGGCAGTCGACGTCATGTACGTCATGTTCTCGACACCGTTTATACTCTCCTCCAGAGGCACGATTACCGCCTTCATCACGGCATCCGCATTCGCACCCGTATACGTCGTGCTCACCACAATCGTAGGCGGTGCAATGTCGGGGTACTGCTCAATAGGCAGCGTAGCCAGGCTTATTGCACCCAGCAGCAGAATCATAATGGCAATCGACATTGCCATTACAGGCCTCTTGATAAATATATTATCCTTCATCTTTACAGTTCCTCCCAGATTACTTTACCTTCTGACCCTCGCGTACCATACCGGCACCCTCGGCAACAATCTCAGTTCCGGCTTCCACACCGTCGGTAATGATAAACTCCTTGCCCGAGCTCAGCGGATCCACGCCCACTATGATACCCTTGGCATTGCCGTCCCCGTCAACCGTGTACAGACGGAACCTGTCCTGCATCTGCACCGTAGCGGATGCAGGAACCACCAGTGCATTCTTGTAAGTCACAGGAATCACCACGTTACCCGTTGAACCCGAATGCAGCAGACCCTCGGGATTCTCAAATACAGCCCTCAGCTGCACACTGCCCGTGTTGCGGTCAATCACGCCGCTTACGGTCTCTATCTTGCCCTTATGCTCATACTCGCTGCCGTCCACCAGCTGCAGGCGTACTGCAGGCATAGCCTCTATGGCTTTCTCCGGCGAACCGCTGTTACGCGTCATCTTCAGGAACTCGGCCTCGCTCATGCTGAAATAAACCCACATGCTGCTGTTGTCGCTTATCGTTGTCAGAGGCTGGGGAATAGAGCTTCCCACCAGCGAACCCTGGCGATAGGGCAGGACACCCACAACACCGTCCGCAGGACTCTCGACCCTTGTGTGCTCCACATCCTCGGCAGCATCCATCACATGAGCCTCGGCCTGAGCCACCTGAGCCTTCGCATTCATCAGCGCATTGTATGCAGTCTTCAGGTCAAAGTCACTTATCACGTTCTGCTCACGCAAGGTCTTCTTGCTCTCGTAGTTCAGCGCCGCAGTAGCCTCGGCAGCCTTTGCAGCCTTCAGCGTAGCCTCGGCATTGTTCAATGCAGCCTGAAATGGAACAGGATTGATCAGGAACAAAACCTGACCTCGACGCACGCGCTCACCCTCTGTCACATATATCTTCTGCAGGGTACCGCCCACCTGGGGATACACCTCAACATCCTGGCAACCACGAATCGTAGCGCTATATTTCCTGTCTATCACCATATCCTTCTTCTCGACCTTAGTCGTCTTGAAAGCAACAACAGACTCCTTCTTCTCAGCCTTGCCGCACGATGATACCAATACACCCGCAAACGCAATCGCGATGCAGACAATCCAGTTCAGTTTTTTCATGTTCACTAATATTTTTGTTAATTCATAATCCTTAATTCATAGTGCACAATGCACCATATATCTATAATGCGTGCGCATATATGCATGCGCGTCAGACGCCGCAAAGATACAAAAAATACCGCAAGGGAGAAAATGAAAAAGGCGAAAGACAACATTTCTTCCGCTATTTTTCCTATATAATTAACAAATGTTAACGAATTTCGATTTCCTCCTTCACGTCAATTTCCTGGCCCTCAGTATCATATATCTCATACTGCAGTATAGCCAGTTTCTGACTTGGAATAACCCTTACCCCCATACCGTATTTCCACTGCCACTTGCGCTTCAGCGAAACAATACCCTGGTTGATATACGCATATACATAAGGATGCACATGCAGCGTAAATGCCTTGATACCCAGATGGTTCTGCATCATCTGTATCTTGCCCTCCAGCACCTTCGTAAACAGCAGGCTGCTCTTTATCTTGCCCGTACCATGACACGTCGGACACTCTTCCTCGACCTGCACGTCCATCACGGGACGCACACGATGACGGGTAATCTGCATCAAGCCGAACTTGGTCAGCGGCAGAATGTTGTGCTTTGCCCTGTCCTGCCTCATGTTCTCCGTCATGCGCTCGAACAGTTTCTGGCGGTTTTCTGCCGATTTCATATCGATGAAATCGACAATAATGATGCCTCCCATATCGCGTAGGCGTAACTGGCGTGCCAGCTCGTCCGCAGCACCCAGGTTCACCTCCATCGCATTCGCCTCCTGCGAGTCATCCTTCTTCGTACGGTTGCCGCTGTTCACGTCCACTACGTGCAGGGCCTCGGTATGCTCGATAATCAGATAGGCGCCCCCCTTGTATGTCACCGTAGTGCCGAAGCTCGACTTTATCTGGCGCGTAATGTCAAAGTTGTCGAATATAGGCAGTGCCCCCTTGTACAGATGCACACAGCCGGCACGTTCCGGAGCAATCAGCGACACATAGTCCCTCACCTCGTGGAATACATCCTCGCGGTTAACGTATATCCCCTCGTACGACGGGTTGAACAGGTCACGCAGCATACCCACGGCACGGCTCGACTCCTCGTATACCATGCAGGGCATATCCTTTGCTCTCTGTGCACGTGTCAGCGTATCCGTCCAGCGCTGCACCAATATTTTCAGCTCGTTGTCCAGCTCACTTGCACGCTTGCCCTCGGCCACGGTACGCACTATAACACCAACATTGTTGGGCTTCATGCTCTCTATGACCTGCTTCAGCCTTGCACGCTCCTTCTGGTTCTTGATCTTGGCCGATATGTTAACCTTGTTCTCGAACGGAATCAGCACCAGAAAACGCCCTGCAAAACTCAGCTCGCAAGTCAGCCTCGGCCCCTTCGTGCTTATAGGTTCCTTCACTATCTGCACCAGCACCTCCTGGCCCTGCTGCAGCATCGTGGTAATCTTACCGTCCTTGGGCGTGTCCGGCAATACCTGCACCTTGCTTGCAGGCGACAGGTTCTTCTTGTCCGACAGAACGCGCTTCAGATACTTTGCATACGTCTGGAACTTGGGCCCCAAATCCAGGTAGTGCAGGAACGCATCCTTCTCGTACCCGACGTTTACGAAGCTCGAGTTCAGTCCTGGCATCAGCTTGCGTACCTTTGCCAGATATATGTTGCCCACCTGGAAGCTCGCCTCCTGGCTCTCCTCCTGGTATTCCATCAATTTCTTATCCTCGGTCAGAGCGATAGAAATCTTCTTGGGCTGTACATCCAAAAAAAGTTCGCTGTTCATCTTATCCTGATACCTTCATATAAAAATCCAGCGGCTATACCTTATTAAATAAAACAGGTAGTGCCACTGGAATTATCCCTTTCAAGCATGCGCCTATCCAGACGGCAAGATACTTACTTGCTCTTATGTCTGTTCTTACGCAGTCTCTTTTTACGCTTGTGAGTCGCCATCTTGTGACGCTTGTGCTTCTTTCCGTTAGGCATAATTAAATTCTATTTGACGTTAATACATTTTTCAGCGTGCAAAGGTAAGGAAATTTTTTAATATGTCCAAACTTTTTCCTTTTTTTATGATTTTTCTAACCGCTAACCGCTAACCGCTAACCGCTAACCTTTAACCGCTAACCATTATCCGCCACCGTCATCAGCGCGACATCATATTTCAGCGGATCGTCAGCATCCCAGCTACGGAAAATCTCAGTCAGGCGACAGCAACTTTTCCACGAAGCCTGATGCATCCCCGTCAGTTCCTCCGTCAGGCGGCACACATGCACATCCATCACGGCATACAGATCACTCTGGCTATGACTCCGCCACAGCCCCAGGTCAGGACTCTCCCTGCGAATCATCCATCGCAGATACATACATATACGCTTGCATGCCGACGTACCGAAGGTCCCTAGACGGGCAGGCCTCAGCCATACCGCCAGCTCCCCGATAATCCTCTCGATACTGCGACCCGTAAAGAACTCCTCCAACGTACTGCAGCCAGACGATGCCAATGCACATTGTATATTATCGCACACCTCGATAAACATATCGCGGTTCAGCGTCCTGTACACACAGTTGTTCTTAGCGTTCAGGTACGACTCCCTGTAAGCCCCCGACATGATGAATGTCCCAGGCCTCCAGTTCATTTCCTCGCCCAGCATCCTGCGCGCCGCCCCGCGGATAGCCTTGCGGTTACCCCACGAGATCATGGCCACGAACAATGCTCCCAGCTCAATATCCAGCCGGTTGTCCGTATGCTCCTTCAGCTCATAGACAATGCCGCAGGGGTCAACCTCCAGGAAACGCTCCACGCAGAAAGTCTCCCTGTACGACCTCTCCAATACCTCTTTTGTTATCTTCATCACCGCAAAGTTAGCAATAAAACACAATTCCTCGGCACAAACCATCATAATTATCAAAAAAACTCTTACCTTTGCCAACAAATAACACGCTAACCGCTAACCACTAACCACTAACCGCTAACCACTATGAACAAAGTCATGCTAATCGGCAACGTAGGCGCAGATCCCGAGGTACGCTATATCGACCAGGGCGTAGCCGTCGCCAGTCTCAGGCTTGCCACCACCGAAAGGGGCTATACCCTCAAGAACGGCACACAGGTCCCCGACCAGACCGAATGGCACAACATCGTACTATGGCGTCAGTTGGCCGAGACCGTCGAGAAATACGTCCACAAGGGTGACAAACTATATATCGAGGGCAAACTGCACACACGCAGCTATGACGACCGCAACGGCAACAAACGCTATGTAGTCGAAATCTGGGCAGACGCAATGGAAATGCTCAGCCCCAAGCCCCAAGCCCCAGCTGAGTCACAACCGCTAACCCCTAACCCCTAACCGCTAACCTTGTCCTCTTTTCTCGATATCCAAATTACTACATACGCACCCACGCTCTGGGCATGGGTCGCCCTCGCTATCAGCCTGCTGCTCCTGATATGCAGCGGATTGGCATCGGCCAGCGAGATAGCCTTCTTCAGCCTCACCCCGCAGGACCTTTCACAGCTCGACGAGGAACACAGCGCCAGCGACCGCTGCATCAGCCGCCTGCGCCGCCACCCCGACAGGCTCCTTGCCACCATACTGATACTCAACAACCTCGTCAACGTATCCATCATCATACTGCTCAACTATTTCTTCATGAAATGGCTCAGCTTCGGTCCGGGCAGTGAGTGGATAGAGTTCCTGATACTCACCGTACTCCTCACATTCCTTTTGCTCCTGTTCGGCGAGGTCATGCCCAAGATTTACAGCACCCAGCATACGCTGTCCTTCTGCCGCTCCATGTCCCAGGTGCTCCTGCTCCTGCGCAGGATACTCTGGCCGCTGTCCACATTACTCATGATGAGCAAGGCCTTCACTGACCGCGTCGTACAGCACGACACCGAATCCTTTACCGTCGATGACCTCGAGAAAGCAATGGAGCTGACCGACCAGAAAGACATCGCGCAGGAAAGCCAGATGCTGCAAGGCATCATACGCTTCGGAGGCGAGATGGCACGCGAGGTCATGACACCCCGCGTAGACATCGTGGACCTCGACATCCGTGCATCCTTCCCCGAGGTCATACAATGCATAATCGAGAACAACTACAGCCGCATACCCGTATATAGCGGTAACGAAGACAATATCAAGGGAGTCCTCTATATCAAGGACCTGCTCCCGCACCTCCAGAAACCAGCCAATTTCCGCTGGCAGACCTTGGTCCGCGCACCATATTTCGTCCCCGAGACCAAGATGATAGACGACCTGCTGCGCGATTTCCAGCAGAACAAAGTACACATTGCTATAGTCGTAGACGAATTTGGAGGAACCAGCGGTATAGTTACAATGGAGGACATCATCGAGGAAATCGTAGGTGAGATAGACGACGAATACGATGATGCCGAGAAGAGCTACCAGCGCCTGAACCACAATACCTATATCTTCCAGGCCAAGACCCTTCTCACCGATTTCTATCGCATTATGCACCTCGACGACGAGTATTTCCAGGAGGTCGAGGGCGATGCCGACACACTCGCAGGCCTCCTGCTCGAAATCAAGGGCGAGTTCCCTACGCTCCACGAGAAGATTACCTACCAGGATTTTACCTTCGAGGTCATGGAAATGGACGACCGACGCATCGTTTCCATCAAGGTTATTTCCCGCGTAAGTAAGGACAAGGATTGACAAAATAGCAACACGGCTTCTCTCTATGAGAGAAACGGCGTTTTGCTATTCGAGATACGGCCTCCCTCTTTTGGGCGATTTTGGGGACGGTGCGTTGCAGTGTTGCAGTGTTGCAGTTCGATTTTACCATTTCCGCCACACAAAAATATTTCTATATATTTATATAAATATATAGAGTTAATTTTTGGGTTTTCAATAACCTGATTTTTAACTGCAACACTGCAACAACTGCAACACATAATTTTTTTTTGTAAATTTTCTTTAGATTTATTTGGAAGTCTCGTCAAAATTTTATAATTTTGCACGTTGTATGGAGTTGCTCCAAATAGACACGAAAAAAGATAAAAATTAACATCATAAACTAACTAAATCAAAACAAAATCAAAACAAAATGAAACAAAAACTACTCAAACTCAAGGCACTCCTGGTGGTGCTGATGATGACAGTCGGATTTGGACAAGCATGGGCAGAGGATGTGACGGGTACAATCACGTTCAGCAATAATGCTGTGAAAATCAATGCAGCCTCAGTTCAAGGTGCTGATGATTTAAGCAACACGTGGCAGATTACAACTGTTGGTACAACCAGTTATACTGCAAATTCTGCTTATTATCAGGTAGGGTCTAGCTCTAAACCTGCAACATCAATTACGTTCACAACAACGCTTCCTGCTGAACAAACCATTACTTCAATGTCTGCAAAGTTTGGTGGATTTAATGGTACTGCAGGAACAATAACCATGAAAGTTGGTGAGACAACAATTGGCACAGGCTCTTTGAATGCGACAAGTGATGTTACTGTTTCGAACTCAAGTCAGGCTACAGGTACTGTCCTGACAGTTACTGTAACAGGTATTGCAAAGGGTGTAAAAGTATACTATATTTCTTATACCTATTCGGAAGGTGGTAGTACAAAGACCCCAACCACAACAACATTCAATGGTGAGTCAAGCTATAACGTAGTGTTGGGTGATGAGTTTAATGCTCCCACAGCTACTGTTAGCCCTGAGGGTCTTGACGATCCGACCTACAGCAGCAGCAATACAGCAGTTGCTACAGTTGACGCGACAACAGGTGCCGTTACACTGGTAGGTGCAGGTGAGACAACTATCACAGCTTCTTATGCTGGTGATGATACATACGCATCTTCTTCTGACAGCTATACTTTGACTGTAACAAAGCCAATCCCTATTTTCGCATCGTTGGAAGAGCTTGCTGCCGACGGGACTCTTGTTAGCGGCGACATCGTGAACGTGTCGTTCCAGAATGTCGAGATCAAGAGTGTTTATGTGAGCAGTGCACAAAAGCGTCAGGGCATTTACTTTAACATCCAGAAGGGAGACAATGACATTGAGATCTACTATTCGGCAGAGGAAGTTCCTGAGACATGGGTAGCTGGCGGCACCGTATCCGGTACAATGCAGTGCCCATGGAAGGACTACAAAGGTACATGGGAGCTCGCTCCTGAGTATAACACATGGTCATGGGACAACTTGGTTTATGTTGCTCCTGCAGGTGCTAAGACAACTGCTACAATCGAATTCACTGCTAAGAGTAAACTCGAGGTTGGAAGTGCTGACGAGTTTGACGTAACTTATAATGGTGATGGTGTTCTCGAGGTTAACTCTACAAACGAGGACGTTGCCACTGTTGCTATCGAGGCTGGTCACGTTGTTGTTACTGCAATTGCAACGGGTACGACTGTTATCACTGTTTCTGCTCCTGAGACAGACGAGTACACCGAGGCTTCTAAGCAGTACACACTGACCGTATCTCCTGCTAAGCAGGCATTTGACCGCAATGTTCACAAGGCACTGGTTGCCGAGAAGGATGGCAGGTACTATGCTGCATACAATACTATCTCAGGTAGCAATACCTACTTCACAGTCAAGGAGGTTACTGTTTACAACAACAAGGTTTATTTCCAGAACGATGAGGATGCTTCCGATATTGCATGGAATATAACAATTGATGATACAGACGCTACAAAAGCAACAGTTCAGAACCTGTACGGCGACTATCTGGTTCTTGGTACTAAAACTGCAGTAAGTCTTTCGTCAAATGAAAATGAACTGTATGCTAACGAGGATGGTGGCTTCTACTATGCTTCAGATGGTCGTGGCTTTGCATATAATCCAAATGCTCCACGTATGGCAGGTTATAATGTAGGTGGCGGTTATCCTGCAGCCAAGGCTATGTCGTTTGCAGGAGACGAGGATGCTCCAATGCGAATTACTTCTGCTGGTTGGGCTACATTCTATGCTCCATTCCCAGTTGCTATTCCTGAGGGCGTAACAGCTTACACTGGTACAATGATGGATGATTGGATTCAGCTGAACGAGCTCACCGAGGGTTGTATCCCTGCAGCTACGGGTGTTGTTGTTGCCAAGGCAGTTGAGGGTGATGCATTTGTTGCCAGCCTGACTCCAGTTGACTTTGTTCCCAGCGTTCCTGTTTCTTCTTGCTACACTGGTAATACCACAGGTGCTATAATGAACGTATCTGTAGGTGACTATCTGTTGCAGAAACAGAATGATGTTGTTGGCTGGTACAAGGTAGAGGGTGAGGGCTTCACATTGGCTCCAAACCGTTGCTACCTGAGCAAGGATGATGTTCCTGCACCAAATCAGTCACGTACATTCTTCGGCTTTACTCCTGACGACGCAACTGGCATCAGCAGCATTGCTACCGAGGCTAAGACCAAGGCTGACGGCAAGTACATTGTCAAGGGTCAGATTGTCGTAGTCAAGGCTGGTAAGGCTTACAACATGAACGGTACTGAGGTAAAATAAATAGCCCCTTTCCCCCGACCCCTTTCCCCATCAGGGGAAGGGGAGAGGAATGGGATAAAAGCCATATAAAATAAAAACGAGATAAAA
>OCTX012267158.1_pt1 | contig 34582 bp, 29 predicted proteins | sample 1539691 | NCBI WGS metagenome assembly OCTX01 (sample SAMN02144231, study PRJEB22623) | gut metagenome | biome: sheep rumen | host: Ovis aries | place: New Zealand
GCCCGGCAATCCGGATTATGAGCTGAGCGGAAATGCAACGGTTGAGTGGTATGACTGTGTAAACGGCGAAATGACTGACCCGGATTATCACAGTGCGATCTGGGTGCCGGTGAAGAGAAAAAAGTAATCATATTAAGAATTACAGCGCTATACCGTAAAAAAGGAAGATGACCTGCATATGAAAATGCAGATCATCTTCCTTTTTGTTGCCAACCCTGCCAGCCAGATGCTCAAATCAGTTTTTTGATTAAAACTGTCTTATGAACACCTGGCTAACCGGGCGGCGTTTTTTTCATGCAGAGAGATACCGCCAGACAGCGGGGAGGTCGGGGAGGATCGCCTCGGCCAATCGGCGCATCTCCCCGTCCGGCACGAGCAGATCCGGCACCATGAGCGTGTGCATCCCGGCAGCATGCCCCGCGCGGACGCCGTTGTAGCTGTCCTCGATCACATAGCAGCGGGCAGGCTCTGCGCCGAGGCGCGCCGCCGCCAGCAGGAAGATCTCCGGGTCCGGCTTGCTGTGCGCGACCTCGTCGCCGGTCACGACGGCATCGAAGACGTCGGCCAGCCCGGCTCCTTCCAGCCAGGTCTCCACGAGCGAGCGCGGCGTGGAGGACGCGAGCGCGAGCTGCCTGCCCGCCGCGCGCAGCTGCGCGGGCAGGACGGACGCGCCGGGCTTGAGCGGCAGACGGCCGCCGCCGTATCGCGCGCGGTAGCGCCGGGTGGTCTCCTCCCGGAAGCGCTCCCAGGGGAAGGCCTCCCCATAGGCTTCGCGCAGGATCTCGCCGGTCGCCGGGACGGTGACGCCGATGCAGCGGGCATAGACCCGTTCCATATCACCCAGCCCCTGCTCCGCCGCGAGCTCGCACCAGATCGCGCGCTGGACGCGCTCCGAATCGAAGATCACACCGTCCATATCGAAGAGGACGGCATCGAAGTCCTTCATTCTTCGGCCTTTCTGCGAATGTCGATCATCCTCTGCGCGGTGGTCGGCAGGAGGACGCGGGAGTAGAAATCGCGGATCACACGGTGGACGACCGGCGCGATATCCGCCGTGCCCTTGATCGGCTTGACCATGAGCTCGACCTCGGCTCCGCCGAGGCGGTAATCGCAGGGTACCTCCACATAGCCGAAGCGGGCGAAGAATTTGCGCAGCTTGCGCATATAGTCATCCTTGCCCTCCTCGTCGAAGACCGTAAGCTCGGCGAGGATGCCCTGCTTATCGGCGTAATACTTGTGGAGCAGGCGCATGGCCTGCACGCCGACGCCCTTTTCCCGGTACCAGGGCAGGATGCCGAAGTATTTGAGCAGCGCGTAGCCATAGACGCCGCGGGGGAAGACCAGAGCATAGCCGAGGGTCATTTTGCTTGCGTCGTCCTCAAAGAGCAGCAGGTCGAGATCGCCGTGCAGCAGGCCCTTGTGGATGGCCAGCTTGGGCAGCAGCTCGCGCTTGTCGAAATCCATGTCGAAGGCGCTGTAGATGTGGGAGAGGTCTGTGTGCCCTCCCTTGCGGATGGTGAGCATAACGATGCCTCCTGTCGTGAAAAATGCGCTGTGGGCGCCCCTGTGCGCGTCTCAGCCCAGCTCCTGCGCGCGGCAGAGTGCGGCGTAGACGCCGTTGAGCGCCATGAGCTCCTCGTGCGAACCGCGCTCGACGATCCGTTCGCCCTCTACGACGGCGATCAGATCCGCGTGGCGGACGGTGGAGAGACGGTGGGCGATGATGATGCTGGTGCGGCCCTGGCTCAGCTCGTCGAGCGATTTCTGAATGCGCTGCTCGGTGACCGTGTCGAGCGCGGAGGTCGCCTCGTCGAGAATGAGCACCTTGGGGTTCTTGAGGAAGACGCGGGCGATGGAGATGCGCTGCTTCTGACCGCCGGAGAGCATCACGCCGCGCTCGCCGATGTAGCTGTCGTAGCCGTCTGGCATGGCCATGATCTCCTCGTGGATCTCGGCGCGCTTTGCCGCCTCCTCGATCTCCTCGTCGGTAGCGTCGGGACGGCCGTAGCGGATGTTCTCGCGCACGGTACCGGCAAACATGAACACATCCTGCTGCAGAATGCCGATATTACGGCGCAGAGAGCGCTGCGTGACGGAGCGGACGTCCTGCCCGTCAACGCGGACGGCGCCGCCGCAGACGTCATAAAAGCGGGGGATCAGCTGGCACATGGTGGTCTTGCCGCCGCCTGAGGGACCGACGACGGCCACGCACTGGCCGGGGGCGATGTGCAGGTCGATGTCCGTGAGCACGGGCACGCCGTTGTCATAGTGGAAGCTCACATGCTCGAGGTCGATCCGGCCCTCGATGGGGCCGAGCTCCTTCGCGTCGGGCGCGTCCTTCACCTGGGATTCGGTGCGCATGATCTCCAGAAAACGCGAGAAGCCGGCGCTGCCCTGCATGTACTGCTCGGCGAACATCACGAGCTTGCGGAGCGGAGTCACAAAAGTGGAGACGTAGAGCGTAAAGGTCACGAGGTCGACATAGTCCATCTTTCCTCTCATGATGAGCAGGCCGCCGACGGCAATGACCAGCACCTGCAGGACGCCGGTTGTGAACTCCATGCCGCTCATGTAGAGCCCCATACTGCGGTAGTATTCGACCTTTGCGCCCTTGAAGACGGTGTTGGCGCGGTCAAACTTCTCGATCTCCATGTGCTCGTTGGCGAAGGCCTTGGCGGTGCGCACGCCGGAGATGCTCGACTCAATGGCGGCGGTGATCTCGGCAGTCTTTCGCTTGACCTCGATATTGGCCTTCTTCATGCGCACGCGCTGCGACAGCGTGAAGCCCAGCGTGAGCGGCAGGACAATGGCCAGCACCAGCGCGAGCTGCCAGTGCATCACGAACATCACAACAAGCGCGCCCACGATGGTGAGCGAGCAGATGATGATGTTCTCCGGCCCGTGGTGGGCCAGCTCCGTGACCTCAAAGAGATCGCTCGTGATACGGCTGAGCAGGACGCCGGTGCGGTTTTTGTCGAAGAAGCCGCAGGAGAGATCCTGCATGTGCGAAAAGATGTCGCGGCGCATGTCGGCCTCGGTGAGAACGCCCATCTTGTGGCCGAGCACCGTGATGACATAGTAGAGCAGCGCCTTGCCGAGATAGGCCAGGATAAGGATGAGCATGACGGCGAAGAAGGTCTTGTAGAGTCCCTGCGGGAGCAGGCGGTTCATGCTCATGCGCGAGGCATAGGGGAAGATCAGGTCGATCAGCGAGACCATCAGCGCGCAGGCCATGTCGATCCAGAATAGCTTTTTGTGCTTTGCGATATAGTGGATGAAGATCTTCAGCGGTTTCTGGTTGTAGTTCATGCGAATTTCTCTCTCTCCGCGACCGCCAGACGGTCGCAGCGGTTGTTGAATTCGTTCTCGGCGTGTCCCTTGACCCAGTGGTAATGCATCTCGTGCTGGCTTGTGAGGCCGAGCAGCATCTCCCAGAGATCCGGGTTCAGGGCGGGCTTCTTGTCCGCCTTGATCCAGCCTTTTCTGCGCCAGCCCCAGGCCCAGCCCTTCTCCAGCGCGTCGATGACGTACTTGGAGTCGGAATAGAGCTCGACCACGCAGCTCTCCCTGAGGGCCAGCAGGCCCTGGATCACGGCGGTGAGCTCCATGCGGTTGTTGGTGGTCATCTCCTCCCCGCCGGAGAGCTCTTTTTCGACGCCGTTGTAGCGCAAAATGGCACCCCAGCCGCCGGGGCCGGGGTTGCCGCTGCAGGCGCCGTCTGTATACAGTTCTACCGTTTTCATAGCTTGTCTCTCCTGTGTGGGAGTACCGGGACGGTTTACACGCCGCGCTGGAAGCGGTCCTTCAGCACGTTGTACTCCGCCTTGTCGATGAGGCCGTTTTTGAGCCATTCGTCCAGCTGGGCGATGCGGCGCGCCTTGTCGCGCGCAAAATGGTCGAGCCCGGCCTGGTTGTAGGAGCGCACGGGCGCGCTCGGCCGATGCTCCATGGACGGCGCGGGGCGGTGCAGCGGGACGGTTGGCGTGCGGGCGGCAGTACGCTCGACCGGCCGCTTTTTATCCTGCTGCGCTTTCTGCTTCTTGCGGGCGTTGAGGACGTTGATGACGATGGCGATCACGATCGCCACCATGACGCTGGCTTCCATAGCATGCTCCTCCTTCTGCCTTGCTCCCTGTCCTGCGGGCCATGCTTCTGTGCCGTGCAGGGCTTATTCTCCGCTCTCCTGCGTGTATTTCCGATAGAGCACCCGGTATTCCTCCCGGTCGATCAGACCGCTCCGGAGAAAGCCGTTGAGCTGCTCGAGGCGGCGCTGGGTGTCGTGCGAATAGCGATGGTTGACCTCGCCGTAGTCGCAGTCCTCCTCCTTCTTGCCGAAGAGCCTCAGCGGCACGCTCTGTAAGGCGCGCTGGGGCTTCCAGGACGCTTCGGAGGCGGCGCCGGCGGCTCTGCGCAGCGCGCCGATCACCGCAGCCGCGATCAGCGCTACCGACAGCACGCCGAGGATCACCGGAAAGACGCCGCTGTCCAGATTCTCAGAGGCCGCGCCCATCAGGGAGATCAGGAGGAACGCGCCGACCCACAGAAGGGCGCTTTTCTTCTGCTCGGGCTTCTTTTTTCCTGCCATCTTTTTCCTCGCTTTCCGGGCTGCCGCCCTGTGTCACAAGGGGATTATTCCTCCGGGTTGTTCTGCACTTCTTCCGTCCCGGCGGTATTCTCCGTACTTTCGTCCTCGTCGCTTACGCGCTCGGTCTTCTCGATGGAGATGACGCGGCTGCCCTCCGCCAGGCGCATCACGCGCACGCCCTGGGTGGCGCGGCCCTGGAGAGAGATGTGATCCACGGCCATGCGGATGATCGTGCCGTCGTCGGAGATGACGAGCAGATCCTCTCCGCCGAAGCACATCGTGACGTCTGTCACGGGGCCGGTCTTGTCGGTGACGTTGTAGTTGCGCACGCCGATGCCGCCGCGGCCATGCACGCTGTATTCGCTGAGCTCGGTGCGCTTGCCGTAGCCGTTTTCGGTGATGCTGAGCACCTGCGCGCCCGCGGCGGAGCTGCCGGCGCCGACCACGATATCACCCTCGCGCAGGCGGATGCCGCGCACGCCGACGGCGGTGCGGCCCATCGGACGCACGTCATTCTCATTGAAGCAGACGGACATACCCTCGCGCGTGGCGATGAAGATGTTCTCGTCCCCGTCGGTGGGGAGCACGGTAATCAGCTCGTCCCCTTCGTCGAGGCCGAGGGCGCGGATGCCGTTGGCGCGGATGTTGCGCAGGGCGGACTGGCTCATGCGCTTGACCGTGCCCATTCGCGTGACGAAGAAGAGGTACTTGTCCTCCTCGAGGCCGCGGCCGCGGATCATGGCGCTGATCTTCTCGCCGGGCTCGGTCTGGATGAAGTTGATGATGTTGCTGCCCCGGGCGGCGCGGCCGGCCTCCGGGATCATATAGCCCTTCTTGATGAAGACGCGGCCGAGATCGGTGAAGAAGAGGATGTTGTCATGCGTGGAGGCGGTGAAGACCGTGTCCACATAGTCCTCCTCCTTGGTGGCCATGGCTCGTACGCCGCGGCCGCCGCGGCCCTGGGCGCGGTATTCGCTCACGGGCAGGCGCTTGATATAGCCGCCGTGGGTGAGCGTGAAGACGCACTCCTCCTCCTCGATGAGGTCCTCGGCGTCGATCTCGTTGAGCACGTCCTGGATCTCGGTGCGGCGCGTGTCGCCGTACTTGTCGCGCAGGGCGATCAGCTCGTCCTTCAGCACGCCCTTGATCTTTTCGGGGTCGGCCAGCAGTTCCTTGAAATAGGCGATCCTGCCCTCGAGCTCCCGATATTCTCCCTCCAGCTTCTCGCGGTTGAGCCCCTGCAGGGCGATCAGGCGCATGTCGCAGATGGCCTGGGCCTGCACGTCGTCCAGGCCGAAGCGCGCCATGAGGTTCTGCTTGGCGTCGTCGTAGCTGGAGCGGATGATACGGATGACCTCGTCGATGTTGTCCTGGGCGATAAGCAGGCCCTCGAGCAGATGGGCGCGCTCCTCGGCCTTGCGCAGGTCGTATTTCGTCCGGCGGACGATGACCTCCTCCTGGAAGCTCAGATACTCGTCCAGGATGTGCCGCAGGGAGAGGATCTTCGGCTGGCTCTGGTTGTTGACGAGAGCCAGCATGGTGATCGAGAAGCTCGACTGCAGCGAGGTCTGGGCGAAGAGGCGGTTGAGCACCACCTGGGGGTTTGCGTCGCGCTTGAGCTCGATGACGATGCGCATGCCGTTGCGGTCGGTCTCGTCGCGCAGGTCGGAAATGCCCTCCAGGCGCTTGTCATGCACCTGGTCGGCAATGTTCTTGATGAGCATCTTCTTGTTGACCTGGTAGGGCAGCTCCGTCACGATGATGCGGGTGCGGCCCTGGCCGTGCTCCTCGAACTCCGTACGCGCCCGCACGACGACCTTGCCGCGCCCGGTGGCGTAAGCCTGGCGGATGCCGGCGCGGCCCATAATGATGCCGCGGGTCGGGAAGTCGGGCCCCTTGATGTGCTGCATCAGCTCGCCGAGCCCGGCGTCCGGGTTTTCGAGCACGCAGACGCAGGCGTCGATAACCTCCGAGAGGTTATGGGGCGGAATATTGGTCGCCATGCCGACGGCGATGCCGCTCGAGCCGTTCACGAGCAGATTCGGGAAGCGGGAGGGCAGCACGCGCGGCTCCTTGCGCGTCTCGTCGAAGTTCGGGTCCCAGTCGACCGTCTCCTTGTCGATATCGCGCAGCATCTCCTCGGCGAGCTTGGCCAGGCGCGCTTCGGTGTATCGGTAAGCGGCGGGGGGATTGCCGTCCACGTCGCCGAAGTTGCCGTGACCGTCGATAACGGGGTAGCGCAGGGAGAAATCCTGCGCCATGCGCACGAGAGCGTCGTACACGCTCGCGTCGCCGTGGGGGTGGTAGCGGCCCAGCACATCGCCGACGGCGGTGGCGCACTTGCGGTAGGGCTTGTCTCGCGTCAGACCATCCTCATACATGGCGTAGAGGATGCGGCGGTGCACAGGCTTGAGGCCGTCGCGCACGTCGGGCAGGGCGCGGCCCACGATGACGGACATGGCGTAGTCGATATAGCTGGTCTGCATTTCGCTTACCAGCTCAGACTCCGTAATGACCTGATTGGGGAAAGCGATATCTTCCGGTTTGTAGTCTCTCTTATGTGCCATTTTCGATCCTTTCCTTTTCCGCGCTTAAATATCGAGGTTCACGACGTAGCGTGCGTTTTCCTCGATCCACTCGCGGCGCGGCTCCACTTCCTCGCCCATGAGCACGGTGAATACCTCGTCGGCCTGGATGGCGTCGTTGAGCGTGATGCGGCGCAGGGTGCGCTGCTCGGGGTCCATGGTGGTCTCCCAGAGCTCGTGCGGGTCCATCTCGCCGAGACCTTTGTAGCGGGAAATGTCGATCTTTACGTTGGAGTTGTCGCCGCGCATCTCCTTGCTCAGACGGTCGCGCTCCTCGTCGGAGTAGGCGACGCGCTGCTGCTTGCCGCGCGAGAGCTTGTAGAGCGGCGGGACGGCCGAGTAGACATAGCCGTGCTCGATGAGCGGGCGCATGTAGCGGAAGAAGAAGGTCAGCAGAAGGGTGCGGATATGGCTGCCGTCAACGTCGGCATCGGCCATGATGATGATTTTGTGATAGCGGAGCTTTTCGATGTTGAATTCGTCCCCGATGCCGGCGCCGAGCGCCACGATGAGAGGATAGAGCTTGTCGTTGCCGTAGATCTTGTCGGCGCGGGCCTTCTCGACGTTGAGCATCTTGCCCCACATCGCGAGGATCGCCTGGAAGCGGCTGTCGCGCCCCTGGATGGCGGAGCCGGCGGCGGAATCGCCCTCGACGATGTAGATCTCGCAGAGCGATGGGTCGCGTTCGTTGCAGTCCTGCAGCTTGTCGGGCATCTGGCCGCTCTCGAGGCCGGTCTTGCGGCGGACGGACTCGCGCGCCTTGCGCGCGGCCTCGCGGGCGCGGTTGGCCATCATGGCCTTTTCGAGGATGGCCTTGGCCGTCTGGGGATGCTCCTCGAGATAGGCGGTGAGCTGGTCATTCACAATGCCGTCGACGAGGGTGCGGATATAGGCGTTGCCGAGCTTCTGCTTGGTCTGTCCCTCGAACTGCGCCTCCGGGAGCTTCACGGAGATGACTGCCGAGATGCCCTCGCGCACGTCGTCGCCGGAGACCTTGTCGTCCCCCTTGATGATATTGTTCTTCTGCCCGTAGGCGTTGATGACGCGGGTGAGCGCCGTCTTGAAGCCGGTCTCGTGCATACCGCCCTCGGGGGTATGGATGTCGTTGGCGAAGGAGACGAGGTTCTCGTTGTAGCCGTCGTTGTACTGCAGGGCGATTTCGGCCACGGCGTCGTCCTTGCTGCCGGAGAGATAGATGACCTCCGGGTGGATGGGGTTCTTGTGCTTGTTGAGGTAGGCCACGAATTCGCGGATGCCGCCCTCATAGCACATGGTTTTGACCTTGGGCTCCTCCTCGCGCTCATCGCTGAGCGTGATGCGCAGCCCCGCGTTCAGGAAGGCCTGCTCGCGCATGCGCGTGCGCAGGATATCATAGTCGTATACCGTATCGTCGAACATCTCGGGATCGGGCTTGAAGCGCACCGTGGTGCCGGTGCGGTCCGTCCTGCCGACGACGTGGATGGCCTCGGTGATGTCGCCGCGGGAGAAGCGCATCTGATGGATCTGCCCGTCCTTGTGCACCTGGACCTCGAGCCACTCGGAGAGGGCGTTGACCACCGAGGCGCCGACGCCGTGAAGACCGCCGGAGACCTTGTAGCCCCCGCCGCCGAACTTGCCGCCTGCGTGCAGCACCGTAAAGACCACCTCGAGGGCGGATTTGCCGGTCTGCTCCTGGATATCCACGGGGATGCCGCGGCCGTTGTCGGCCACGCGGATCACGTCGCCCTTCTCGATCGTCACCTCGATGTGGGTGCAGAAGCCCGCAAGGGCCTCGTCGATGGAGTTGTCAACGATTTCGTAGACAAGATGATGAAGGCCCGAAGAGGAGGTGGAGCCGATGTACATACCGGGGCGTTTCCGGACGGCCTCCAGCCCTTCGAGGACCTGGATTTGAGATGCGTCATATTCCTGTGTAACTTTGGTATCAAAATTGAGTTCAGCCATGCTTTGCCTCCGTTTCTTCCGCTCTCTTCAGGAGCGTGGCGGCGGCCATCTGGCTCAGATAGACCGTCGTCCTGTCCCCATCGCTGCACACGACGAAGGATTTGGGGAGATCCTCCGCGGCGCTGACGACCCGCCCCGCCTTCTCGGCGCGGGCGAGATAGTCTCTCGTGATGCGGGACTGCGTGGTATTGTCAAGGTCGAAGATGCCGAGGATACTCCCGGCGCTCACGACCGTTCCTTTTCCCAAATGAATGAATTGTCCGAAAAGAGGGCTGTTTTCCCCGCTTTTTCGGCCGAATGCCGTGCCGAATGCCATGGTTTTCTTCCTTTCGGCCTGAGATAAACCTGAATTATGCCTTGATCCTGCCCTTTTCCACAAACAGAACGCGGCCGCCGGTGCGGCGGGAGATGTCGGCGTCCTCACAGCAGGTGATGAGCGTCTGCCCGCCGGAGAGGCGGTTGAGAACGAACTCCTGCCGCTTCCGGTCGAGCTCGGAGAGCACGTCGTCGAGCAGCAGGATTGGCGCCTCGCCGGTCTCGGAGAGGAAAATCTCCCGCTCGGCGAGCTTCAGGGACAGGGCCGCCGTCCTGGTCTGGCCCTGGGAGGCAAAGCTCCGGGCGCTGCGGCCGTTGATGGCGATTTCCAGATCGTCCTTGTGCGCGCCGGTGAGGCACTGGGCGCTCTCCAGCTCCGCCTGGCGGTGCGCCTCCTGGTGCTCGCAGATATCGTAATAGATCTCCTTTGCGCTGGCAAAGGGGTCACGAACGGTGCTCACGGTCCTGTAGTCGATCCTGATCTCCTCGTTTTCGCCGGAAAACTCCCGGTGGATCGCCGGGGCGACCTCGTTGAGCCGGGCGGCGAAGGACGCGCGATAGCGGATTATCTGCGCCGAGGCGCGGGCCATCCCGTCGGAAAACTCGTCCAGCGTGTCGAGCAGAGCGGGTTTTTCATGCCAGTCTTTGAGGATGCGGGTCTTGTTTTCGTAGTATTTGTTGAATTCCGAGAGAATCTCTGCGTAGCGCGGGCGGATCTGGCTGATCGCATTGTCGAGCAGGCGCCGCCGCACGGAGGCCCCCTCCTTGATGAGGTTGAGATCGTCCGGGCAGAAAAGTACGGTATTGACGACCGTGGAGAGCTCCGAGGCCGTTTTGCGCACGCCGTTGACCAGGATTTTCTTGGCCTGGCCGGGGCGGAATTTGATATTTACGGTCTGATCGCGCTCGTGGCTGAAGACCTCGGCGAGGATCTCCCCCTCCGAAAAATCAAAGCCGACAAGCTCGCGGTCAAAGCGCGTGCGGAAGCTGCGTCCCATGGAGAGCATGTACACAGCCTCAAGAAGATTGGTCTTGCCCTGGGCGTTCTGCCCGCAGATCACGTTGGTGCCGGGGGCAAATTCCACCGTTTCCCATTCGTAATTGCGAAAGCCGTTCAGGGCGATTTTTTCGACTCTCATGCGCCCTCAACCTTCAGGGTAAAGCGGTCAAAGGCTACGACGTCGCCCGGGCGAAGCTTCTTCCCGCGCTGGGTGCAGACCTCTCCGTTGACCTTCACGAGTCCCTCAGCGATGGCAAACTTGGCCTCTCCGCCGCTTCCGACGAGGGAGGCAAACTTCAGCAGTGCGTCGAGCTTGATATATTCAGTGTCTATGGTGATGATTTCCATATTTCTCCTTTTTCAGGCAGAAAGAACAGTATTCAATCCGCTCCCTCAGAGCGGGAGCTTTCTCGTTTACTCCCCGGCGCGCAGGCGGACGGGCAGGATCATATAGGTGAAGTTGTCGCTGCCGTCGGCGGCGCGGAGGATGCAGGGGGAGGAGGCCGTGTTGAGGCAGATATTCAGCTCATCCTTGCCGGCGGCCTTGAGCGCGTCCATCAGATAGCGGTCGTTGAAGCCAATCTCCAGATCCTCGACCTTGCCCTCGCAGGAGCAGACGTCCTCCGCCTTGCCGATGGGCGTGACGCACAGGCAGTCGATCCGCCCGTCCTGGAACATCATGCGCACGGGGCTGGAGTTCTTTTCGCTGACGATGAGGGCCACACGGTCGATGACCGACATGATCTCATCCCGATCGACCTTCACGACATGGCGGAAATTCTCGGGAATGGAGCGGCGATAATTGAGGAATTCCCCTTCCAGACGGCGGGAGATCACCACGGTCTGGCCGATGGTAAAGGAGATGTGCTTGGCGCCGACGGAGATGGAAACCGGATCGTCCGAATCCTCGCAGACACGCTCCACATCCTGCAGCGCAGAGCCGGGGACGACGAAACTGCAGGGATCCATATTGGCGTTTTCAAGCTTTTCCGTGCGCTTTGCAAGACGGTAGCCGTCCACGGAGATGAGCGTCAGCTCGTTTTCGTCCACATCGAAGAGCGTGCCGGTGTAGATGGGGCGCACATCGCTCGTGGCAACGGCAAAAATGGTCTGGTTTATCATGCTGCGCAGGATCGACTGCGGCAGCGAGATCGCGTTCATCTCGTCGACCTTCGGCATTTCCGGATAGTCCTCGGGGGAGATGCCCATGAAATTGAATTCGCTGCGGCCGCATTTCACCTTCACACCGCACAGATCGTCAACCTCGACGCTGACGATGCCGTCCGGCAGACGGCGGATCATCTCGCCGAAGAAGCGCGCGCCCACCACAACAGAGCCGGGGCTTGCCACATCGGCGGGAATGTAGGTATAAATGCCCTCGCGCAGATTGTAGCCGGTGATCTTGACGTCCGCGCCGGCCTCGATCAGCAGACCCTCAAGCGCGGGAATAGGGCTTTTAGAGGCGGCAGCACGAGAAGCGGTGGAGCAGGCTGCCTGCAGCAGATATTTTTCACAAGAGAATTTCATGATCCGTTTTCCTTCCTCAAAAAAAACTGTTTATCTATCTATGTATCTATTTTTTTCGTAGTATTAGTATTAGAGAAAAAAACTGTTGAAAAGCGGAGAAAAGCCGCTGAACACCGGGATTTTTTCTGTTGACGAAAAAGTGGATAATTTTGGAGCTTTCCACAGGCCGAAGAGAAAAAAGCTGTTTCCACAAATCACTTTTTCTTATCAACAGACAGATGTTGAAAAGCTGAATCAGATATTGCCCGTGTTGGTCGTGATGTTCGAGGTGATGTCGCGGATGATGCCGGGCATTTTCGGGTCGCTTTTTACAAGATCCTCAACCTTGCGGATCGAAGAGAGAACGGTGGCGTGGTTGCGGCCGCCGTGCTGCTCGCCGATGTCGTTCAGGGAGAGATTCGTGAGCTGGCGCATGAGGTGCATGGACACCTGGCGCGCCATGACGATGTTCTTCGCGCGGCTCTGCCCCTTGATTTCCTCTTCCTTGACGTTGTAGTACTTGGCGGTCTCGCGCAGGATGTTGTCCGGCGTGGGGATATAGTCGCCGATGCGGATCACGTCCTCAATCGCGCGGGCCACGGCCTCCGGGGTGATCTCCGTGCCGAGCAGCTCCTTGTAGGCGGTCAGACGCTTGATCACGCCCTCCAGCTGGCGAATGTTGGCAGTGATGTTGGTGGCAATATAGGTCACGGCCTCGTCCGAGAGCAGCAGACCGAGCTGAGCGGCCTTGTTGCGGGCAATGGCCATCCGCGTCTCCAGATCGGGCGGCTGAATATCGGCCATCAGCCCGCCCTCGAAGCGAGTGCGCAGCCGGTCGTCCAGCAGGCTCATCTCGAGCGGCGGCCGGTCGGAGGTGATGACGATCTGATGCCCGGCCTCGTAGATATTGTTGAAAGTGTGGAAAAATTCCTCCTGCGTGCTCTGCTTGCCGGCGATGAACTGAATGTCGTCCACCAGCAGCAGGTCGACGTTGCGGTAGCGGTTGCGGAACTCCTCCGTAGTGCCGTCCTTGATGGCCTTTATCATCTGATTGGTGAACTCGTCGCCCTTCACATAAGTCATCCTGGCGGCAGGGTCATGCGAGCGGATGTACTGGCCGATTGCCAGCAGCAGATGGGTCTTGCCGAGGCCGGAGTTGCCGTAAATAAAGAGGGGATTGTAGGTCTTGCCCGGCCGTTCGGCCACAGCCAGCGCAGCGGCATGGGCAAACTCATTGGATTTGCCGACGATGAAGCGGTCAAAGGTATAACCGTCCATCTCCGGGAAATCCGTATTGGACTTTTTGGTGGAGTCATAATCGTCCACCTCGTCCCCTGCCAGCACGAGCAGGTCAAAGTCACAGGCAAACAGGTCGCTCAGCACGCTCTTGATCGGCTCGGCAAAGCGCTCGGAGATGATCTTGCGCTTGAAGTCCGTGGTCGTGTGGAGGACGAGACGGCAGTCGTCTATCTCCACGGGCGAGCAGTCGGCAAACCAGGTGTTGATGGCGGTGGGTGTTACGAGGTCTTTTTCCGATAAGATGCGCAGGACTTCCTGCCAGACGTCGTTTACGGAATTCATTTCCATCACCTCAAAGGCATAGTATATCTAACTTATTTATTATATCAAATATGTCCAAAACATGCAAGATCTAAATATATAATAAAGTAGGGACAGGCGTGTTTCCGCCCTGTCGGAGAGGCGCCGCCGACGTTTTTCCATCAAGTTTTTTTCAATAATAATTGAGCGGGAACAACTCCACCGACAGGCGAGCATACTTGAACGTTGCGTTATTGATTCCTGCGGGAAGCCTTCGTATAATGATCATCGTAAGGACGCTTCGATACAGCGAGCATACAGAGAAAACATCCTGAAGGAGGTTATGAGAATGGAAATGGGAAAGAAAATCAGACAGCTGCGCTTCAAGGCTGGTCTGACCCAGGAGCAGCTTGCGGACAAGCTGGGGATCGGTCCGCAGTCGGTTTCCAAGTGGGAAAATGCGGCGGCCATGCCGGATATCACGACCCTGCCGCTTCTCGCGGAGATCTTCGGCGTTACCATCGACGATCTGTTCGATCTGACCGCTGAGCAGAGGCTCAACCGCATCGAGAACCGCATGGACGCGGAGGAGGAGCTTCCGGCGGACGTCTACCGGGAGTTTGAGGATTTTCTGCAGACAGAGCTGCATGACGAGAAGAACAAGCAGCGCGCGACCGAGATCATAGCCTATCTCTACTGGCACCGCTGCAACGCGCTGGGTCAGAAGGCGAGCCGCTACGCGAAGGAGGCTATCGCCTTCCAGCCGGAGAAAAAGGACAGCTATTGGATCCTAAGCAAAACGGACGGCCACACAGTCTGGGACTGGAACATGGCCAACCACGCCAAGGCCATTGCATTTTACCGGGAGCTTGTAGAGGCCAACCCGGACAAATCACTGCCCTATACGTATTTGATCGACAACCTCCTCGCCGATCACCGCGCCGACGAGGCGGAAAGAGTCCTGGAGCACTACAGCGCGCTGAATGGCGCTCATCCCGTTATGAAGCGGGTTTACCGCGCTTACATTGCCCTTGCCCGCTTTGACGAGCCCGCGGCGGACAAAATAATGGAGGAGCTTCTGGCGGAGCAGCCGGAGAACGACGCCGTTCTCTTCGAGACTGCGCAGTACTATGCCGCAAAGGCCGACTACAGGAAGGCGATCGGCATCTATGAGAAGGCCTTTGCCGCAGACCCGAAGCGCCCCAGATTCACGGACGCGCTGGACGCGATCGCGGAAATCTATGAGATCATGGGCGATTACGCCCAGGCGGCGAAAACCTATGACCGGATCCTCGAGCTGCTGGAAAACGAATGGGGTCTGAGCGAGGAGACCGATTCCGCTGTGACAGTTGCCAGGAGGAACAAAGCCCGCGTGCTTGCCCTGGCCTGATATTGACACCAAAAAAGGACAGGCGTGACCGAAGCGGTCACGCCTGTTTTCCGTGTTTTCTTCCGGAATGAACGTTCAGAGGAAGCCTTGCTTATTTCTTCTTCATCTCTTCGAGGATGGCGGTCAGCAGCTCCTCGGTGGTGGGCTTGGGCTCCTCGGGCTCGGCCGCGGCGGCCTCCTCCTCTTTCTTCTTCTCGGAAAGCTCTCTGGCCCTGTTGAAGGCCTTGATGACGGAGAAGAGCACCAGGGCGATGACCAGGAAGTTGATGATGGCGCCGACAAAGGTGCCGAGGCCGAGAACCAGCGCTTCGGTGCCGGCAGCCTCGTCAGCCGCGCGCAGGGTGATGTTCAGCGCGTCGGTGTTGGGGGTGCCGAAGATCCAGGCCAGCAGCGGGGTGATGACGTTGGCAACGAGGGACGAGGTGATCGCGCCGAAAGCGCCGCCGACGATCACGCCGACTGCCATGTCGAGCACATTGCCCTTGGAGATGAAGGTTTTGAATTCCTCAAAGAACTTTTTCATAGTTTTTCCTTCCTTTCTGCTCGTTAATAAATTAACACACTTTATTTCTTATTGGGAACGAGAATCGTCTTCCCACCCATATAAGACTGTAGAACTGCCGGGATCGTGACGCTGCCGTTCGCCTGGAGGTGGTTCTCCAGCAGGGCGATCAGCATACGCGGCGGCGCCGCAACGGTGTTGTTGAGCGTGTGCGGCAGGTACATCTTCCCGTCCGCTCCCTTGACGCGCATCTTGAGGCGGCGAGCCTGCGCATCGCCGAGGTTCGAGCAAGAGCAGACCTCGAAGTATTTCTGCTGCCGCGGGCTCCAGGCCTCAATGTCACAGCTCTTGACCTTGAGATCGGCCAGATCGCCGGAACAGCATTCGAGCTGCCGCACGGGGATCTCCATGCTGCGGAAGAGCTCCACGGAATAGCGCCACATCTTTTCATACCAGGCCATCGAGTCCTCAGGCCGGCAGATGACGATCATTTCCTGCTTTTCAAACTGGTGGATGCGGTAGACGCCGCGCTCTTCGATACCGTGCGCGCCCTTTTCCTTGCGGAAGCAGGGAGAATAGCTCGTGAGCGTCTGCGGGAGGCTCTCTTCCGGCAAAATCTGGTCGATAAAGCGGCCGATCATGGAGTGCTCCGAGGTGCCGATCAGATAGAGGTCCTCTCCTTCGATCTTGTACATCATGGCGTCCATGTCCGTCTGGCTCATGACGCCCTCGACCACATTGCCGTGGATCATGTAGGGCGGGATGCAATAGGTAAAGCCCTTGTCGATCATGAAATCGCGCGCGTAGGCGAGCACGGCGGAGTGCAGCCGCGCGATATCGCCCAACAGGTAGTAAAAGCCGTTGCCGGCGACGCGGCCGGCGGCGTCCATATCTACGCCGCTGAGGCTCTCCATGATGTCTGTGTGATAGGGGATCGGAAAATTGGGCACAAGGGGCTCGCCGAAGCGCTCGACCTCGACGTTGCAGCTGTCGTCCGGGCCGATGGGCACGGAAGGGTCGATGATATTGGGGATGGAGAGCAGGCAGACATGAATGCGTTCGGCGTACGCTTCCTCCAGGCGCTCCAGCTCGGCCAGACGCTCATCATTGGCCTTGACGGCGGCCATATTGGCGTCGATCTGCGCCTGAATGGTGGTTCTTTCTTCCACTGTGGCTTTCTTCAGCTTGCCGAAGAGGGGACCGTTGGCTCTGCTCAGCTTGTTTTTCTGTGCGCGCAGGTCGCTTGCCTCGGTGATGGCCGCGCGGTTTTTCTGATCCAGTTCCAGAACCTCGTCCACGAGGGGCAGCTTCTGATCCTGGAACTTCTTTTTGATGTTCTCACGCACGAGGTCGGGGTTTTCCCGGATGAATCGGATATCCAGCATGGTTTTTCTCCTCAGTATTTCAATTTCGCCAGGGCTCGCAGGGCGTCAATGAGCACTTCCCTGTCCTCCGGGCTGTAATATGACAATTCGATGCGGCCGCCGCGTCGGCCTTCGCTCAGGTGCACCTTGCGTCCGAGCGCACGGCTCAGTTCGTCCGAGAGCTCCGCGGCATAGTCAACCTTCAGCTCGTCTTCAGCGCTTTCTTCACTTTCCTTTTGCGCATCTCGTATCGCTTTCGCGGCTAAAAGTTCGGTTTTTCTCACGGATAGGCCTTTTCTGAGCACTTCCTGCGCGGCTTCAAGTTGGCGCTTCGGCTCGCTCAGGGGAATGAGAGCGCGGGCGTGTCCTGCCGAGAGTTCGCCCGTTTCGACCATTTCCATGACCTCCGGGCTCAGACTCAGCAGTCGCAGGGCATTCGCGACAGCCGGACGGGAGCGCCCTACGCTGTGCGCGGCCTCCTCCTGGGTCAGACCGAAATCGTCGATCAGAGCCTGGAAGCCCTTGGCCTCCTCAATGGGATTGAGGTTTTCGCGCTGCAGGTTTTCTACGAGGGCGAGCTCCGCGGTGCGTCGGTCGTCTGCCTCGATCACCCGTACAGGTACCTCTGTGAGTCCCGCCATACGCGCGGCACGCCAGCGGCGTTCCCCCGCGATAATCTGATAGTAGCCACTGGGAAGTCTTCTTGCTACGATAGGCTGAATGAGGCCGTATTGGGCGACGGATTCCGCCAGCTCCTGCAGCGCCTCCTCATTGAAGCGTTCGCGCGGCTGATCCTCCTTCGGCTCGACCTTGGCGATCGGCAGGATCAGAAGCTCCGAGCCATCTTCTTCGGGTTCGGCGCCGAACAGTGCATCCAGACCGATGCCCAGTCCCTTTTTTTCGTTCTTTGCCATCAGATTTTCCCTTCGTTCCGTCTCAGAAATTCGGCGGCAAGCTCCATGTAGGCCTTGCTGCCCTTGTTAGCCTTGTCATAGGCTACGCCAGGTATCCCGTGGCTCGGTGCCTCGGAGAGGCGGATGCTGCGCGGGATCACCGTGTCATAGACCTTGTCGGCCAAAAATTTTCGCAGCTCCGCTGCCACCTGATTGGTCAGGTTGGCTCGTCCGTCGTACATTGTGAGGATGATTCCCTCCACGCTCAGGCTTCGATTGAGGCGCTTGGAACACATTTTTATACTTGTCATCAGGTCCGCGATACCCTCCAGCGCGTAATATTCGCACTGCATCGGGATCAGTACGCTCCCCGCAGCCACAAGGGCGTTTACAGTCAACAGCTCGAGGGAAGGCGGGCAGTCCAACAGAATCACGTCGTAATCGCTGTAGAGCGGCATCAGCGCGGATTTGAGTACATATTCGCGTCTTTCCCGGCCGATCAGTTCCACCGAGGCGGCTGCGAGCTCTTTTCCGGTCGGGATCACTGCGCCGTATTTGGTCTGTACTACACAGTCCTCTGCCGCCGCGCCGTTGATCAGCAGGTCGTAGGTGTTTGGGCGTGTCTTTTTTGATACGCCCATGCCGGAGCTGGCGTTTCCCTGCGGGTCACAGTCCACCAGCAGAGCGCGTCTTCCCAGTATCGTCAGGGCTGCGCAGAGGTTCACGGCTGTCGTTGTTTTCCCGACGCCGCCTTTTTGATTGGTGATCGCTACTATTTTCGCCATTCGTACTCTGTCCTTATACCGTTCTGTTCTTGCTTCGTTCGGCAGGCATATTATAACAGCATCCCGGTCGTTTTTCAATCATTCTTATGGATTTTTCGCGGCCTGCGTTATCGTGGTACTGTTTTTTGTGTTTCACGTGAAACATCAGCCCTTTTTCTTTTGATTTTATTATGTTTTCGAGCTTGACTTGTTTCACGTGAAACAGCAGTTGTGTACTGTGTTGTATGAAAAACTGTTTGCAGATCAAAACAAGCAAATCCTTGTTTCACGTGAAACATCGTACCGGGCAAGCGGGAAAGAAGAGGGCACAGGCTGCATGAACAATCAGCATTAATAGTTCAATAATTTGAACAGAAAACACGCCAAAACGTAACGAAGTTCGCATAACAATACATAATAGTATAGCATGCTTTCCGGCGGAAATCGCTTCTGCGGCGTGAGAGGCTTGAAAAAGCCTGCATACGGTCTTTGCACTGAGCAAGGATGAAAAGAAAAAAGCAGCGCTACGCGCTGCTTGCCAGGCCCTGTATTCTCGAACACTCCCGATAGATATGCCAAAGGGACGCATTTCTGCGTCCCTTTTTGCTGCGGATGAATTACTCCATGCCGTTGAGCTTCGTAGCCATAGCGGACTTCTTGTGAGCTGCATTGTTCTTGTGCAGCAGTCCCTTGCCGGCTGCGCGGTCAACAGTCTTAACAGCAACTTTATAGGCACTGACGGCTGTTTCGCGGTTGCCTTCGGCAACAGCTGCGTCAAACTTCTTCATCATGGTCTTGAGCTCGGTCTTTTCCGCGCGGTTCTTGGCCCGGAGCTCCTTGGACTTCTCGTCCCTCTTTGCAGAAGACTTAATATTGGCCATGCTTCGATCGCCACCTCCTCCTAAAAAATTGAGTTAAGACTAACTCGCGTTTAGGTATTATAGCAAAGAAAAATAGGAAAAGCAAGCATTTTTTTACGTTAAATCAAAGAATTTTTTGCCTTGATTCAGGGGATGCTTTTCTTGAAAAACACCCACAAGATCTTGTGTCGGAGGAAGAAAAAATGGAAATAAATGGGAGAACAGATCTCGCGAGCGAAGCGCATAGCCTTTGGAAGCGCTCCGCCGCGGAGACGACGGAGCTGCCCGGCGTGCGCGCGCGGGAGGAAAAGCTCGCCGGGCTCGCGGTCACGGCGGTGGAGATCCTCGATGCCCGCGGCGCACAGGCGCTCAAAAAGCCGGTCGGTTCCTACTTCACGCTGGAGCTGCCGCGCCTGCTGCGGCGCTTTGACGAGGGGTTCCCCGCCGCGGCCTCGGCGCTGGCCGCCCTGCTGCGCCGCTGCCTGGACGAGAGCCGCCTGCAGTCCGTCCTCGTGGCGGCGCTGGGCAATGGCGAGGTGACGCCGGACGCGGTGGGCAGCTGTGCCGCGCGCCATGTTCTGGTGACGCGGCACCTGAAGCGGCGCGAGCCGGAGAACTTCCGGGGCTTTCGTTCGGCGGCGCTGCTGCGGCCCGGGGTGCTCGGCACCAGCGGCATGGAGAGCGCAGAGCAGCTGAAGGCCATGGCGGAGACGCTGAAGCCGGACGCCGTGATCGCCGTCGATGCGCTTGCCGGCTGCGATCTCGCTCGCCTCTGCCGCTGCGTGCAGGTCTCGGACACGGGCATCGCCCCCGGCTCCGGCGTCGGAAACGACCGCCCCGCGCTCGACCGGCGGAGCCTCGGCGTCCCCGTGATCGCTGTCGGCGTGCCGACCGTGATCGACGCCTCCGCCCTGGGCGAGGACGCCGCACTTCGCGGCATGTTCGTCACCCCGCGCGGGATCGACCAGGCCGTGGCGCAGACCGGGAGGCTGATCGGCTACGCGATCAACCTCGCGCTGCACCCCGGACTCACGCTCGAGGACGTGGATCTGCTGGCGGAATAGGGATAATGATTATAGGATGGCGAAATCATTCAAAAAAATCATTCGCCCGATGCTCATTATGAAAAAACGGAACGAAAACCGGCCGATGCGAACAGCAGAAAACCAGAGCGGCGAATTGTCGACGGCCTGATGCGCTTTTTCCCGTTGCGCGTGGGGAAAAAATCTGCTATACTGGCCGCGCTATGGATCTGTTAGTCAATCAAATATTTGAAAACAAGGAAGCCGCCGCCCTCCCCTCCCTGCTGGAGAGCGGAGGACTTCCTGCGCTCGTTTCCGGGCTTTCCCCCGTCCACCGCGCCAATCTCGCGGCGGGACTGCGCGTCCGCAGCGGCCTGCCGCTCTTCGTCATCTGCCCGGACGACACCGCCGCCGAGAATTTCGCCAACGACCTGCGCTCCCTGCTGCGCGAGCCGGTCGTGACGCTCGGCATGCGCGATTTCACCTTCTATCCGACCGACGCGGCCTCCCGCCAGGCGGAGCAGAAACGCATCGCCGCGCTCGCCGCCGTCATGAACGGCGCGCCGGTCGTGACCGTGTCCGTCACCGGGCTGCTGCAGCGCACGATGCCGCCCGATACGCTTCGCCGCGCCGCCTTTACCCTTGAGGCGACCGGCAGCTATCCCATCGAGGACGTGGAGGACGCGCTCGTCCGCTGCGGCTATACCCGCACCGAACAGGTGGAGGGGCCGGGTCAGTTTGCCCGCCGCGGCGGCATTCTCGACTTCTTCTCGCCCTCCGGGCGCGAGCCCGTGCGCATCGAGTTCTGGGGCGACGACGTGGATTCCCTGGTCAACTTCGACGTGGTCAGCCAGCGCCGCACCGAGAATATCGAGCGCGTAACGATCCTGCCGGCCGCCGAGAGCCTGCCGAGCCTGTTTGCGGGCGGCCCCGAGGCCCTGGCGGCGGAGATCGAGAGCTTTGCCGCGCGCAAGCTGAGCCGCAGCAGGAGCGAGCTGGCCGGAACGCTGGCTGCCAATATGCGCGCCGACGCCGACAGGCTCCGCAACGGCGTGCTTCTCTCGGACGCCGACCGCTATTTGCCCGTGCTCTACCCGGCGGCAAGCGGCCTGCAGTACATCCCGGAAAACGCCCTCGTGTTTCTCGATCAGCCCGCCCGCTGCGGCGAAAAGGCCAGGGATTACATCAAGCAGCTCACGGACGACGTGACGGTGCTGCAGAAACGCGGGCAGATCGCCGTCTCCGCCGAGGGCTTTGCCGACAGCTGGGATGCGCTCGCCGCGCGCCTGCGGGATTTCCCGCTCTACATGGCAGACGCCTTTACCGTGGGGCGCACGCCCGTGCCGCCCAGGACCCTCACTTCCGTCGCCGCCAAGCAGCTGCCAAGCTATGCCGGCAGCGCGCAGGCCGCGGCGGAGGATGTGCAGCTCTACTGCAGGCAGGATTACCGCGTCGTCGTCCTCGCGGGTGACGAACGCCGCGCCCGCGTGCTGCAGGAATTTTTCCGTGAACACGGCATCCAGGCCTCTCTGCGCGAGCCTCTTGATGCGCTCCCCAAGCCGGGCGAATGCTGCATCGCCGTCGGCGCTCTCTCGGCGGGCATGGAATATCCCGGTATCCGCCTCGCCGTGCTCACAGACGCCCAACTCCTGCGTGCAAGGAGCAAAAAGGCGAAAAAGAAGCTCCCGCCCCGCCAGCAGCGGATCGAGAGCTGCGCCGACCTCGCGGTGGGCGATTACGTGGTACACGAAAACCACGGTATCGGCCGCTTCGCCGGTGTGGTGAAGATGCAGGTCGACGGCTTTGAAAAGGACTATATCAAGCTCCAGTACGCCGGGACGGACGCGCTCTACGTGCCCGCCACGCAGCTGGACATGGTGTCGAAATACACCGGCGCAGGCGAGGACAAGCCTGTCAAGCTCTCCAAAATGGGCGGCACTGAGTGGGCCAAGACCCGCAGCCGCGCCAAGAGCGCCGCGAAGGACATGGCCAAGAAGCTCATCGCCCTCTATGCCGAGCGCCAGCGTCTCCCCGGCTACGCCTTCGCGCCGGACAGCGAGTGGCAGCAGGAGTTTGAGGACAACTTCGGCTACACGGAGACCGACGATCAGCTCCGCTGCACGGCCGAGATCAAGCGCGACATGGAAGCCTCCGTCCCGATGGACCGTCTCCTCTGCGGAGACGTGGGCTTCGGCAAGACCGAGGTCGCCCTGCGCGCGGTGATGAAATGCGTGCTCGACGGCAAGCAGGCCGCCATCCTCGTGCCGACTACGGTGCTCGCGCAGCAGCATTACCAGACCGCGCTGCAGCGCTTTTTCGGCTTCCCCGTGACGATCGGCGTGCTCAGCCGCTTCAAGACCGGCGGACAGAGCGCCAAGGTGGTGGCCGACCTCGCCTCCGGCAAGTGCGATCTCGTGATCGGAACGCACAGGCTGCTGAGCAAGGACGTGAAGTTCAAGGATCTCGGCCTGCTGGTCGTGGACGAGGAGCAGCGCTTCGGCGTGACCCACAAGGAGCATATCAAGGAGCTTGCCCGCGGCGTGGACGTGCTGACCCTCTCGGCCACGCCCATCCCGCGCACGCTCAACATGGCGCTCTCCGGCATCCGCGACATGTCCACTATCGAGGAGCCCCCGGAGGATCGCCTCCCGGTGCAGACCTTCGTCATGGAGCACGATTGGGACGTGCTGGCTGACGCCATCCGGCGCGAGCTGCAGCGCGGCGGCCAGGTCTATTATCTGCACAACCGCATCGAGGACATCGACCGTACGGCGATCCGCCTGCAGAAGCTCCTCGAGGGCGTCAGCATCGCGGTGGCACACGGGAAGATGGACAAGACGGAGCTCGCGGCCGTGATGGAATCCGTAGCAAACGGAGAGACCCAGGTGCTGGTCTGCACCACCATCATCGAGACCGGTATCGACATCCCCAACGTCAACACCCTCATCATCGAGGACGCGGACAAGCTCGGTCTGGCGCAGCTGCATCAGATCCGCGGCCGCGTCGGGCGCTCCACCCGCCGCGCCTCCGCCTATCTCACCTATCGGCGCGACAAGGTGCTCACCGAGATCGCCGAGAAGCGCCTCACGGCCATCCGTGACTTTGCCGCCTTCGGCTCCGGATATAAGATCGCCATGCGCGACCTGGAGATCCGCGGCGCGGGCAACCTCCTCGGCGCGGAACAGTCCGGCCACATGATCGACGTGGGCTACGATATGTACATGAAGCTGCTCAACGAGGCGGTGCTGGAGGCCCGGGGCATCCCGGTGCCGCAGCGGGCCGAATGCTCGGCGGATCTCGCCGTCGCCGCGAACATCCCCGAGCGCTATGTGCCCTCCTCCGAGCAGCGCATGGATCTCTACCGCCGCATCGCGGCCATCCGTACGGAGGAGGAGGCCGACGATCTCACCGACGAGCTTGTTGACCGCTTCGGCGATCCGCCGCCGGGCGTGAACGCGCTGATCCATGTGGCGCTGCTGCGCGGCGAGGCCGGGCGCGCCGGCATCACCGATATCGCCCAGAAGGGCGGCTACCTGCGCTTTACCGTCAAAGACTTTGACATGATGAAGGTCTCCGCGCTCTACGCAAGGCCGGAATACAACGCGCGGCTGCGGGTCGAGGCCGGGTCGAAGCCCTGCCTGAGCCTGCATATCCGCGCGAAGAACCGCGTCATCGAGGAGGCGCGCGCCTTTGCGGCCGCCTGGGGCGGCGAGACCGGCGCGGGAAGCTGAAAAGGCTTGTGCAATCCGCACGAGCGTGCTATATTGAACGAAGAATCCTCTTGGAAAGGGACGAAAACAATGAAAAAATGGATTTGGATCCTGGTCGCCGTGTGCCTGATCGCCGTTGTCGGCATCGCTGCGTTCGGCGCGAAGGACGGCAGCTTTCAGGCGGGGGACCCCTCCGCCGTCACACTCGGCCCCGCGGCGGGCGACCGTTTTACGACGCTCTATGCGGCGCATCAGCCCGGTGAGACCGTGATGAAGGTCGGCGGCGAGGAGATCGACTGGAATACCTATATCGGCACGCTCACCAGCCTCATCGCGCAGCAGGAGTCCCAGATGGCCTACTACGGCACGGCGATGGACTGGAGCACGACCTATGACGCCGAGGGACATACCTATGCCGACCTGGTCCTGGATCAGACGGAGAACACCCTCAAGCAGCTGATCGCAGTGGAGAAGATCGCCGCGGAAAACGGCGGCGGACTCACCGAGGCAGATAAGGCCGAAATGGCGGCTAACATCGAGCAGATCCTGCAGCACAACTTCGGTGAAGGCGCGACGGAGGAGGAGCTCAACGCCTACCTCGCGGAGCGCTACATGTCCCGCGCGTTCTATGACCGCATGATCTCCCAGAACTATCTGCTCAACAACACCTTCAATGCGCTCTATGGCGAGAACGGCGAGAAGCTCAGCGACGAGGAGGCGCTTGCCTACCTCAAGGAGAACAACTACGTCTACGCCTCCCACATCCTCTTCCTGAACACCGACGAGAACGGCGAGCCGCTCTCCGACGAGGCGAGAGAGGAGAAGCTCGAGACGGCGCAGAAGATCCTCGATGAGCTCAAGGCCATCCGTGACCAGGAGAAGCTGGTCTCGCGCTTTGCCGAGCTCAAGCAGGAATACTGCGAGGACGGCGGAAAAATCAGCTATCCGGACGGCTATCTCTTCCAGGCCGGCCAGGGCGTCATGGTGCAGCCATTCGAGGAAGGCATCCTCTCGGTCGGGGAATATGAGCTGGCCGAGCTCGTGGAGAGCGATTATGGCTGGCACATCATCCTCCGCCTGCCGCTCGACCCCGACGCGCCCGCCTTCGATCCTTACGGCTCCGGCTCCACCGCCCGTGTTCTCGCCGCGGAGGCGATGTTCAACGAGCGTCTCGACGAGACGGCCGCCGCCCAGGAGCTCACATACGCCGAGGGCTTCAGCCGCCCCGACCTGCTCGGCAGCCTGCTCGCGGACAAGTGATCCGGGGGCAAGCGCGAAAAACAAAAACGTGATCCCGGGAAGAGTTCTTCCCGGGATCACGTTTTATGCTTTGTGCGGAGGCGATCAGATCTCGTACTTTACGGTGTAGGTCTCGAGGTAGCGATCATAATCGCCGGCGTGGCGCTCGCGGATGCGGTTGAGCAGCTCGTGCGCGCCGGGGTTGCCGGCGTTGAGCTCGAGCATCGCCAGCGCTACGTTGGAGCAGTGGTCGCTCACGCGCTCGCAGTTGGTGACGAAGTCGTTGAACACGAAGCCCTGCTGGATCGTGCAGATGCCCTTCTGCAGGCGCTCCACATGGTGGAGCTTCATCGCGTCGCACAGATTGTCGATCACCTCTTCGAGCGGCTCCACGTGCCGCGCCTGATCCAGGTCGCCGGAGAGGAAGGAGTCGATCGCCAGCTGCACCACGTTCTTGACCGCTGCGATCAGCACATCCAGCTCCTTGTGCGCGGCATCGGAGAAGTGCAGCCCTTTTTCGTGGATCTCGTCGGCGTTTTCCGCGATATTCAGCGCGTGGTCGGAGATGCGCTCCAGGTCGGAGAGCGTGTGCAGGTACTTGGTGACAGTCTGGTTCTGGAGATCGCTCAGCTCCTGACCGGTGAGCTGGACGAGGTAGCTGCCCAGCACGTCCTCATAGCGGTCAACCTGGGCCTCGAGCTGTTCGACCCGCGCGCGGTTCGTTTCATTGTAGTTGAAAAGCAGATCAAGCGCGAGATCGAGTCCGGTGCGGGCCTTCTCGGCCATCTCGTTGATGGTGGTGCGGCTCTGCTCGATGGCGAGCGCGGGGTGGTGGATGAAGCGCTCCTCAAGGCGCAGCGAGGGATCGGGCTCTCCGTCCGTCTTTTCCCGGACGAGGAAGCTGACGATGGCCTCCAGCACGTCGGTAAAGGGCAGCAGGATCAGCAGCATCGCCAGACGCAGCACGCTGTTGACGCCGGCGATGGAGAAGGGGTTCATGACCTTGTTCATGAACGGGTAATGGAAGATCGCGTCACCGATATGGAAGATCGCGGCGAAGGCCGTGACGCCGATCACGGAGGCGACGAGGTAAATGTAAGCCGTGCGCCGACCCTCGACGCTCGCGCCGATGGCGGAGAGCATCACAGGCGCGGCCGCGCCGATGCACACACCCATCAGAAGCGGCATCGACTCAGCCAGCGTCATGACGCCGGTGACAGAGAGCGCCTGCACGATACCGACCGCCGCGGAGGCGGACTGGAGGATCGCCGTGAACAGCGCGCCGACCAGGATGCCCAGCAGGGGGTTCTTCATTGAGCTCATGAGATTCAGGAACCAGGCCTGTTTGCCGAGGCCGCTTACCGCGCCGCTCATCGTGCTCATGCCGACCATCAGCACCGCGAAGCCCATACAGATGTCGCCCACGTGGTGGGTGGTGGGATTTTTGCCCACCATGCGCAGCAGGATGCCCGCGACCGCCACAACGCCGGTGAGCGTGGCGGTGGATAGGATGTTGCTCAGGCCGCCGCTGTTTTCGATATAGCTCAGGCAGATGACCCAGCCGGTGATGGAGGTGCCGAGGATGGCGCCGAGAATGACGCCGATGGCCTGGCGCAGCTTCATCATCCTGGCGTTGACAAAGCCGACCACCATGACGGAAGTCGCGCAGGAGGACTGGATCACGGCCGTGACCCCGGTGCCCAGCAGCACGCCCTTCAGCGTGGTGTTGGAAAGACGGAAGAGGATCGGCTCCAGCTTGCTGCCGGAGACGCGCTTGAGTCCCTCTCCCATGAGGGACATGCCAAACAGAAACAGGGCAACCCCGCACAGCAGGGAGATGACCTCGGTGACGCCCAAAGAAAACACACTCCTTTTGCGGCGCCGCGGCGGAACGCTCCGCCCGGCAGGAATCCGCAGGATTCGGCGTAAGTCTATCCGAAAAACGTTAAATCTGCCATCGGCTGCGCGTTAAATCTATGTTAAATTCGGGAAGCATCTGTTTTCGAGTTGGAAAATATGATACAATACTAAACAGATTTCAAGTCGTTTTCCTCGCTCCTGGCGGGGCAAGCGGAAAACATGACTGTTTAACCATGGTTCTATGGTATAAAACATAACACCCAGGAAAAACGGAAGGAAGGGACGAGCATGATCTATCTGCTGGAGGACGACGACAGCATCCGCAAGCTTGTCGTATACGCGCTGGCCAGCCAGGGCTACGAGGCCGAGGGCTTCGAGCTGCCGGGGCTGTTCTGGAAGGCGCTGGAGCGGCAGCTGCCGGAGCTCGTGCTGCTGGATCTCATGCTGCCGGAGGAAGACGGGATCTCCATCCTCCGCCGTCTCCGCGCCCGCCCGGCCACGGCCGAGCTCCCCGTCATCATCCTGACGGCAAAAAACACCGAATTTGACCGCGTCGAGGGTCTGGACGCCGGCGCGGACGACTATATTTCCAAGCCCTTCGGCATGATGGAGCTCATGGCGCGCGTGCGCGCCGTGCTGCGCCGCAGCGAGACGCGCGACCCGCTCCAGGAATACCGCCTCGGCAGCCTCTATGTCTGCCCCGCCCGCCATGAGGTACGGGTGAACGAGCGGCGGGTGGAGCTGACCTACAAGGAATTTCTGCTGCTGCAGCTGTTGCTGGAGAACCAGGGCATGGTGCTCACGCGCGAGGTGCTGATGGACAAGGTATGGGATCTCGGCGCGGAGCGGGAAAACCGCACCCTGGATGTGCATATCCGCACGCTGCGCGTGAAGCTCGGCGAGGCGGGGAAAGGCATCGAGACCGTCCGCGGCGTCGGCTATCGGCTCAACGGTGACGTCCTATGACCAGAAAGATCTTTCGATACGCCTTTTTTGTAGGCATTTCCACGCTGCTGCTGTGCGCGGCGCTGTTCTTCGCGCTGGAGTATACCACCAGCACTGACGAGGCGAAGGCAGCGCTCGCCGAGGAGACCGCCTGCGTCGCCCGGGGTCTCGAGGCCGCTGGGGAGGACTATCTGACGCGCCTGGCGGACACGGGCCGCGTCACCTGGATCGCCGCGGACGGCAGCGTGCTCTATGACAGCGAAGACGCCTCCGGCCTCCCCAACCAGGCCGACTGTCCCGAGGTGCGCGACGCGCTGCAGACCGGCAGGGGCGAGAGCCTCCGCCGCTCCGAGAGCAGCGGCACGCAGACCCTCTACACCGCCGAACGTGCGGCGGACGGCAGCGTGATCCGCCTGGCGAAGCCCATGAAGGCGCTGCGCTCGGTACTGCTCGCCCTGAGTCCCATCCTGTGGACGGCCGCCCTGGTGCTGATGATCTCCGGCGTCATCGCCTTCCGCGCGGCGCGGCAGATCCTTCGCCCGGTGAACGAGCTGAATCTGGACGCGCCGGACAAGGACGGAACCTATCCGGAGCTGGCCCCGCTCGTGGAGCGCATCCAGGAGCAGAAGCTCACCATCCAGGAGCAGATGGACGAGCTCAACCGCCATCAGCGGGAGCTCAGCACCCTCACGGACAATATGAGCGAGGGCTTCGTGCTGCTTGACCGCAAGGGCGTCGTCCTCTCGGCCAACCGCAGCGCCCTGCACCTCATTCCCGGCGCGGAGACCGGCAAGCCGCTGCCGGAGCTGGATCACGAGCTGCACCAGACCATCGCCGACGCCCTTGCCGGGCAGCGCGCGGAGGGGCTTGTCCACGAGGACGGCCAGAGCTGGGCCTGGATCGCGAGCCCGGTCTCCGACGCGGGCGTTGCCGTCGGCGCGCTGCTGCTGATGATGGATGTGACCGAGCGCGAGCAGCGCGAGCGGCTGCGCCAGGAGTTCTCCGCCAACGTCTCGCATGAGCTCAAGACCCCCCTGACCTCGATCTCGGGCTTCGCAGAGCTCATGATGCAGGGCCTCGTCTCTGGCGAGAAGGTGCGGGAGTTTGCCGGCGATATCTACCGTGAATCCCAGCGCCTCATCACCCTGGTGGGCGATATCATCAAGCTCTCCAAGCTCGACGAGGAGGGCGCGGAGCCGGAATTCCTGCCGGTGGATCTCTGTGCGCTCGCGCAGGACACGCTGGACAGCCTGCGCCCCGTGGCGGCGCAGCAGCAGGTGGAGATGTCCCTCGTTGGGGAGCATGCCGAGGTTCTCGGCGCCGGCCAGGTTCTGGGCGAGATGATCTACAACCTCGTCGACAACGCCATCAAGTATAACCGCCCCGGCGGGAGCCTCCGGGTGACGGTCGCGGACGGGGAGGAGGTCTGCCTCTCGGTGAGCGACACCGGCGTTGGCATCCCCTATGCGAGTCAGAACCGCGTGTTCGAACGCTTCTACCGCGTTGACAAGAGCCACTCCAAGGAGATCGGCGGCACCGGCCTCGGCCTGTCCATCGTCAAGCACGGTGCGCTGCTGCATAACGCCCGCGTCGAACTCGAGAGCGAGCCGGGAGTCGGCACCACGGTCCGCCTGTTTTTCCCGAAGCGGCTCAGGGAGTAAAGCAGTGGAGATCAAAGCGGTTTTTCTGGATATCGACGGGACGCTCCTGTCCCACACGACGGAGAGCGTGCCCCTGTCGGCGCAGCAGGCGATCCGCGAGGCGCAGGCCAGGGGCGTGCGTGTTTTCGCCGCCACCGGCCGGCATATCTGCGAGCTGGATCAGCTGCCGCTCGCGGGCGTGAAATTCGACGGTTACGTGCTCCTCAACGGCGCGCTGTGCATGGATGCCGCGCGCAATGTGCTCTTCGGCTGTCCGCTTCCGGCGGAGGCGGTCGCCGTGATCGTGGAGCGGCTCCGCGCGCGGCCGCTGCCCTGCTGGTTCAACGAGGCACAGTACATGTATATGAACCTCGTGACGGAGGACGTCCTGCGCGTGCAGGATGCCATCGGCTCGCCCGTCCCGCCGGTGGAGGATCCGGAGCGCGCGCTTGTGAACGAGATTTACCAGCTCATCCCCTTCGTGGGAGAGGAGGATTTCGCGGCGCTGTTTTCCGATCTGCCGGGTCTGAACAGCACGCGCTGGACGAGCGTGTCGGTGGATGTGATCAATGCGCACACGAGCAAGACCGAGGGTATCCTGCGGCTGCTCGCCGCCCTCGGCCTTCCCGCCGACGCCTACCTCGCCGTGGGCGACGGCGCGAACGACGCCGAAATGCTGCGCCGCGCGCCCATCGGCGTCGCCATGGGCAACGCCGAGCCCGTCGCCCGCGCAGCGGCGGATTTCGTCACCGGCGACATTGACGACGACGGTCTCGCCGCGGCTCTCTCGCGCTTCGGCCTCTGCGGCTGAGCGCGGCGATTTGCTTAGAGATTTTGCTAAATATTATATATATGTAGAAGGAAGCATCCCCCGGGCTGTTGCCAGCGCGGAGGATGCTTCCTTTTTCGGGGGCGAAGAAGTCCCGCCGTCAGATCTTTTTCCGCAGCTTCCCGATCAGTGCAACAGGCGGGAAGAGGGCGAGAAAGACGAGATTCCAGGTGGGGATGAGCTCGTCCGACCAGCGGGCAAAGCTCCGCGCGTCCGGCGCGAGCGTGAGCGCGATCCCGGCTGCGGCGAGCGCGGCGAGAGGGAGCAGCCAGCGTCCGCCCCGCAGCGAGAGCCGCGGCTCCTCCGGCATCGTCCCGGAGCTCCCAAAGGCGGCGCGGAGGCAGCGGGCGGCCGCGCGCAGCAGCAGCGTCTCCAGCACGAGGTCGGGGAAAACCCAGAGACTCACGGTCAGCGCCTCCACGCGCTCCAGCGAGCGGAAAAAGACGAGATTGCGCACGAGGGTGAAAAAGGGCAGGCGCAGCTTCTGCGTGAGCGCCGCGCCGAAATTCCCCAGTACCGCCGCCGAGAGCAGCGTCAACAGCGCGAGCGCACCCGCGAGGCTAAGCGCGGCGCCCCGGAAGGACAGGCTCTCCGCCCGGTCGAGGAAAAAGCAGGGGCAGAGCAGCAGGATCCCCGCGATCTCCAGCACCGGAGGCGAGCCGCGCAGCGCAGCCGGGAGCTCATAGAGCGTGACGGGCAGCAGGTTGCCCGCGTGCAGGTTCGGCAGCGCGGCGAGAAGCAGCACGAGCAGGAGCGCGCACAGCGGCGCGAGCAGCATCCGCGCCAGACGGCCCACGCTGCGCAGCTTCCCGAGCGCCGCCCAGAGCGCAAGCAGCGCCAGCGGGAGCACGAACACGGCCGGGGAGGCGTGCGGAAACACGGTGAGCAGGCAGCGCTCCGCCCCGGCGCGGAGACTGAAGCCCGCGAAGAGCAGAAGCCACAGGCCCGCGAGCAGCAGAAAAATCCGCCCCGCCCGCTGCCCGAGGCAGCGCAGGCAGAGCTCCGCCAGACCCTCCTCCGGCCCGCGTCTGCCGCAGAAGAGGCACAGAAAGCCGAGATACAGCAGCAGGATCGGCAGCGCTGCGAGCGGCGAGAGCCAGGCGGCGCGTCCCGCCGCCGCCGCAGGGCTGCCGGGGATCAGCCGCAGCGCGGGGGAGAGCAGTGCAAGCAGCGGGAGGGAGAGCAGCTGCTGCGCGCGCAGAGAGGCCGGCCTCATGGCGCGGCCTCCAGGTCGTTGGCGTGCCGCAGGAGACTGTGCACGCGCAGCTCGAGCGTCAGCGCGTCGAGGCAGTCGTCAAAGCTGCGCCCCATGCGCCGAAAGCGCAGCGGGGCGGCGCGCTCCGCGCGCTCCCCGAGAGCGAGGAAATCGCAGCCGAGCGCCTGCTCGCGCGCAAAGACCCGCCGGATGCCCTCCGAGACCGCCCCCTCCAGGGCGGCGCTCAGCCGGGGCAGCGGCGTCCTCTCGTCCGCCTCGCGGATCACCGCCTCGAGCTCTACCTCGATCTGCAGCGCGCGCAGGCTCCCGTCCTCCGCCCAGAGCGGCGACACGCGGCTGTGTCCCGCCTCCAGCTCCAGCGTGGCCGGACGATAGGGCGCGAGAGAGAGCGTGAGCTCGCAGACGCCGTGCCGCCCGTCGAGCAGCCCAACACCCAGCGCCTCGCCCTCGTCGAGCCAGGAGACGCCGTCGCCGGAGATCAGCGCGTAGCCCGCCGGCGCGACGGAGCGCCTTGAGGCATCCTCTGCCGCGGGGCAGGGTGTGAGCGCCGTGACGAGCGCGCAGCCCCGCGTCAGCAGACCCGCGAGGATCTCTCCCGCGTCCGGCAGCGGGCCGCGCCAGCACGTTTCGAGCTGACGCTCGAGGGAGTCGAGCAGAGAAGAGACGTCCTCCCCGCCCGCGGCGAGCTCACGCAGCAGCTCTTCCGCCCGCCCTTCCCGCAGGAGGAACACCGGCAGATCCAGCCGCAGATCCGGCGAGCGCGCCGCGTAGTCCAGCGCGGTCTCCAGCAGCGCCGCGTCCGTTTCCGCACCGAGGAGGATGTGCCGCAGGTGCCCGGTTAAGAGCAGCTTTTCGCTTGCCTGCGCGCGCAGCGCGCGGGAGGCGGCGGTGATGTTCGCCCCGTCGCCGGAGAGGATGCTCCCCTGCCCGGCGAGCGAGAGCCGCAGAGCCTCCCCTTCCGGGTCGAGCCCCATGGTCTGCATCAGCTGCAGGCGCTCCACCTCCACGCTGCCCGCGCGCAGCGCGCCGCAGCCGGCGAGCGCGGGCAGGAGCGCGAGGCAGAGCAGCAAAAGGAGCGCTTTTTTCATGTCTGTCGCCTCCTGTCGGGTGTTTTGAGCTGTGGATCGCGGAATTTGTTCCAACGCTTCGGCCAGCGCAGCAGCGCTCGCCGCCTCCCGCCCTCGCTCAGCGGGGCGGAGTAGTTCACGCCGAAGCAGTCGAGATCGCAGAGGTGCAGCAGCAGCGCCGCCAGTACCGCGCTCACGCCGATGAGCCCGCAGCTCATCGCACCGGCGAGCAGCGCCAGCCGCCCCAGCCGCACGGCGAAAGCCAGATCCTGACTGGGCAGCGTGTAGCAGGCGATGCCCGAGACGGCGACCACGATGATGGAGATGGGCGAGACGAGCTTGGCCTCAACGGCCGCCTGTCCCACGATCAGCGCGCCGATGATGGAGACTGTGTCGCCGATGGGGTTCGGCAGCCGCAGCCCGGCCTCCTGCAGCAGGGAAAAGGCACCCAGCATCGCGAGTATCTCCAGCGGAGTCGAGAAGGGCACGTGCTGCTCGGCCTCGATGATCGAGAGCAGCAGACGCGTGGGGAGCATCTCCTGGTGATACATCACGATCGCCGTAAAGACCGCCGGCAGCAGCAGCGCGAGCACGAGCGCCAGCGCGCGCAGCGCGCCAAGCACGGTGGCCACGGCGAAGTGCATCCCGCTGTCCCCGGTCACGCGGAGAAATTCCGCGAGTGTCGCCGGGAGCAGCAGCCCCACCGGGAGCCCGTCTACGAGCAGACCCACGCGCCCGTCGAGCAGATGCATGGCGAAGCGGTCGGGGCGCTCGGTGTGCAGCACCTGCGGGAGCGGGGAGAGCGGCGCGTCCGCGATGGCTTCCTCGAGGATCCCCAGCGCCGGCACCGCGTCTACATCCAACTCGTCGAGCCGCCGCGCGAGCTCCTCGACCGTTTCGGGGTTTGCCACGCCTTCTATATACAGCAACGCCACCTTCGTCCGGCTGCGCCGGCCGAGGCTGCTCTCCGCCGTTTTGAGCTGCGGCGTGCAGATCCTGCGCCGTACGAGCGCTGTGTTCACGCGCAGCGCCTCCACAAAGGAGTCCTTCGCCCCCTTGAGGGACTTCTCGAGCGTAGGTTCGGAGACCGCGCGGCCCATCGGCGAGCGCAGCTCGAAGGAGAGCGCCGCGCCGAGCGCGTCGAACAGCAGGCAGCAGCAGCCGTGCGTGAGATCGTCGGACACGTCGGAGAGGCTTTCTCGCTCGCTCACGGAGCAGCGGTAGACGCCGCCGAGCAGCGCGCGCTCGTAGCAGGCCTGCTCGCCGCCGCTGCCGAGGGAGCGGACGGCTTCGGTCAGCGGGCGCAGTACGCTCTCCGAGACCGCATCGGCGGAAACCAGGCCGTCGATCCAACAGAGCGTGAGCGCGACGCCGGAGAGCGAGAAGCTCACGCGCCGCGTCTCAAAGTCCGCGCAGCCGCCGAACAGCGCCTTCACCGCGGCCGCCGAAAGAGGCGGCTCCTGCACCGGAGAAGATGCAGAATCGAAAGAAGAAAAGGTAGAATGATACATATAGTGTAGTATATCCCGATAAAGCCACAATATTTGGATTTTGCAAAAAAATATGGAAAAATCGAAAAATAGTTGTTGACAAACGGATTCTTCGGTGCTATATTAGCCAAGCGCCTGTGAGGAGCGCGGCAGACCGAAAGCTTCAGAACAAAAAGTTTTGGGAAAAACGAAAAAAGTTCTTGACATTGGTTCTTCGCTGTGCTATCATAAGCAAGCTGTCACCCAAACGGGAGACAGCGGATGTACCTTGAAAATTGAACAATGTAAGAACAAAAGCTTATGCTAAATAAGCACCA
>OCTX012255748.1_pt1 | contig 34573 bp, 33 predicted proteins | sample 1539691 | NCBI WGS metagenome assembly OCTX01 (sample SAMN02144231, study PRJEB22623) | gut metagenome | biome: sheep rumen | host: Ovis aries | place: New Zealand
CCAGAATGAGGATGTGCTCTTCATCCCCACGCTCGCTGAACACCAGAACCTCCGCACCCTCACCATCGATGGCCAGGTCATCTTCCCCGGTACCTATGAGTATGCTGAGAACATGACCATCGAGGACCTCATCCTGCAGGCAGGCGGCCTGACCGATGCCGCCTCCACGGCGAAGATCGATGTCTCCCGTCGCCTGCGCGACCCCTCTGCCACAGAGGCAGGCATGGAGATAGCCAAGACGTTCAGTTTTTCCCTGAAAGATAATTATGTGATTGATGGCGACCGCAGTTTCACGCTCGAGCCCTACGATATTGTCCAGGTGCGCATGAGTCCTGCCTTCCAGTCGCCCATTCGTGTCACTGTCGGAGGCGAGGTCGCCTTCCAAGGCACCTACACGATGGAACAGAAGAACCAGCGTCTCTCTGATGTCGTCAAGGCAGCAGGCGGGGTAGTGGCCGGTGGCTATGTCCGCGGTGCCCGCCTGGAGCGTCGTCTGACTGATGCAGAGCGTGCCCGTTTGCGTGAGGTCATCCGTATTGCCCGCCAGAGTGCTGATGGCAAGGACTCCATCGCCCTCAACAAGCTCGAGATGTCTGAGACTTTCCCCGTCGGTATCCACCTTGACGAGGCTCTGGCTCATCCCGGTTCCACGCAGGATATCGAACTGATGGACGGCGACCGACTGATCATTCCCCGCTTTAATCATACTGTTCGTATCAGCGGTGATGTCAACGCCCCGAATACCGTCGCCTACGACGAGGGCAAGAAGTACAAGTATTACGTCAAGCAGGCTGGTGGCTTTGGCGATCGCGCCAAGAAGCGCCACACCTATATCGTCTATCAGAACGGAACGATGGCGATGGCCAAGGAAGGCAAGATTGAACCCGGTTGCGAGGTCGTAGTACCCTCCAAGACGCCACGCAATCCCATGAACATCACCAATTGGCTTGGCATAGGCACCTCACTGACCAGCCTGGCCACTATGATTGTAGCACTCACAAAACTGAAATAACAATGGAAGAAAAACAGGAAAAGCTGTCATTCACTCACCTATGGCAGGATATCAAGAAGCACAGGAGACTCTATTATAAGGTTCTCAGCATCACTTTTGTGGCCTCAGCCATCATCATGCTGAGTATCCCGAACTATTATAAGTGTACGGTCATGCTGGCTCCTGAGATGTCGGGTACAAAGAGCGGAGGCTCACTGGCTGGATTGGCCAGCAGTTTCGGCATCAACCTGGGCAGTGTGAATGCTGGCTCCGACGCCATAGCCCCTACGCTCTATCCCGACCTGATGAACAGCGTGGCCTTCCGTGCATCCCTTTTCCCCATCACTGTCGAGAAGAGTGACGACAGCACGCATACGCGGATGACCTACTATGACTATCTGCTCAACGAGCAGAAGAGACCCTGGTGGACATCAGGCATAAAAGCTGTTACGGGCTGGATTAAGTCCTTGTTCACGGATGAGCAGCCAGCAGAGGGTGTTAATCCATTCAAGCTGACGAAGCAGCAATTCGCCATTGTCAAGGCGACAGAGAAGAAAGTGGTCTGTGACGTGGACGAGAAAACGAATGTCATTACGATCGATGTGACCGACCAGGATCCGCTGGTAGCCGCCACCATGGCTGATTCCGTGCAACGGCATCTTCGGGAGTTTATCACCGACTATCGCACGCAGAAAGCCCGAGTTGACCTGGATTATACCCGGAAGCTCTATAGGGAGGCAGAGGATCGCTACGAAAAGGCCCGCCTGAAGTATGCCCACTATTCAGATGCCAATCGTAAGGTGCTTTTTGAGGATGCGCGCAGTGAGAGGACGAAACTGGATAACGAGATGCAGATCCATTATCGCACTTACTCCCAGATCGCAGGCCAGCTTCAGTTGGCCGAGGCCAAAGTCCAGCAGGAGACCCCTGTATTCACGACGCTCCAGCCCGCCACCGTCCCAGTCGAGAAGGCTGGTCCTGGTCGTGTTAAGATGTGTCTCATATTCCTCTTCTTAGCCTTTTGCGGTACCACTGCTTGGGCTTTCCACAAGGAAGGTCATCTTTTATTATTATTAGGTTTCGACAATGAATAAACAAATAATAGTTTGAGATTTATTAGAGAATAACGACGATATTTTGATGAATAAAATTACCGTAACTTCCCCATTATTACCCAACCTTGATGAGTTTCATGAGATGCTCAAGGAGATTTGGGACAGCAAATGGATTACCAACAATGGCGATTTCCATAAACAGTTGGAAAAGGCACTTGCAGAGTATCTAAAAGTACCTTATATCAGCTTGTTTACTAATGGAACACTCCCATTGTTAACAGCTTTACAGGCTTTAAGAATAACAGGAGAAGTAATTACTACGCCCTACAGTTTCGTGGCAACAACCCATAGCATTTGGTGGAACGGCTGTCGTCCTGTGTTTGTAGATATAGAGGAAGAGACTTGTGGCATTGATCCAAATAAGATCGAAGCCGCCATCACTCCCCAGACTACCGCCATTATGCCTGTGCACTGTTATGGCAAGCCTGTGAATATAGACGCTATCCAAGCCATAGCAGACAAATATGGCTTAAAGGTTATCTACGATGCAGCCCATGCCTTTGGTGTAGAGATCAATGGCGAGAGCGTATTGACCAAAGGTGATATGTCAACGCTGAGCTTCCATGCCACCAAGGTCTATAACACCCTTGAAGGCGGAGCTCTGGTGATGCACGATGAGCAGACAAAAAAGCGTATTGACTACCTGAAGAACTTTGGCTTTGCAGGAGAGACTGAAGTGGTAGCTCCTGGCATCAACAGCAAGGTGGATGAGGTACGTGCAGCATATGGCTTGCTGAATTTGAAGCAGGTTGATACCGCAATAGCTAACCGCCAAAAGGTAGCTCAAAAATATCGTGAAGCACTGCGTGATGTTCCCGGCATCCGTTTTTACGATGATACGCCAGGAGTTCGGCACAATTACAGCTATTTTCCCATCTTTGTAAATGCGGAAGAGTATGGCATGACCCGTGATGAACTATATTTCAAGATGAAAGCAGATGGTGTACTTGGCAGAAGATATTTTTATCCGCTCATCAGTACATTCAGTACATACAGAGGACTCCCCAGTGCCGCACCGGAAAACTTGCCAGTTGCCACGAAGATAGCAAACGAAGTAATATGCTTGCCAATGCACCATGCATTAACAGACGAAGATATTGAACGAGTACTTAACTGCATTATTAAGTAATGAAACAAAAGAAGTTAATGCTTCTAGGTGGTTTGCGCTACCTTAAACCTGTGATAGATGCAGCCCATAAGCAAGGCTACTATGTGATAACGGCAGATTATCTGCCCAACAACATTGCTCATAAATGGAGCGATGAGTACTGCAACGTTAGTATCATTGACAAGGAGGCTGTTCTCCGTGAGGCTCAGCGACTCCAGATAGACGGTATTATGTCGTTTGCGTGTGACCCCGGAGTTGTTGCTGCAAGCTATGTTCAGAATAAAATGGGTTTACCCTCATTTGGCCCCTTTGAGTCTGTTGAGATTCTCCAAAACAAAGATAAGTTCCGTGCTTTTCTGGCTAAAAACGGTTTCAATGTACCGCTGGCTAAGGGCTTTGACAGTGTTGAGGCTGCTATGCAAGAAATTTATTGGTATCCCTGGCCTGTTATAGTGAAACCTACTGATGCGGCTGGTAGCAAGGGAGTGACCCGTGTTGACAGGGCAGAGGATTTAAAGCCAGCCTTGGAATATGCGATGGAACATAGTATTTCTGGTCATATCATTGTAGAGGAGTTTATTGACAAACAAGGCTGCTCTTCTGATACAGATAGTTTCTCAGAGGATGGTAAACTGAAGTTTGTCAGTTTCTGTGCCCAACGTTTTGATGAAGAGGCAACCAACCCTTATACACCAGCAGCCTATTCTTGGCCTTCTACTTTTACTAAGGAACAGGAAGAACATCTTACCTCAGAGATACAGCGACTGATTACGCTGCTGAACTTGAAGACCTGTGTGTATAATATTGAGGTTCGTGTTGCACCTAATGGTAAGCCATATATCATGGAGCTAACACCTCGTGGTGGTGGCAATCGCCTTTGTGAGATGTTGCGATATGCTACGGGTGTGGATATGATTACGGCTATCACCCGTGCGATGGTGGGCGACCCCATCCTGGAGCCCATCGAGCAGAAGCCCTACAACGGTCATTGGGCAGAGATTATTCTCCATGCTGATAAAGATGGTGTGTTTGACCATCTTGAAATAAGCAAGGATTTGCCAGTTGAGATTGTAGAAGAAGATCTCTGGGTAGAGAATGGTGATAAGGTAGAAGGATTTGAAGGAGCCAATAATGCTATCGGTACTTTGGTTCTGAAGTTCAAGACAGCAGAAGATCTTGAGAAGGCTATCACCAACCAGAGAGATTGGCTCAAAGTAGTTGTAAAATGAAATCACATTACTAATTATGAAGGAAAAATTGATTATTGTTGGATTAGGAACCAATGCGAGACATGTATATGAGTTCGTTAAATATTATGAATTATACGAAGTTGTGGGATTTGCTGTAAATAGTATTTATCGGACTACAGACAAATTTTACGGATTTCCTGTTTATACACTTGAAGATCTTACCAAAGAATATGGTAGCGATGATTTTGTTGTTTTTGTCGCATTGTTATGGAATCATTTAAATCGTGATAGAAAACAAATATATGAATACTGTAAATCAAAAGGATACAGAATGATAAATTTGGTGTCACCTAAATCGATAATTAGAGGAGAATTATTAGGTGACAATTGCTGGATTCATGATTTCGTGATTATACAAAATGATGCAAAACTTGAATCTGATATTGCAATTATGGCGTATTCACTTATAGGTGCTGATACAAATGTCGCATCCCATTGTTTCTTTGGAGCACGTTCTGTGCTAGGAGGAGGAAGTACTATTGGTGAGCAAAGTTTTGTTGGTATTAATGCGACGGTTTTTGATGATACAACAATAGGAAAAAAATGTATAATTGGCGCATGTACAGCAGTTAAAAGGAATATGCCGGATTTTTCTAGATATGTAACAAAATCTGAGGACATTATAGTAAAACAGTATTCAGAAGATGATATAGAAGAAAAACTTGTATTTAGTAAAAACGTAAGATAATTATGATACCTTCACAAATAGGACATTATTATGAGGACTTCATTGTTGGTGAAATCATCAAGCATGAGTTATCGAAGACAATCTTCGAGAGTGATAACAATTTTTTTAGCCTGTTGACAATGAACAACCATCCTGTTCATACAAATGTAGACTATGCTAGCAAAAACCAGCATGGACAGGTGCTTGTGGTGGGAACATTAGTATTCTCTTTGGCCGTTGGTATCACTGTTCCCGACATTAGTGGTAAGGCGATAGCGAATCTTGGCTATGAGGATGTGAAGCACCTAGCTCCTACATTTATAAATGATACAATTTATGTGCGCTCTACTATTCTTGATAAGCGCGAGTCTAAAAGCAAGAATGACCGCGGGATTATTTATGTGGAGTCTATAGCGTATAATCAAAATGGTGTTGATGTGCTGTCATTCAGACGTCACGTTTTGGTGAAGAAAAGAAATATTTAAAGTTATAGACATGAACGAGACATACTTGATGCGCAGCTTGATGTTCGTGCCTGCGCATAACCAAAAGCTTTTAGAAAGCAGCCTTCGCAGAGATGCGGATGTTCTGTTGTTGGATATAGAGGATTCTGTGCCTGTAGTTGATAAGCAGCAGGCCCGTGACAATATTAAAGAATTCGTAACAAGACCTGAGGCTCAAGGAAGACTCATTTTCCCGCGTGTGAATGATCGAGAGAGTGGAGAGCTGCTGAAGGATCTTTATCAACTTACTATCCCGGGAGTTACGGGGTTCATGTATCCCAAGTCAACCAAAGAGGAGGATGTTTATTTTGTAGGCAAGCTTCTGGAGACCATAGAGTATGAAAAGCAGATACCAGTGGGTACGTTCAAACTCATCCCTCTGATTGAAACCGCTGGTGCTATTGTGAACATAAAGGAAATCTGTACTGCATGCACCCGTGTCATTGCTGTTGCATTCGGCTGTGAGGACTACGTGACAGATCTCGGTGGTAAACATGATTCTGAGGGTCAGAGCATTTTCTATGCCCGTAATGCCATAGTGAATGCAGCTCGTTTTGCTGGTGTTGCTCCAATTGATACTGTACATATCAAGGTACATGACTTAGAGGATTTGGAACGTAATCTTATCTTGTCTAAGAATCTTGGCTTTGAGGGTATGCTTGTACTGAATCCTAAGGAACTGCCGCTTGTCAATCAGTATTTCTCACCGTCCGAAGAAGAGATTGCATGGGCTGAGGAAATGGTCCAGTTGACAGCTGAGGCCAAGGCTGAAGGCAAAGGTGTTGCTGTTAAGGATAACAAGTTCATTGGTCCCCCAATGCTCAAGATGGCAGAGAAAATTATTGAAAAGCAGAAGAGGATATCAAGGTAAGATGCCTAAAGAAAGCCTAAAAGATAAAACAGTCAAAGGTGTTGGTTGGTCGGCAATTGACAATGTAGTACAGACTGGTGTGACCTTTGTAGTCAGCATTGTGCTGGCACGATTGCTAACGCCAGATGATTATGGCTTGATAGGCATTATTGCTATATTTACTACGGTATGTACTGCTTTAATTAATGGCGGTTTCACTACGGCACTGATTAGGAAGAAGGATGCGACAGATGATGATTATAATACTGCCTTCATCGTAAATTTAGTAGTTAGTCTTGTACTGTATGCGATAATATTTCTTAGCTCTCCATTGATTGCAGACTTCTTCGGTCGTGAGGAACTACTTGCCCTGACACGGGTATCTTCGTTGGGGATAATCATCGGAGCGCTCGCATTAGTCCAACAAACACGCCTGACAAAAAGGATAGATTTCAAGTCTCAGACAAAGATAACATTAATTGCATCTGTCTCAAGTGGCATAGTAGGTATCGTATTGGCTGTGTTGGGATTTGGAGTATGGTCACTGGTTGCACAACAACTAATGAGCCATTGCTTGCGTACTGTTTTATTATGGTTTGTCAATAAATGGATTCCGAGCCTTCGTTTTTCAAGTAAGAGCTTTCATGAGCTGTTCGGTTTTGGTTGGAAAATGATGGTGAGCAGCGTGATCGATACGGTCTGGAAGGAATTGTATCAAGTTGTTGTGGGTAAATTCTATAGTCCTGCCACTCTTGGACAATATACTCGAAGCAAACAGTTTTCCAAGCTGTTCTCCAGCAACCTCACTTCTGTAATCCAGCGTGTTACCTATCCTGTGCTTTCCAATATTCAAGATGATAAAGAACGCATGGTGGCTGCATATCGCAAGATTATCAAGACCACGATGTTTGTCACAGCCATCAGTATGTTTTTTGTAGGTGCAATTTCGGAACCATTGTTATATTGTCTGATTGGCCCCAAATGGCATGATGCAGCAACTTATCTTCCTTTGATATGTATTAGTGGCTCCCTTTATCCTCTTCATGCCATCAATCTGAATATGTTACAAGTGCAGGGACGGAGTGATCTTTTCCTTGGATTAGAGATAGTGAAGAAGATTATTGCATTGGCTCCGCTCTTTATAGGAGCTTTCATTGGTATTATGCCGATGCTCTATACAAATGTCTTAACAGGGATTATTGCTTTTTTTCTGAATTCCCATTACTCCGGAAAATTACTTGGATATAGCTCTTGGATGCAGATAAAGGATGTTGCGCCTTCATATGGAATAGCATTTCTTGTATCTTTATCTGTTTTCTTTCTGAAATATATACCATTGTCGAATTGGATAATTCTTCCTATACAGATAGTTGTCGGAAGCGCTCTTTTTTTCTTTGTATGCAAATTGACAAAGAATAAAGAGTTTGAAGGGTTGTTGGCGATAGTGAGACCTTCTTAGAAGAAAATCAAAGGCTAAACATCCTTTTATTGTTATGATCTATTTGTTTGTCATTATTCTGCTTTTATGTTTGTCTCTCCGTTATGATATTAATGGAAAGACAAAGTATCGCGACGAGTGGTACTTTGTGATGCTGGTCATTTTTATCCTCATTGCAGGATTGAGGTGGCGTTTGATGGTTGATACTCCTAATTATATTTATAAATTTTATCATAACACTCCTGATTTCAAAGATTTCTCTTTTGAAGACTATCCTATTGGAAAGGATCCCTTTTATGTATTATTAAATTCTATTGTAAGATCATTTGGTGGAAGATTCTATGTCATCCAATTAATAGAATCTGCTTTTTGTAATATCCTTGTTTTTAACTATATCAAGCGGTATAGTACCTATATTTTTACATGCTTGATTTTTTATGCAATTACCAACTACTTGGGCCTTTGTATGGAAACAATGCGGGCAAGTTTCAGTATTGTTATTTGTCTATATGCTAATGATTTTATTTTGAATAAGAAATGGATAAAAGGTTATTTACTTTTTTTATTGGCACTCATGTTCCATGCACAGACGATAGTGATGTTAGTGCTTCCATTGTTCTTCTCTCTTAAATTAAATATGAAAGGTGTTTTATTGATGTTTTTTGCTTTTTTATTTGGACTCTTTTTGCAAAAAAGTCTTGGAGACTACGTTACATTATTAGAGGTTAATGATGAAATTGGTGACAAGGCTGCTGGTTATGCTGAGAGTGATCAATTTGGTGCTGCTAAAGGTGGATTGGGCTTCTTTCTTTTTTCAAAATTGCCATATCTGGTATATCCCATACTGTCCTTATTATACGTGAAAAAGCATAATCCGAATAGTCCAATCTTGAAATTAGAACCTTTTATTATGTTGGGCGTTATATTTGTTATCATCCGTTTAAACTTCGAAATCGCCTACCGCTATGCCAGTTATTTCATGGTGCATTTTCTTATTTTCTATTCGGAATTCTTTATGGGTATCGTTCGTCGTGCCAAAAGAGTAGATAAAAGTGTGGCAAGTTTAAAGGCAGTTATTTGTTTTTTCCCGTTTTTCTTTCTTGTAGGTTTTGCCAAATATGTCCAACTCGATACATTTTATCCATATTCTTCTGTTATTGAAAGAAAGATTGATCGAAAAAGAGAGATGAGATATAAGCATGCAAATAAAGTTAGACCTGTGGCAAATAAAAATGAATATTAACATCTATGATAAAAAGAAATGAGTTGACTATTCTAGTGAGGTGTTTCACCTATAATCATATATGTTTTATTGAAAAGGCCTTAAATGGCTTTTGCATACAACATACGAATATTCCTTTTGTTTGCGTTATTGTTGATGATGCTAGTACGGATGGTACGCAAAAAGGGATAAAGGCCTATCTTAACAATCATTTCGACTTAAAAGACGAATCTGTTATTAGGAAGGAAGAGAATGATAATTATGAATTTATTTTTGCAAGACACAAAACAAATAAGAACTGTTTTTGGGCTGTTTATCTTCTGAAATATAATCATTATTCAAAACATAAGTCCAAGATGCAATATATCTCTGAGTGGACTGACAATGCAAAATATTATGCTCTTTGTGAGGGTGATGACTATTGGATAGATCCGCAAAAGTTACAGAATCAGTATGATTATATGGAGAGTCATCCTGAGTGTACTATGACTTGCCATCGTGCAAAACTGTATTCAGAGCGGAATAAAAGATTTGTAGGTGAACAGTATTGTCGAAAAGGAGATGGAGTTTTAAATCCTGTAGATATAATAAATAGGACTGGTTTATATATTCCGACTTGTAGCCTCATGTTTAGACCAGAGATTAAGAATAATTACCCTGATTATTGTCAGAATTGTAATGTCGGTGATTATCCGTTGCAAATAACAGCAGCAATGAAGGGGACTGTTTACTATTTTGACAAGGCGATGAGTGTATATCGGATAGAAAACTCCAATTCTTGGGTGGGAAGACAACGTTTCAAATCTGTAGATCCTGCAAGAATCCATATAGTCAAGTCACAAATGGAGATGTTTAAAGGTTTTTCCAAAGATTATCCATGCTATAATAATGTGTTTAAATCTAAAATTGCAGAACATATTATTAAGAATATGCCTTTTGGAAACAAACCAGATGACATACGACATTATATTAGTTTGTTTTCTAATGAAATTGATGAATTTTATTTTCCATGGAAGTTCGTTATGTTTCTGTATAGAAGCCCATTTCCAATTATACGTAAGGTTTTTGGTAGGATATTCTTAAGAAAGTATATGCAGCTTAAGATATTTTACAAATCGGTTAAATAATCAATAATATTGTACAAATGTAATAATGAAAGCTTTAATTCTTAATAGTGGCTTAGGACACAGAATGGGGATGATTACTAAGGAGCATCCCAAATGTATGACGGAGATTTCGTTCAAGAACACCATCCTTAGCAGGCAGCTTAGAATGTTGTCATCTTTCGGAGTTAAGGAAGTCGTGATGACTACGGGATATTACGACCAGATTCTTGTTGACTATTGCGATGCCCTGCATTTGCCCATAAAGTTTACTTTTGTCAACAATCCTGAATACGCCACAACGAACTATATCTATTCAATTTATTGTGCCAAGGATCATCTTAAAGATGATGACATTATCCTGATGCATGGTGATCTGGTGTTTGAGAGTCAAGTGATGGAGGCTGTGGTAGATAATGAGAACAGTTGTATGGCTGTCAGCAGCACATTGCCTTTGCCTGAGAAGGACTTTAAAGCGGTCATTAAGGATGGTCGCATTGAGAAAGTTGGTATAGAGTTCTTCGATGATGCCATGGCCGCACAGCCCCTTTATAAGATTAAGAAAGCGGATTGGCTTGTTTGGCTTGCTAATATTGAGAAGTTCTGCGAATCAGACAACCGCAAATGCTATGCTGAAAATGCCTTTAATGAGGTAAGTGATCAGTGCAAGATTTATCCTTGCGATGTGCAGGATATGCTTTGTGCAGAGATCGATACCCCTGAGGACTTGAAGGTTGTCAGCCAGAAAGTGGCAGAAGTAAATGAGCGCACAGTCTATATGTGTTTCTCAACAGAGTACATCCATAGTGGCCACGTGGCTATTATCAATAAAGCTCGTCGTCTTGGACGTTTAATTATTGGTGTCCTGTCAGATGAGGCAATTTCCAGCTTTAAGCGCTATCCCTTAATACCTTTCGAGGAACGAAAGGCCCTATTTGAGACTATGGCAGGCGTAGAGCGAGTAGTAGAGCAGAAGACACTTTCATATAAGGAGAATCTTGAAGCATTAAAACCTGATTTCCTCGTTCATGGCAACGATTGGTGTGAAGGCTTCCAGAAGCCTATTCGTCAGGAGGTATGTGAGATACTTGCTTCATACGGCGGCAAACTGGTAGAATACCCCTATAGCAACAATCCCATGTATAAGGAGTTGGATGCAGCACATCGAGCAGAGGCATCTATGCCTGATGTTCGTCGTGGCCGCTTGCGCAAGCTCATCAGCATGAAAGGCTTGGTAACTGCTATGGAGGCTCATAGCGGTATCACTGGCTTGATTGTAGAAAACACCAAGGTACTTCAGGATGGCAAGACCTATCAGTTTGACGCCATGTGGGTAAGCTCTCTTTGCGACTCAACCGCCAAGGGTAAGCCTGATATTGAATTGGTAGATATGACCAGCCGCTTCCGCACCATTGATGATATTATGGAGGTGACCACTAAGCCTATCATCTTTGATGGTGATACAGGTGGCCTGACTGAGCACTTTGTTTATACAGTCCGTTCATTGGAGCGCATGGGCGTGAGCATGGTTATCATTGAGGATAAAACGGGCTTGAAGAAAAACTCTCTCTTTGGTACAGAGGTAAAACAGACACAGGCAGCTATTCCTGATTTCTGCGAGAAGATCCGTGCCGGCAAGAAAGCCCAAAAGACTAAGGAGTTTATGATTTGTGCCCGTATTGAATCATTAATCCTTGAACAAGGTATGGAAGATGCATTGGAGCGTGCTTTCGCATTCAGCGAGGCTGGTGCTGATGCCATCATGATTCACAGCCGTAAGAAAGATCCGGCAGAAATCTTTGAGTTTGTGGAGAAATTCCGTGAGAAGAACACGACTACTCCTATAGTGGTTGTACCAACTAGCTTCAATACTGTAACTGAAGCAGAATTCAAGGAGCGTGGTGTTAATGTGGTTATCTACGCTAACCAGCTTACCCGTACAGGTTTCCCCGCTATGCAGAATGCGGCCCGTACCATCCTTGAAAACCACCGTGCCAAGGAGTGTGATGACATGTGCATGTCAATCAAAGAAATTATCACTTTAATACCTGAAGAATAATGATACGTCCACAATTCTTTTATGATACATTAGCTAGCTATGGTATAGATTTCTATGCTGGCGTACCTGATTCATTGCTGAAGAATCTTTGTGCCTATATCACCGACCATGCAGATGCGGCACATAACATCATTGCTGCCAATGAAGGTGGTGCAATGGGACTGGCTGCAGGCCATTATCTTGCAACCAGCCAGATACCTGTAGTTTATATGCAGAACTCTGGCCAGGGTAATATCATCAATCCTTTGGCCTCTTTAACAGACCCTGATGTATATAACATCCCAGCTCTGTTGGTGATTGGCTGGCGCGGAAAACCTGGTGTACACGATGAGCCGCAGCATGTAAAACAGGGTAAGATTACTACGGGCTTGCTCAATGTTATGGGAATTGACTATACCGTTTTGAGCAAAGAAGAGGATAAGGCAGGTGCCCAGATAAAAAAGGCTGTTGCCTTCATGCAGGCTACCAAGCAATGCTATGCTATAGTCATTGAGAAAGACACCTTTGATGCCTATACCCTTCAGAACGTAGAGAAGAACGATCTTACGATGTCTCGTGAAGAAGCTATTCAGACTGTTGCTTCAGTCCTTGGTGAGAAAGATGCCATTGTTTCAACCACTGGCATGATTTCGCGTGAACTCTTCGAGTATCGCACAGCGATGAACGAAGGTCATGAGCGTGATTTCCTAACAGTAGGTTCTATGGGTCATGCCTCTCAGATTGCTCTTGGTATTGCATTGGCCAAGCAGGATAGAAAGGTATGGTGCTTTGATGGCGATGGTGCCAGCATTATGCACATGGGTTCGATGGCTATTGTGGCCAATAAGGATCCTAAAAACTATGTTCATGTAGTATTCAACAATGGTGCCCATGATTCTGTAGGTGGTCAGCCAACGGTTGGCTTGAAGATAGATTTGCCTGCTATAGCAAAAGCAGTAGGTTATAAATCTGTATTTAGTGTATCTACAAAGGAAGAACTGCAACAACGGCTCTCCAATCTTGGTGAAGCACCAGTGTTCCTGGAAGTCAAAGTCAAGAAAGGTAATAGAAAGGACCTTGGCAGACCAACCACGACTCCAGTTCAGAATAAAGAGGCTTTGATGGCATTTCTTAAAGATGAATAAGATGCAGACTATATATCATGGAATACAGCATCTTATGGATGCATTAGAAGGCTCAATAAAGGTGCTCTTGGTTTGCGACAGCAGTTTCGGATTCTTAAATATCAAGGATGAGATTGAACACATGGATGTACCCCATGTGGTTTTCAATGATTTTACACCAAATCCTTTGTATGAAGATGTCTGCAAAGGTGTGGACTTGTTCCAGATTACCAAGTGTGACACTATCCTGGCAGTAGGTGGTGGTAGTAGCCTGGATGTCGCTAAATGCATTAAGCTCTATTGCCAAATGGACAAGGATAGACTTTATTTGGATCAGGAATATAAGGATACTGGAGTTAAACTCATTGCAATTCCGACAACAGCAGGAACAGGCAGTGAGTCCACTCGTTATGCAGTTATCTATTATGACGGTAAGAAGCAGAGTGTGACGCATGAAAGCATCATCCCTAATGTCGCTATTTTAGAGCCAAAGGTACTTAAGACACTGCCACTTTATCAGAAGAAGTGTACGATGTTGGACGCCCTTTGTCAGGGCATTGAATCCTGGTGGAGTGTGAACAGTACAGACGAGAGTAAAAAATTCTCTAAAGAGGCTGTTGAGACCATCATGCAATGGTGGCATGAATATATCTTTGAGAATACTGATGAGGCCGCTCAGCATATTATGGATGCTGCAAACCTTGCTGGCCAGGCTATTTGCATTACTCAGACCACTGCTGCCCATGCATTCAGTTACAAGATTACATCTATGTATAAGCTTCCTCATGGTCATGCTGTGGCTGTATGTCTCCCTGAGATATGGATGTATATGATGGCAAATATGGATAAATGTATAGATCCTCGTGGTTCAGATTATCTGAACAATGCTTTTCTTGACATCGCTAAGTCTATGGGATTTCCAAGCCCAGAATTAGCTTGTAATAAGTTCCGTCAGATGATGGAGGATATGGATATGGCTCATCCTTTCGCTGAAGAAAGATTGAAAGAGATTGAGATTCTTTCTTATTCCGTTAATCCTATCCGTTTGAAAAATAATCCTGTATATTTGGATGAGAGTAGTATTCGGAGTCTTTATGAAATAATAGTAAAATAGTATATGCGTGAGGTATCCCCAGAGGAGTGTAAGAAACTCCAACTGAACATTCTAATTAATGTTGCCAAGTTCTGCGACGAGCATGATATCAAATATTCATTAGCCTATGGTACACTGATAGGAGCTATCCGCCACAAGGGCTTTATCCCTTGGGATGATGACATTGATATCATCATGATGCGTGATGAATATGAGAGATTTGTTTCGATGTATAATGATGATTATTTCGAATTAGTTAAGGGTAAAGATCTGTCTAATCACCTACATGTTAGAGTTGCAGATCCAAAAACGCGATTAGTGTTTAGGAATAGTCAAAGATCCAACAAATTTTATAAAAGTGGTCTATGGGTAGATGTTTTCCCGATAGACAATATCCCAGATGATGAAGTTAAATATTTGAAACTAAAGAAGAGTATACGTTATTTATATCTGCTTCAGTGTGTTGGTGAAGTGAAGGGGTATAATGTATTTCATTACATTGCTCATTTTTTCTTAATGCCTTTTACAAAGATTTTTGGGTATCTGGCAGACAAGAAGGTCATTTCATTTAATGGGATGGAAACAAAAAAGGTTGCAGCTTTGTCTTTGTGGCACAACAATTTTCCACCTTTTCCAAGGACCTATTTAAAAGAGTTCGTAGATGTCAATTTTGAAGGCTATCAGTTCAAGGCTATCAGCCGTTATGACGAATTTCTACGCGCAATCTATGGGGATTATATGCAGTTGCCACCGGAGAATCAACGTAAACCCAAACATGAGTATGTAGTATATTGGAGAGAATAAATAGAGATAGTAAAAACAGAAATCATGCAAGAAACAAGAGATTATTTGAAAAGTATAGGTATGCCAAGTGGCGACCTGTATAATTTGCCGACATCGGAGAAACGATTCGAGGATGGTGGACAGTATCGTTTTGAGGTGCCAGGTATTCAAGGCCCCGGACCAATGAAGGCGTTGTTGGAGGCACTGGATAGTTATGGCATACAAATTCATCGTGTCACACAGACACAGGGTATCATGCGACTGCTGGATAGTGAGATAGAGCAGATGTTGGAATATGCTCAGAAATGGAATGTTGAGTTATTGTTGGCAACAGGCCCTCGTGCAACCATTGATACCAGTGCGAGTGTGAACACCCCTGAAGGCGTGCGTATGGGCTATCGTCTTCGTGGTCAGGAACAGATTGTACGGGCAGTGGAAGATATACGTCGTGCAGTCAGAATAGGTGTACGTTCATTTATGGTCTATGACGAAGGCCAGTTGTGGCTGATGAATCAGATGCGCCGTGATGGTTTCCTGCCAAATGATGTGAAGTTTAAAGTGTCAGCCCATACAGGTCATGGTAATCCCTGCTCAGCCAAGATGCTTCAGGAGATTGGTGCCAATTCGTTCAATCCTGTGCGTGACATCCAACTTCAGATGCTGTCTGCTATCCGTGCGGCTATTGACATTCCTATTGACATCCATACCGAGAATCCGAAGAGTACTGGTGGCTTTATCCGCCACTATGAAGTGCCAGAGTTTATCCGTGTGGCAGCGCCAATCTACCTGAAGACTGGTGGTAGTGTGGCTGCGACGCATAGTTGGGACACTACGGAGGCTGATGCCAAGAAACGTGCCAAGCAGGTGGCGCTGGTGAAGAGGGTGATTGATGAATATTATCCAGAGGCAGTGGTTTCACCAAAAAAATAAAAAGGTATAAAAGTAAAAAGGTAAGATTGTAATGAGACAACATGCTTATAATAAGGAGTTTCAGTTTGTGAAGCCTCCGATAGAGTTTAATAAATATACTGATCGTGATACGCTTCAGTATTGTCTGGGTGCTACGCTCTATATGCCAGGTACGAAGGATATCCGTGAGAAGATTGTGAAGCATGAGCTGCCTGTCACATCGTTCGTGATGTGCTGCGAGGATGCCATTAAGGAGGAGGATCTCCCCAAGGCAGAACAGAATATTCTTGACACAATGGACTTCTTTGCCGATGAGATTGAGGCTGGTAGGTTGACTCATGATGATATCCCGCTGATTTTTGTACGTGTACGAAATCCAGAGCAGTTTAAGAGCTTTGCGGCTCGAATGACCAAGAAGCAGGCGTCTGTGCTGACAGGTTTCAACTTCCCGAAATTCAATAGCAAAAATGCACTTGGTGTACTTCGTACCTTGGTGGAGGTAAATAGCCGACTCGGTGTCATTCTCTATGGTATGCCAATCTTGGAAGGACCGGAAGTGGCTTTCGTTGAGAGTCGTAATCAGGAGCTGCTCTTGTTGCGCAATATCTTGGAGCCTTATAAAGACTTGATCCTAAATATACGTGTGGGCGGTACAGATATGTCATCGCTCTTTGGGGTGCGTCGTGGTATCAACTCAACAGTCTTTGATATCATGCCTGTAAGGGATGCCCTGTCAGATATAGTAAACTTCTTCAACCGCTATTGCGACTATTGTATCTCTGCGGCTGTCTGGGAGTATTTCCGAGCCTATAACGATGATGACATCGACGAACTGATTAAGCGAAACTTTCATAATGCGCTTATCAAAGGTCAGGATATTGTGAATCCTGCCATTGACGGTCTCTTGAAGGAGGTGCTGATTGACCGTGCCAATGGTTTTGTGGGCAAGACCATCATCCACCCGACGCATGCAAAGTTCGTGAATGCGATGTTCACCGTTGTAGAGGAAGAGTATAATGATGCTATCCAGATTCTGAACACCAGTGGTGGTGTCATCAAGAGCGAGGGTGGTGGCAAGATGAACGAGATAGGTCCTCATCACCGCTGGGCGGAGAAAATCGTGAAACGCGCCGAGGTTTATGGCGTGGTTAAGACAGAAGACGAAGTGCTTAAACTTGTTTTAGGATGAAGATTATATTAGGTACTATGAACTTTGGACCGCAGTTGGATGAGGCTGCGAGCAGGGAGATGGTGACTGCTTTCCTGAAAACGGGTAATCGTGAGATGGATACGGCCTACGTCTATAATGGTGGTAGTACGGAGACTATTCTTGGTGAGATTCTGCCTGACCTTAATGCAAGTAGTTACGAAATTGCTACGAAGGTACACCCCCGTATCACGGGAAGACTGGATCGTGAAACCATCCTGATGGAATTCAATGAATCACTGAAGCGCATGAAACGAGATCGTGTTGATCTGCTCTATTTCCATTTTCCTGACGGTAAAACACCGATTGACGAGGCTTTGGAAACCATCAAGGAACTCTATGAGCAGGGCAAAATCAAGGAATTAGGCTTGAGCAACTATCCTGCGTGGCAGGTGATAGACATTGCCTATAAATGTGACAGAATTGGTTGCCCTCGTCCTGCGGTCTATCAAGGTATGTACAATGCGCTCTGTCGCAATGTGGAACCAGAACTTTTTCCAGCTATTCGTTCTTTAGGGATGCGTTTTTATGCTTTTAATCCACTGGCCGGTGGTATGTTGACAGGCAAACATCATCATTTTGAGGATGCACCGGAACCAGGACGCTTTGCCCGTTTGGAAAGCTATCGCAAGCGCTATTGGAAACAGAGCTATTTTGAGGCAGTCGATGAAATACGTAAAGCCTGTGAGACAGAGGATATTCCTATGGCAGAGGCAGGCTATCGCTGGCTGTGCTACCATTCGATGATGGATGCTGATCAAGGCGATGGCATTCTGCTTGGGGCTTCCCGTCAGGAGCAGATGATCCAGAATATGACTGCTACAACCAAGGGTGAACTGCCACAAAGTATTGTTGAGGCAATGGATGCTGCCTGGGAGATAGCCAAGCCTGACAGTCCTGCATATTTCAAATTTATATGAAAAAGAATGAATATTTCAGAGAAATACTTCTATGCGATCGATAAGGTGGCAAAGAGGGAAATACCTGTAGAGGTTATGACTCGAGCGAGACGCTCATTGCTTGATTATCTGGCTGTGACATGTGCCGGTGCTGCCTTTCAGAAAGAAAAACTTAATGGTTATTTGGACTTCGCTCGACCAGAATCTGGTGATTTCAAGGCTATAAGCACAGGCAAGAGCCTTGCTTTGAAAGAAGCGGTTTTCCTAAATGGCCTGAATGCTCATGCCTTGGATTTTGACGATGGCACCAATTCGGGCATTATCCACCTTGGATCACCGATTCTTTCATTGCTTCTTCCATTGGCACAGAGATATGGAAACACCATAGAAGAATTGCTGACGGCTACAATTATCGGCTATGAGTCTTCCTATACGATGGCAGTGTCTATCCAGCCACAGCATAAGGCTTTAGGATATCATGCCACGGGTACATGTGGCATGTTGGGGGCAACCCTGGCTGCATCTTACATGTTAGGCTTTAGTGATGAAGAACGCTATCAAGCCTTTGCTACTGCTTGTGTAGCTGCATCAGGTATGCTGAAAGTTCTGGATGACGGATCGGAACTGAAACCTTATAATGTAGCGAAGACGGCTTTACTCTCACTGACAAGTCTGCAGTTGGCAAAGTCTGGCTTCAAAGGACACAATGATCCTCTTGGAGGTTATCGAGGTTTCCTAAAGATGATGACGGGTGATGAACATACAGAAATCAAACCTACTTTGCTGAATGGCACTTATGCCATCATGAAGAGTTATACGAAGCCATACGCTTCCTGCCGCTATACCCATCCACCTGTCGAGGCAGCCATTCGTCTGAGGAATAAATATGGTATCACAGCAGATCATGTTAGGAGTATTAGGGTTGAGACATATGACTTAGCAGTTAAAGGTCATGACCATACAGACATTAAAGGTGCCTATTCTGCCAAGATGAGTACGCCATATAGTACTGCCGTAGCACTGATTTACGGAAAAGCTGGTCTTCAGGAATTTGAGGATTCTGTTCTTGGAAATGATATTGTCAATAATCTGACAAAGAAAGTTGAGGTTATTTCTGATAAAGAACTGAGCAGCATCTTCCCTGACAAGCAAAGCGCTATGGTGACCATTACAACCATAGATGGCCACAATTGTTCCGAACGTGTTGATTATCCCAAAGGCGAACCAGAAAATCCGTTGACAGATGAAGAATTCTGGCAGAGATATGAGGCACTGATGGCGTATGCAGAGATAGACAAGGATGTATATACCCCGATATATAGTAATGTTAATAAACCCAATATAAGGGTTATTGATTTGATAAGAGATTTATAATACGATATGGTTAATCAAGAAAAACTTTTTACGTCATTAGAGGATCAAGGGATTGATTTCTTTACGGGTGTCCCTGATTCTCTTCTGAATGATTTCTGCCTATATCTCTGTCATCATTATGACAATGACAGGCATATCATGGCTGCCAATGAGGGCAATGCCATTGCCATAGCTGCCGGTCACTACCTTGCCACTGGAAAGATTCCTGTCGTTTATATGCAGAACTCAGGTATAGGTAATGCCACTAATCCTCTGCTGTCGTTGGCTCATGAGTCTGTCTATGGCATTCCGATGCTATTAGTCATCGGTTGGCGTGGTGATCCAGCTATCAAGGATCATGCCCAGCACAAGAAACAAGGAGAGTTAACACCAGTACTGATGAAGGATATGGATATTCCATACGAGATACTCGATAATGACGAAACGGTCATAGAGAAGTTCTTGTGGGCATCCAGCAAAGCAAAGAAAATCTCCTCTCCTGTTGCTTTGATTGCCAAGAAGGGCATTCTGACACAGAAAGAGAAACATCAGGAATATCCAGAGAGTATGCTGATGAACCGTGAAGAGGCGATTTCTACCGTGATTGATATCTTTGGCAGTAATGCCATCTATCTGGCTACAACGGGTCGTGCCACCCGTGAACTCCATGAGCAGCTGAAGTTGCATGGCATAGGCGCTGGCCATGAATTCCTGAATGTAGGCTCCATGGGACATGTATCTTCTGTCGCATTGGGAATGGCAATGGCCCAGCCTGACAAAAAGATCGTGGTCTTTGATGGTGATGCAGCCGCAGTGATGCACATGGGCAGCTTGGCTACGATAGGGCGTTATCAACCCAAAAACTTGATTCATATTGTCCTAAACAACGGCGTGAATGAGTCTGTCGGAGGTCAGCCGTCAGCAGGTCAGGTGATCAACGTGACAAGCATTGCAAATGCTTGTGGCTACGCTACCTCAATATATGTGGAAAAGAACAATGATCTTAAAACGGTTGTAGATTTGTTGCTTGATTCTGACAAACCTGTCTTCATAGACATACATGTACGTCAGGGAATAAGGAAGGACATGCCGAAATTAGATATTGATCATTACAAGGAAAAATATGATCTAATGTCATGCTTAAGGCGATAATAAGATGAAGACTTTGCGAATAGTGTCAGTTACCTTATGTATTTGCTGGGCTGTATTGTTTTGTTGTGCTCAGGATTCAAGTAGAGGGTATGATGGGCCTTTGGTGGAGGACATCCCGAGTCAGGGAGCGATGAACGCCATTAAAAGAGCATACCAGATGACAGACCTTTGTTTTACGCCTTTGGATAGTTTTGTGGCTAATTCTATCAAGACATATTATAAAGGTCAGAAATATCAGGGGTTGGTTTATTCTTCGGTTAAAGAGACCCATACTTTTGTCGGGATGGATGTCAGCTTCCATACGTTTATGACCGCTCTTCATAATCCGAGAAGTGTTATGTACACGGAGAATGTCAGTAAATCACCATATCATGGCAAGAACTGTGGAGCCTATTATGGGACTGTATGCAGTGGCCTTACAGATTATGCCTTAGGTATGAAAATTTATCAGAAATCATACGACTATAAAACCTCAAACTATTTCCAATTGGTGGAAGATCAGTCTTCAAAAGGTGTCCGTTTGGCTGATGTGATTAACAGCGGTGGTCATGTACAGTTGGTGACTAGAATTTGGAGGAATCCAAAGAATGGGAAAGCCGAGAAGATTGAAATATGTGAGGGAGTACGTCCTGGATGTAGGCGCGTCATTATGTCTGGAAAGGATCTGGATAAGTTGCTGTCTCGAAGGAAAAAACCTCGAAAATTATACAGATATAAGTATCTTGATTCTGTTAAATATATGCCATTAACCGAATTCGTGGCAGTTGGTAATGAACGGCTGACTCCATTTAAGTACAATAATGACATATGTACTAACCGTGGTGACAAGGCATGTTTTATTGTTGGCGACAGTGTTATTTTGAATATAGCTAAAGGATACAAGGTATTGGAGATATACAAGGATTCAATTCCTTACAAGACGATAGATGTTGATAAAGATTTGAACATTGTTCTTAAAGACTTGGTTTATGGTGATTATAAAGCCAGACTTGTAAAAGGAAAGAAAAAAAGTGATTATACTTACTGGAAAGTCATAGATACAAAAGTCAGTATTGACCAAAAGAAAAACATTGTGAAGTTTCACTCTAGAAATGCCTTTCCTGTATATGTGGAATTTTGCACATTGTCGGGTGGACGACCTTCCAATGGTGTTTTTGATTTGTCAAATGAAGACATCAAGAATGGATATGTAGATGTTTCTTCCTTTTCTACAACTCTCCCCAAAACAAGGTATGTAAAAGTTCATTTTCAATGTGATTATGGAAGAGTCACCAATAAACCAATCAAATGGAGAATAAAGAAATAAAAGAATTGACAACCCCATTAAGTGAGGAGGCTATTGCTAAATTGAAGGTCGGCGATGTCGTTTCCATTTCGGGCTACATCTATTGTGGCCGTGATGCAGTGCTCCCTAAGATCGTAAAGCATGCAGAAGAAGGAACACTCGCTGATGTGAATGTGGATCTGCAGGGCAGTGTAATCTTTCATACGGCAGTCAGTCCAGCAGGTGTAGGACCTACTTCAAGTAATAAACTGGAGATTGAAAGCAGTCTTGAGCCCTTGTCGAAGGCTGGTGTGAAGATGCATTTGGGAAAAGGTGCCATCAAACCAGAGACCATCAAGGCACTGGCAGAGCAGAATGCAGTCTTTGCAATCATTCCACCAGTAACAGCCCTCTTGGAGAGTCAGACCGAAGAGCGTGAGGTGGTTTGTTATCCAGAGTTGGGTATGGAAGCTTTCCATCGAATTAAAGTGAACAATTATCAGGCAATCATTGCCGCTGCAAAAGGAAAGAGCATATATGATAAGTGAGAAGTGAATAATGAAAAGTGAAGAGTTGATAATAGATAAAGTGGCGCAGTGCTTGGTCACAGCAGGCTCTACCTTCCGTGAAGACCAGAAAGAGGCTTATCGTAGAGCGATTTCCAATGAATCGGGCACAAGCAGTTGCTGGGTGATGCAGCAGGTGCTTGATAATGCTTTAGTGGCGGAAAAGAATCGTGGTCCGCTATGTGATGATACCGGTATTCCGCATCTGTATTTAGAAATAGGTCCTAATAAACAAGTATCAGGTGAATTGATTCGCCAGATTCATGCTGGTGTTGAACAAGGCTTGCGTGAACTCCCAGGTCGCCCCATGGCGATCATGGGTGATGACTTACATCGGATTGATCAGAGTGGCGGATTAAATCCTGACTCTGGAGCCCTGGCTCCCTCACCGATGATTGTCAAGCCTGTGGATGAAGATGTGATTCGTCTCACAGTACTGATGTTGGGAGGTGGCCCTGCTATCCGTGGCATCACGCAAAGAGTTTTCCACAAACACAGTGTGGATGTGGTGATTGACGAGATTGTATCCCGTGCCATTCCTGCTGTCAGCCAGTTGGGCTGTTCTCCTTGCACGTTAGCTATCGGTATTGGTCGTAGTCAGTTCGAGGCGACAAGTCTGATGATGGAGGCGATGGTTAAAGGCAATTACAGTGAGCAGAGTGATTTTGAACGAACGGTAACTGCCAAAGTGAATGAATCAAATACGGGTGCATTAGGATTAGGCGGTAAGACCAGTGTTTTGGCTACCTTTGCCAAGATTGGTCCTCAGCGTGCCAGTGGCGTAAGGGTTGTTGCTTTACGGCCTTGTTGCTGTTTTGAGCCCCGAAGGGCAAGTGTTGAATTATAATAAAGAGGATGATGGATTTTACAAAGATACGTGTTCTAGTCACAGATTCTGGTGGTAAGCAACCTTACGCTATGATTCGGGGGCTGAAGGAGATAGGTTGTCATGTGACGGTGATATGTGGCTCAAAACATGATACGTGCTATGTCTCCAACAAACCTGATGAGCGCATCTTGAATACAAAGTTCAAGGAGAATAATGAAGACAAGTTCCGTTGGATGCTTTCATTGGTGGCTTCAGGTAAATATGATGTGTTGATGCCTATCGGGGAGATGAGTACAAATTTTGTGACTCAGCATGAGGATGACTTTAAGAAATATGTGAAGATTGCCTGTGCTCCAAGAAAGGTATATCTACAGGCGTTCAACAAACAGAATACTTTTGATCAGGCGATGAAATCAGGTATTCCTTGTCCTTATACTCGCCGAAGTGACCAGGATATAGAGGATTATCTGAATCATGCCAAGTTCCCTATCATTATCAAGCCTCGACAGGGAATCGGTTCTATAGGGTTCCATAAGTTTAAGACTGAGGCTGAGTTTAGGAAGCGTTTGTCTGATCCGTCATTTAATGTGGATGATTATGTCGTACAGGAGTTTGTGAACTTTGAAAACCGCATTGGTACCAATCTCTTCGTAGATAAAAAAGGAAATATTTGTACTTCCTACGCTGTAGATGTCCTCCGTTGGTTCCCCATTGATGCTGGAGCTGGTGTGCTAATTCAGACCGTCGATGCTCATGAGATATTGCAATATGCAGGTAAACTGCTTCAAGATCTTGGGTGGCAGGGATTTGCCAATGTGGCATTTATGATTGACAAGGAAACAGGTGAACCTCGATTAATGGAAATCAATGGGCGTATTCCTGCCAGCGTGAAGGTGAGTTTTATGTTGGGATGTAACGTGTCTCGACAGTTTATTGAGATGATTTATGACGAAGAGGTGACACAATATCCGGAAAACACCCAGTTCGGGAAATACATCCGTCACTTTGACACCGATATTGCGTGGTTCATGAAATCTCCTGATCGTTTCCGTGCCAAGCCCTCATGGTTCAGTTGGAAGAATACAGAGGAAGTCCTCTTCTGTAAGGATGATCCCAAACCTTTCTTCTACCAATTCTTTAATAAGGTTTTGGCCTATCGCACAATCATGAAGAATAAGCAACATTAGAATGAATATTCTGACATTTGATATCGAGGAGTGGTATATTGAGAAAGCTTTCCACGGGGGGCGTGCATTCAGGTATCGGGAGTTTGACGATACACTCTCGAAGGTGCTTGATGAGTTGGATAGGCTTAAGATAAAAGGTACGTTCTTCTGCGTAGGAAAGTTGGCTTCGGAATTCCCTGATGTTGTCCGTCGCATCGCTTCGAGAGGACATGAGATAGGCTGCCATTCTTATATCCATGTCTGGGTGAATAAGATGACCGAGGATGTGCTTCACGAAGATACAACAGATGCACTGAAAGCTTTGGAGGATGTGGTGGGCCAGAAGGTGACGAGCTATCGTGCACCAGCTTTTTCCATCACAGAGAAGAATCCTTGGGCCATACAGGTGTTGGCAGATTGTGGCATTGAGAGCGATGCGTCCATCTTCCCAGGCCCCCGTGATTTTGGCGGCTATCCTTCTTTTCCGCAAGATACGCCGTGTAAGATAGAATACCAAGGAGTGACTCTCAAGGAGTATCCTATAGGTATGATGTCCGTACTAGGAAGGAAGATTGCCTATTCAGGTGGTGGCTATTTCAGGTTGATTCCCTACTGGCTGACATCCAAGACAATGAGCAAGCGTGATTATGACATCTGTTATTTTCACTTGAATGACCTGATAGAAAGGAAAAACCGAAAGCTGATGAATCGAGCAGATTATGAAGAGTATTACATGCAGCCTGGTACGTTGAAAAACCGCTTAATCAGATTTTTCAAGAGCAATGCTAGAACTGGTGACACCTTTGAAAAGTTGATACACCTGCTGTCTGAACATCAGTTTGTGAATATCCGTGAGGCGGGCAAAAAAATAGATTGGACGACTAAAAATACTATACAACTATGTTCTGTATAATTGATTCGAAATAATGAAAGATATAGCTATATATGGAGCAGGTGGGTTCGGCAAGGAAGTGGCCTGCCTGATAAAAAAAGTAAATGAAGAGACACTGAGATGGAATCTGGTAGGATTCTTTGATGATGGCAAAGAGAAGGGGATGAAGGTCTCTCATTATGGCAGTGTCCTTGGAGGAATGGCAGAGTTGAATGAATGGGATACTCCTATTGATATCGCTATTGCAATAGGTTCTCCTAATATAGTCCAAAAGATAGCCCAATCAGTTGTTAATCCTTTGGCCAATTTCCCGAATGTCATTCACCCGTCTTTCAATATCGTTGATACGGAGTCATTCAAAATAGGGAGGGGAAATATCATTCAGAGAAACTGTTTTGTATCATGTGATGTGTCGATAGGTGATTTCAACGTGTTTAATGGCACAGTATCTATGGGGCATGATGACAAGATAGGGTCATTCAATACTTTCATGCCTGGGGTGCGTGTCTCAGGAGAAGTAGTTATTGGAGAAGGTAACTTCTTTGGTGTAGGTTCGATTATCCTCCAACAAATAAAAATAGGTAACTATATCAGATTAGGGGCGGGTAGTGTTCTAATGACTAAACCTAAAGATGGAAATCTATATATGGGTAATCCCGCAATGAAAACAGTTTTGTAAGTAATAAATAATATATTATAATTATGAAGACAATAAATGAATTTGTAGAGCTCTTTGCAGAGCAGTTTGATGAGACGGATGCTAGTGAAATTCAGGCATCTACAGTGTTCCATGATTTGGAAGAGTGGTCATCACTTATTGGCCTATCTCTGATTGCCATGGTTGATGAGGAATTTGATGTAGCCTTGAAGGGTGATGATGTGAAAGATTCCGTAACTGTGGAGGATTTGTATAAGAGGGTAATCTCAAAGCTTTGATATCTGAATGTATAATCCGTTTTCATTAGAGGGAAAAACTATTTTGGTGACAGGAGCATCGTCAGGAATTGGACGGGCCACTGCCATCGAATGCTCCAAGATGGGAGCATGTGTCATTGTCACTGGTAGAAACGAAGAAAGGCTGAATGAAACTTTTCTTTCTCTTGAAGGGGAAGGCCATCAGCAGATAATAGCAGATTTGACAGATGAACAGGATATAGAAAAACTGGTTGAGCAGATCGAGAAGATTGATGGTCTTGCGAATAATGCCGGCCTAGGAAGGAATAAACCTGTGAACTTTATCAAACGCGAGGATCTCGATTATGTATATAGCACAAATGTCTTTGCAAGCATACTTTTGACGAAGGCATTGTTGAAAAAGAAAAAGATAAACAAGGGAGGCTCCTTAGTGTTCACATCGTCGATATCTTCAAGACTGAATTCCCCCGGAATCGCCATGTATGCTTCTTCCAAGGCGGCTATATCATCTTTTATGCGCTCATGCGCCATTGAGCTTGGAGATAAGCAAATCCGCTCAAACGCAGTATTGCCAGGCATGGTAGAGACCAAACTGATAACGCGAGGTGACTATACGGAGGAAGATATGAATAAGGATAAAGAACTCTATGCCTTGAAGCGTTATGGCCAGCCAATCGAAATAGCACATGGCATTATCTACCTCCTTTCTGAGGCATCGTCATGGATGACTGGTACAGAACTCGTCATTGATGGAGGAAGATTATTGAAATGATTTTTAAGAAATGACTATTTTAGAAGAAACGAAAGAGATTATTGCCGAGATACTCAATTTGCCTGTTGAGCAGATAGATGTAGAGGCAGAGATGACTGATATTGAGGGATGGGATTCTTTGCGCAATGTGATGATCCTCTCGCAGTTGGAGGAGCATTTTGATATTATGTTCCCGCCTGATGATATCTTCGATCTGACATCTGTCAAGGCTTTTGCAGAAGAAATTGAAAAGATAAAACAAACGGTTTAATGTATAGTTATAGTCCATTACTTCAGGCTGTCTTTCGTGCCTGCGAGAGACATCCGGATAAGATTGCTATTATAGCAGGGAAGGAGGAAATATCCTATTCCCTGCTTTGCTTGAATATTAAGAAAGCTGCGGCCTTGATTCATTCGAAAGGGTTTAAGGCGGGGGATACGATTATGCTTTCTGCAGTCAAGGAACCCCATTTCATCTACATGGACTTTGGCGCCCAACTATTGGGCGTCATCGACGAGATGATAGACCCTGATACTGGCACTGAAGCTTTTAAGTATCAGCCAGAGGAGATTGAGGCAATGAATCCTTTCGAGGGAGAACCCGAAGGGTTGAATGAAACGGATGTGATAGAGATTCTTCATACCACAGGGACGACATCCAAACCGAAATCAGTATGCTTGTCGCATTACAATATATTCTGGGCGGCAAAGAATACCAGTGATTTCGTTCAGAATGACGAGGAGGACATTGAAGTCGTGGTGATGCCTATCTGTCATGCTTTTGGTTTGCGCCGTGTTCATCTGACGCTGATGAACGGTGCTACAGCAGTATTGTTGCCCAACTTCGCCAATGTACAGTTGTTGTTCAAGACGATGGAGAAGTATCATGTGACAACCTTTGGTATGGCACCTGCGGCGTGGGCTTATGTGAAGAAAATCAGTGGCACTCGTATCTCCAGATTTGCCAACCAGTTGCGGCATATCGAGTTTGGAACTGCCGCGATGCCTTTAGCAGGCAAGAAGGAGGTGGTGGAATTGTTGCCAAATACGCGTATTTGCCATAACTACGGATTGACAGAGTCGAACCGGACTTGTATGATTGAGTATCATGATGCAGCGCATTTGGATTCGGTTGGTAAACCTATCGCAGATAATGTGAAGATTAGGTCGATTGACGGAGAAATCTGTGTTCATGGCAATCAAACGATGGTCGGCTATCTGGATCCTGAAGACAATAAGGAAGCTTTTATCGACGGATTCTTCAGAACTGGTGATTGCGGCTATGTGTCGGATGAAGGCTATGTCTATCTGACGGGCAGGGCTAAGGAGATGATTAGTGTCGGAGGTAAGAAGGTGAGTCCTGTTGAGGTGGAGGAAGCCATTTGTAACCTCGGCGTAGGTGACTGCATTTGCGTGAGTCATCCGCATGATATGTTAGGAGAGACTGTGAAAGCCTATATACTAAAAGGATCCACAGAGCTTACCTTTGAGCAGATTGACGAGAAAATGAAGGAAACTCAACCTCCCTATAAATGCCCCACGCTCTATGAATGGATTGATGAGATTCCTGTCAATAGTTTGGGAAAGAAACAGCGAAGGGTATTAATGGGTAAATAGTAGATATGTCACAGCTTTCAACCAATCATGTCAAAATCGTCGGTGTTTCGGCATGCGTACCGAAAACCATCGAGGAGAATATCAGTCTCCCTCTGTATGAGAATAAAGAGGAAGTCAAGAAGATTATTGATTCCACGGGTATTGAAAGACATCGTATCGTGGAGAAGGGGACAACAGCTTCCGACCTTTCCGTGAAGGCTGCAGAAAAGATAGTGGCAGATCTGGGATGGGAGATGGAATCTGTGGATTTGCTCTTATATGTCTGTACGACAAGAGACTATATCCAGCCTATGACTTCGCCAACGATACAGGATAGGTTGGGTATGCGCCAGGATAGTTATGTGATGGATTTGCCATTGGGATGTGCTGGTTGGGTGTATGGAATGAGTATGGCAACAGCTTTGATGACCAGTGGAACCTTAAAGAGAGGGTTGCTGGTTTGTGCAGAAACCAACACGCAGAGTCATAATCTGAATGACCGTACATCGAGACCATTGTTTGGTGATGCTGCCACAGTAACTGCCTTAGAATACGATGCATCCTATAATCATCCGATGAACTATGTGTTCGGCGTGGATGGTTCTGGTGCTTCGGCTATCATGGCACAGTACGGCGGATTTAGGAATCCGGTTACTCAGGAGTGTCTTGTTGAGCATGAAATTGAACCAGGCATATTCAGAAAAGGTACAGATATCGTTTTGAATGGTATGGATGTGTTTAGCTTTGCCATTCGCAGGCCACCGAGATCATTGAAAGAACTCATAGAGCTCTTCCATATTGACTTGGATGAAATAGATTTCCTATTCCTGCATCAGGCAAATAAGTATATTGATGACCGTATCAGGAAATCCCTGAAATTCCCCGAAGAGAAGACGCCTTATTGTTTGAATGACTTTGGAAATGTGTCAGGGGCTTCCATACCTCTGACTATGGTCACCAAAACAGCCAAGGAGATTGCAGACAAAAAGAACCATTGCCTTGCTTGTGGCTTTGGCGTCGGATTGTCATGGGCAAGTATGGAGTTCTACATGGAAAACGTCATGGTATCAGCATTAGTTGAGTATTAATCATACAATTATGTCAAATAAAACTAGGCTTATTCATCTGTTGGTTGGTCCAACTCTATTTCTGTTGTGCTATTTTGCCTTACCGGCTTCTGTGTTTCAAACTGATGTAAGTAGGGCTGCCATAGGTACGGTGCTATGGATGGCATATTGGTGGGTAACACGCCCTGTAGATTATGCTGTGACAGCATTCTTACCTATGGCAGTGAATGCACTCCTGCCCATGACGGCGATGGCTCCAGTAATAGCCAACTATGCATCAGAAACGGTGTTACTGCTTTTTGGCGCATCGATTATTACTGTCTCATGGGAGGAGACAGGACTGGATAAGCGAATTGCAGCTGTATTCCTGAGGGTAATCGGTGACAATGTTCGCAGTCAGCTGATGTTTTGGTTTATGCTTTCAGTACTGCTCTCTGCAGTGTTGCCTAATTCAGTGGTTTGTGCGACGATTACACCTATCGCAGTTGCCATGCTGAAATATGTAGGACATGGGGAGATTGAGAAGAGTGAGGTGGGTTCTCTGCTTTTGCTGACAATAGCTTATGCTGTGGGCGTTGGTGGTCTGGCGACTCCGCTTGGCGGGGCCATGAACCTTGTCACAGTTGACTATATTCAACAGTTGACAGGCCAGGAGTATATGTATGCAGACTGGGTTGTGAAATTCCTGCCAATCATGATTGTTCTGATTGTCAGCAATATCATATTTATGCTGATTGGTACTAAACGTTCTGACTCTTTAGGTGGTTCAAGGGAGTATTTTGAGAATGAATATCGGAAAATGCCAAAGATGTCTTCCGAGGAATGGGCTTCCCTGATTCTGTTCTTGGTGGCTATGGTCTTGTCGTTCACTCGTCAGCTGTATAAGGACATCCTTCCAGGACTCAAACCTGCGTACGTCTTCATTATCTGTGCATTGATTTGTTTCCTCATTAATCGAGGAGATGGAAAGCGTTTGATGGTATGGAAGTCTATCCAAGGCAGGATTATCTGGGAAATGCTGTTTATCTTTGCCGGTGGTATGGCTGTAGGAACGTTGATTACGGGATCTGGTGCAGCAAAGGCGATTGGTGACTATGTGGCTCAAATGGGGGTAAATGGGGGAATAGTGGCAATTTGTATCTTTATAGCAGTTCCCATGTTTCTGGCTAATGTGACATCTAATACAGGAGCTGCCTCAGTGGTGGTTCCCATCGTTATTTCTATTGCAGGTGGTTTAGGGCAGAATCCAATTCCTTACATTTACGCAGCAACAATTGGCGTAAACTTGGCCTATATGATACCTACTTCCATTCGTGCTATTCCTGTGGGATATGGCTTGTCAGCCCAGTATATGTTGAAGGTGGGGTGGAAGATCACTATAATGACATTGATTTTAATGACTATAACAGGCTATCTGCTGATGCAGTACTGGCCAATATTCTCTGCATGATTTATTCATAATAAATATGGCTTATATATCATATAAAAATGTTGGAATCAAGGCCATGGCTGCGGCTGTGCCTTCTCATGTGATAGATAACTACAAGTATGATCTTGATGTGTTTCCAGAAGAGGAAGTCAAGAAGGTCGTTGATAAGGTGGGCGTTTATGAACGTCGCTTTGCAGATGAGAATACATGTTCTTCGGATCTGTGTTTTGCGGCTGCTGAGAAACTCATTGAAGACAATGACATCGATCGTTCTGAGATAGATTTGCTGGTGTTCGTCTCACAGACGCCAGACTATAGGATGCCAGCCACCTCATATCTCTTGCAGGACAGGTTGGGTATTCCCATGTCATGCATCTCTTTTGATGTGAATCTTGGCTGCGCAGGTTTCTTATATGGGTTAAGTATCGTTTATTCATTTATGGAGAAGAACGGACTGCGAAAGGCTTTATTGTTGGATGGTGAAACCAGATCAAAAGTCTATTCTCGCAAGGATCGTCGTGCGGCTTTTATCTTTGGCGATGCAGGTGTTGCAGCGCTCGTGGAGCGAGATGAGAAGTATGGCGAGAGTCATTTCTCTTTAAACTCAGATGGTTCAAGAGGTGAACTGATTATGATTCCTGCTGGTGGCTACCGAAAGATGAGTTCTGTTGAGACTCTGAAAGAGCATGTCATCGATGAGTATGGTAATGCAAGAACAGATGAACAGGCATTCATGAAGGGTGCTGATGTGTTCAATTTTGTCATCGTTGAGATTCCCAAAGACATCAAGCGATTAATGGCTAAAGCAGAGGAGGATATCCAAACAATGGACTTCTATGTGTTCCATCAGGCCAATGCTTTCATCAATAATTATGTAGCAAAAAAAATGAAACTTGACAAGGAGCGTATACCTTGGACAATTCAAAAATACGGCAACACCTCTTCTGTATCAGTTCCCTTGACCATCGTAAGTGAACTACAAGGAAAACTAGATGGAAAAAAGAAACTGATGTTGAGTGCATTCGGTGTTGGTATGGCTTGGGGTACGGCTATCGTTCCATTTGTGGATTGCAAGATTAGTGATATAGTCGAAATATAATCGTAGTATATGTACAAACACTTTTTCAAACGTTTCTTCGACTTCTGGGTGGCGCTGTTTTTCGTGCTGCTGAGTTCGCCACTCTTGATAGTGACTGCTATCTGGCTTCACTTTGCCAACAAGGGGGCAGGGGCATGGTTCCTGCAGGAGCGGCCTGGGCTTCATGGGAAGATATTCAAGATCATCAAATTCAAGACGATGACGGATGAACGGGATGCAGAGGGAAAACTGCTGCCGGACGAACAGCGATTGACGAAGGTGGGAAAGATTGTCCGCAAGACATCGCTGGATGAACTGCCACAGTTAATCAATGTCTTGAAGGGCGATATGGCACTGATTGGGCCAAGGCCTTTACTGCCAAAGTATCTGCCCTTGTACTCCCCAGAGCAGGCTCGCAGGCATGAGGTTCGTCCGGGCATCAGTGGCTGGGCTCAGTGTCATGGGCGTAATGGTCTTAGCTGGACGGAGAAGTTCAAACTGGATGTGTGGTATGTGGATCATGTGAGCCTGATGACGGACTTGAAAGTGATTGGTATTACCTTCAAGAAACTCATCAAGCCCGAAGGCATCAACCAAGAAGGCCAAGCCACTATGGAACCGTTTAATGGAAAGAATTAGTAAATAATAAGATATAATGGAAAGAAAGAAAATATACCTTTGTCTGGCGCATATGTCAGAGGATGGCGCTGAACTGAAGTATATCAATGAGGCGTTTGAGACGAACTGGGTGGTGCCGTTGGGACCTAACGTGGATGGGTTTGAGGCTGACTTGGAAGCCTTCGTCAACCACGCAGAGAACGCAGATGGGAATGATCACGCAGATCTGAAAAAGCGCGTGGTGGCGTTGTCGGCGGGGACGGCGGCGGTGCATTTAGGGCTATTGGCTGCGGGGGTGAAGGCTGGTGATGAGGTGATTACACAGAGTTTTACCTTCTGTGCTTCAGTGCATCCTGTGACGTACTTAGGGGCTACGCCTGTGCTTGTCGATTCGGAGCCTGATACGTGGAATATTGATCCAGGGTTGCTCGAAGAGGCGATAAAGGATCGTATCGCCAAGACGGGGAAGGCGCCTGCGGCCATCGTGCCTGTGGCCTTGTATGGTATGCCGTATAAGATTGACCGCATCATGGAGATTGCCAACAAGTATGGAATCCCTGTGGTGGAGGATGCGGCAGAGGGCTTTGGATCTCGCTATAAAGGTCAGGTGTTGGGCACATTCGGTAAGTATGGTGTGCTGTCGTTCAATGGTAATAAGATGATCACCACTTCTGGTGGTGGGGCGTTGATTACGGAGGACGAGGACCACTGGCGTGAGATCATGATGTATGCCACGCAGTATCGTGAGAGCTATCCGTACTATCAGCACGAGAAGATTGGTTACAACTACCGTATGTCGAACATCTGTGCGGGTATTGGGCGTGGTCAGATGACGGTGGTTGAGGATCATCTAGCTCACCATAAGCATGTGCAGGCACTTTACGAAGAGTTGCTGAAAGATGTCAAGGGCATCACTGTTCATAAACAGCCCGATGTAAGATGTAAGATGGCTGATGGAAGAGAGATTCCTGCCTATGACAGCAATTATTGGCTTTGCACCATCACTATTGATGAGAATGTTAAGGTTAAGGGACAGGAGGATGCTTATAAGACAATCGTGACAAGGGCTGTAGGTGGGGCTGCAGGTGTGATTCACGCTGCATCAAGTGCGCACACTGATTGTGAACCTAATGCGAATGTTGAAGCCATGCGTGTGGCGCTGGATAGGGCGCAGATTGAAGCAAGGCCGGTGTGGAAGCCAATGCATAAGCAGCCGGTGTACTGTCGTACAAGTGAAAAGGGAATAGTGAATAGTGAAAAATTGCCTTCCGGTGCAGAGTGCTTAACTTACGATACCTCTGTTGCTTATGTGAATGGTGTGAGTGAAGCTATCTTCAAAGTAGGTATGTGTTTACCGGCAGGGCCGTATGTCACGGATGATGATGTGAGGTACATCGTAGAGACGATCAAAGAAAATATTCTTTGAGGTCTTTTTCGAAAAGAACCAAAAGGAATTGTTCTCTTTCTTTGGCGCAAAGAAAAGAACTAAAAGACACATCCACCCTTACCAAGTTTGACTTCGTCTTCCTCTGTCACGACTCGAGAAAGTCGAAGCAAGCTTCACTCTCTTCTCGCTGCTCCATCGGTTCCCCCTATA
>OCTX012256872.1_pt1 | contig 34548 bp, 45 predicted proteins | sample 1539691 | NCBI WGS metagenome assembly OCTX01 (sample SAMN02144231, study PRJEB22623) | gut metagenome | biome: sheep rumen | host: Ovis aries | place: New Zealand
CTGCCGTGAAGGCCGGCAACGGCCTTGCAAAACTGGCAGGTAAAGGGATAATTGCCGGGATCCATGGAATAGCCGGGGCGGCGCAAAAAGCGGCGGTGTCTCTCGGTAACATGGCTAAAAACGCGGCCTCGGGGGCTTTTAACAAGCTGAAAAACTCGTTCCTGGGTATCGGGAAAAGCAGCAACGATATGAGCGGGGGGTTAAAACACGGATTCACAACCCTTCTTAAATACGGTTTGGGTATCCGATCTGTTTATTATCTCTTCCGGAAGCTGAGGACCGCCCTGATGGAAGGTTTCTCGGCCCTGATGCAATATGATAGTTCGCTTGCAAACGACGTTAATAATCTCAAGGCGTCGCTGATGGGCCTGCGTAATGCTTTTGCGGCGGCCCTGGCCCCGCTGGCTCAGATGGTGATCCCTGTACTAACAAGCATTATCAACACGATAGCAGGGGCCGTTAATCAAATAGGTATGTTGATCGCGGCTCTCACGGGAAAAGGATCCTACATACGGGCAACGCAGCAGCAGGCGGCCGCAACCGGCGGCGCTGCAGATGCTTTCAAAGACGAAACAAAAGCGGCAAAGGAAGCTAAAAAGACGATCGCGGGATTCGACGATCTGACAATCCTCGACGAGGACGATAGCGATAATGCAGCCGGGGCCCCAGGCGGCGGTGGCGGCGCAGGCGGTGGAGGCGTCGGATTTGAGGAAGTTCCCATTGATAACAAGATGAGTGATCTTGCAAAGATGCTCAAGGACATGTGGGCAAAGGGAGATTTCACCGAACTTGGAAAAATGGTCGGTGAAAAGCTCCGGGATGCCTTAAATAAGATCCCGTGGGACGTTATAAAGGAATTCGCGCGGAAACTTGCGACGAGTATCGCTACATTCCTCAACGGATTTTTAGAGGTTCCGGGACTTTTCGACGCAATCGGCCGGACGATCGCGGAAGCACTCAACACGGCGTTTGAATTTGTAAATGCTTTTGCCAGGGCGTTCCATTGGGACAGCCTCGGTTTTGCTATACGTGATGGAATATTAGGGGTCCTTAATAATCTTGACTGGGGCGTGATATACAGCGCGTTTATGGCCGTCGGTACTGGCATAGGTACCGCGCTCGAATCAGCCTTAGACAATCCGGAGATATGGATCGCAATCGCAACAACATTTTCCCGTCAGGTAACGGCCCTTGTGCTTGCAATTCAGGGATTTTTCGGTGCCGTCGATTGGGCCAGCCTTGGACACAACATCGGCCTCGGCCTAAATGCAGGCGTGGAGTCTTTCCCCTGGCTCGGTATAGCGGACGTGATAACAACGGCTTTAAATTCCGTTTTTTCACTGCTTTACAATTTCTTGACTACATTTGACTTTTATAGCATGGGCTCCCACGTCGGCCAGATGCTCACCGAAGCAATCACGACGTTTGACTGGAATACCGCAGGGGCGTCTTTTGCGGCGCTCATAAATGCGCTTTTCGACCTTCTTAACGGATTAGTCGTAGAAACGGACTGGAAAGCGCTTGGAGCGGGAGTAATTGACGCGATAGCCGGATTTTTCGGGGAGTTTGACTGGGCGAGTGTCGGCTCTTTCATTTCCAACTGCCTGTTAGGTCTTTTTAATTTCCTGACCGGCGCTTTAGAGGCCGTGAACTGGGCGGAGGTCCCGGGACAGATCGTTACAAAGATCGGGGAGTTTTTGAGCGGTTTTGACTGGGGGGCTATCGCTGATGCAGCCATGGGCCTGCTCGGTGCGGCTCTTGGAGCGGCCCTGTCAATCAGTGTAAACGAATTAATAATGGCCGGCGGTGCTATCTATGAAGCATTTATAAACATCATAGACGGCGGTTTGCAAGGCATAATAGACGGTTTAAAGTCTATCGGGGCATGGATTAAAGAACACATTTTCACACCGTTTATTGACGGTTTCAAATCTGTGTTCGGGATCGCATCCCCCTCCACGGAAATGAAAACGCTTGGCGGATACCTGATAGACGGTCTCTTCGGAGGCATCCTGGAGCCGCTGAAAAATATCGGAAGCTGGCTGTCTGAGCACGTCGGCGGCCCGATCATAGGCGGCGTCAAAAAGCTGTTCGGTATCGGAGAGGGTGAACCGGCACTGGAGGGCAGTGGTAAAGGGCTTGTTGAAGGACTGAAAGAAGGTGTCGGAGGCGTTATATCCGGTATCGGTGGATGGATTAAAAACAATGTCACGGATCCCGTTGCTAATGCAGTAACAACAAATTTTGGTACCGATAAAACAGCAGTCACACAGGAAAACGGCAAAGGTCTGGTCGAGGGCCTGAAGGATGGCATGGGAAATGTTATGTCCGGTATAGGGTCCTGGATAAAGGGAAATGTTACGGATCCCGTAGCCGAAGCCGTTACAACCAACCTCGGGACCGACAAAACAGCCGTAACGGAAGCAAACGGAAAAGGAATGATCGATGGCCTGAAAAACGGAATGAAGGCCGGTATGCAGAACATAACGGACTTTGTAACGTCCACCGTGACAACCCCGCTTGTAAAGGCAATCGAGACGCCGCTCGGGATAAATGAATCCGGAGGGGATGCAGAAACCTTCGTAACGATTGGCTCAGAGGCTATGGAAAGTCTCAAAAACGGGATAGAGGAAAACACGGAAGATATAATCAATACACTTTCCGACCTTGCGGACGACATGCCCGACGCTTTTAACGATGTTGATTGGCATGATATCGGCGTTTACATCTGCGAGGGTATCAACGACGGTATACACAGTCGGTGGTCATGGCTGGAAAGCCAGGCTTATAAGCTGGCTATTGATCTTTACAATGCAGCCTGCAGGGCACTGGATATCGGATCGCCGTCCAAAAAATTCTATTGGATAGCGGAAATGATGAGCGCCGGCCTTACCGGTGGCATAGAAGACACAGCCGGAGACGCGGTGGACGCAGTAGCCGCAACAGCGCAGGCAGTCACGGCGGAGGCTGAAAAAGCCTCGCCAATTATCCCGATAGAGACGGCCCTGACAAACCCGCTGTCACAGCTTGACGCGACTATGTACGACTTCGCGGATAAAGTTGTCGGCGGATTCGAGGCCATGATCGCAGCATTGCAGGAGATCGCGGCGCAGGCAGCGTTTACAGTACCGCAGGCAGCCATGGGATCACTTGCACCATATACCGCAAGAGCGGCAGCCGGCAGCGGTGGCCGTGGAGATGATCCGGAGGCCGTCATGCAGTTAATAGCCGCACTGAGGGCCGACAGACTCACACGGGACGACCTTGCGGAGATTCTGGAAAACGTGGCGCGCGAGCATTTCAACTTCGATTTTTACATCGGAAACGAACAGATAGCCCGCGCAGCCAATGCAGGAAATGCAAAACTCAACCGGCGGTATAGGCCGACACAGGCATAAAGGGAGGCCAGGATGGCAAAGATTACAGGACGGCCTTTTAAGGTAGACGGCACTTCGATCCCGACGCCTGACACATATAAATTTGGTGCTGAGGACCTCAGCACCAAAAAGTCAGGCCGAACACTTGACGGAGTAATGCACAAAGACGTTGTGGATACAAAGGATTACTACGAGTGTACATGGAAGGTCCTGTCGTGGGAGGATGCAGCGGTACTTTTAAATGCGGTGGACGGCAAAAAAAAGGTCCGTTTTACTTATGCGGACCCGCGCACACCTAACCGCTTCATGACTAATGATTTTTACATCGGGAAAAGAGCAGCCGGAGCACTCAATTTAAATGATCCGGAGTTTACCTGGACCGATATAACAATGCAGTTCACGAGGATATAAGATGATCTATTTAACGCCGGGATTCCGGAAAAAACTGGCCGACGACGACCGGGACTATCTGGCTTATGCAGATATCACGCTCGCAAGCGGACAAGTGCTCAATCTGACAAATACGGAGATATGGCAGGATGGATTCCAGGTGGAGGAAGCCGTCTCCGACGACAACACCTTTGGAGCACTCGGAGCGGCGATAATCGGGGCCGGGACTCTTATCATAGATAACACCCGCGGACAGTACACGCAGTATGACTTTTTAAATGCTGACGTTGTGCTGTCCATTGCCCTGATGATAGACGACACGACTCCGGCCCGAAAAGAGACGGTCAAGATGGGCACTTATACGGTCGATGATGCACAATATGACGAAGCAACGATAACATTATCGCTACTGGATCACATGGCACAATTTGACCGGCCATATAGCGAGAGTCAACTCGGATATCCGGCTACACTCGAAAGCATCATTCTTGATGCCTGCTCGGTGTGTGGTGTACAGCTTGAGACAACTAATTTCCCGCAAAAAAACTATTCTGTAGAATATGGACCGACCGACGATTCATGCACATTTCGTGAAGTGATCGGTTGGGCAGCGACGCTCGCCGGATGCTATACAAAATGTGATCGTAACGGGCGTCTTTGCTTGCAGTGGTTCAACACAGCAGCACTCGAAGACGATACCGGCACGGATGGAGGTGTATTCGACTCGGGGACACCTTATTACTCGACCGGAGACACTGTAGAGGGCGGATCATTCAATCCGTGGAGCCTTGGCGACGAAGTAGACGGCGGACAGGTGACAGACCCGATACCGGTGCATTATATCGGCGGACTTTATCAGCAGGATATTTGTGTGGACGAGACTGTCATAACCGGAGTTGTTGCGACCGTCGAGGACCCGGACCCGGAAGCGGAGGAAGATATCCACACATACAGCGCAGGACAAGACGGATTTATAATACAGATAGATAGAAACCCGCTCTTAACAATGGACATGGCGCAGTCAGTAGTAAACAGGCTGGGAACGCAACTGATCGGGCTGCGCTTTAGAAAATGCAATGTACAGCAGGTAGACGACCCGGCAATCGAAGCCGGCGACGTTGGCCTGCTTTTTGACTATCGCAATAATGAGTATCCGATTTTAATTACCAGGGTGACGTTTGAAATTGGAGGCCCGCAAACAATAGTTTGTGCATCGGAAACACCTTCACATAATTCAAGTACACGATTCACGCAGGCTACAAAAAGTTATGCGGAAACGCGGAAGACGCTAAAAAAGTACGCCAACAACTTTGAAACACAACTTGCGCAGCTTGCACGGGATGTCCAAAACGCAAGCGGGCTTTATACAACAAGCGTTGAAGACCCGGACAGCCCCGGATCATATATTTATTGCTTGCATAATAAACCGGTCCTTGCACAGTCTCCCATCAGGATCATGGTGTCGTCCGTCGGTGTAACGGTCACAGCAAATGCACTCGACGATACACCGGTATGGTATGGCCTGAGAGTAAACGGAGATATGATAGCACGGATACTCAGCGCATCGGGAGTTAATGCAGATTGGATACGAACCGGCATTTTGGCCGATGATCTATCTAATACGGTATGGAACCTGGAAACAGGGACAATGACCGCTAAACAACTTAATATTGTAAAAGAGATATCCAATACAGAGCGCATTACCGTGTATAATGGAGACTTTGATTTTAGGACATATAACACCGGAACAGGATATTCGTCAAAGGTTACACGTACTGGATTTGCGGTAGATTTAAGTATAAACGGCGAACAAGTAGGCGTCTTTGGAGTATCAAGCAATATGGCTATGTACTGGCGTCGGCGGCGCGAAACAGTCGCACAGCACGAAGCCGGAAATATGGGTTCTTATGTCGTCCGCGACAATACTTATGATTATGTTTTTTCCCAGGGACTTGGTACGCTTGGGTACAGTCTTCGTTATAACAGGTTTTTAAAACCGTCAACGGAAGATGCAAGCGAACAATGTTTTGATAGTAACATCTTTGATTTTGAAATCTTGGGAGACAAAATAACACACAATAATAAAACGGTTGCGTATACTTCCTCATCATCCAAACGGTACAAGCACGACATAAAGCCGCTGGAAAATGAGGAAATGAACCCGCGCAGGCTTCTGGACCTTCCGGTGACGCAGTTTGTATTCAATGACGATCACCCTCTGCAATACGCAGACATGGCCGGAAAAGCACTCCCCGGATTTATTGCGGAGGAAGTAGCGGAGATTTACCCGGCGGCGGCGATTTATAAAGACGGCGAGGTTGAGAGCTGGGACGAGCGGCGGATCATTCCAGGGATGCTTGCACTCATACAGGAACAGGAAAAGCGGATCACAAAGCAGGAGCAGGAAATCGAGGAATTGAAAGCACAGGTAAAAGCACTTGCGCAGGCGATCGGCCGGTAAGGAGAGGACATGGCAATACAGAACAGACGCGGGGGTTACGGAGATTTTGACCCTACAAAATTAAAGCCGGGCGAGTTTGCCATCGTGCAGAACGGCGACCCGAACGCCGACGACGGCGGCGGAGTGTATATGTGCTTTGGCACCGGAAGAGTCAAGAGACTGGCCACAACGGACGAGCAGAAATCTTACGACGACGACGCACACAGGGCGGCGGATAGCGCAGAGGCGTCACGCGTGGCAGCAGAAAACATACTGCAGTCAGTAAGAGAAGCGGTGAGGTTCTGGACGGCCACGGACCCTAATGGAGACGGAAATATAGTAATCGGGGGGACAACATGATAATTTTTGATGTTGATAATATTCCGAACAATGTCGCTATTGGAATACAAGGTGAAAACAAAGCGAAAACTTTGTTTTTTAATATCGGCCAATGGATAGATCAGTATGGAGACGGTACAGTATTACTTCTATTCAAGCGCCTCGGGGAGTCTGTAATTTATCCGGCAGAGGTCAGCAAAGAGGATAACCTCGTAAGATGGACTATTACAAGCACTGAAACCGCAAAGTGGGGAAAGCACGACGCAGCGCTCGTTTTTAAGATTGGTGAGACGATTGTAAAAAGCAGAAAATTCACATGTTGTGTCTCACAATCCCTTACAGCAAATACAGACCATGCACCGGACCCATATCAGTCTTACATAGACACCGTGATCACAAACGCGCAAAGCGCCGAGGAAAGCGCCTCTGCTGCCGCTGCGGAGAGCGAAGCCGCTATGGTTAGTGCTACTGCTGCAGAAAATTCTGCTTCGGATGCAGCGAGAAGTGCAGCGGCAGCGAAAGACAGCGAGGATAGTGCCGCCAATTATGCAGAGATCATTTCCGCTTTTATGCGTGAACCTATGGAAATAGAAGATAAAGACGGCAATATCAGCATTTCATACAAGGAGGTCGATGATGGCGAATAAACCGCTAAGATCAATAAAATTTCCCGGACTTCCAGATACATATACAGTACCACAGGTTGACTCCACCCCCATACAGGGCAGTACAAATGCAGTCAGCAGTGGTGGAGTGTGGTCTGTAACATCAGACTTAGATGCTCGTGTAGAGAATTTGGAGCAAGGCGGAAGTGGACTGACCAATGATATAAAAAGTGCTTTACTCCAGATTGCACAGAAGGTTGCATACATTGATGATGATGGACAAACGTATTACAACGATTTATATAATGCACTTTATCCGCCCGCTACTCTTATAAGTATCAGTGCAGTGTACACACAAAGCGGCGCAGTGTACGATACGGATACTCTTGATAGCCTTAAAACTAATCTGGTTGTAACGGGGCGATATAGCGATTCAAGCACAAGTACAATAACAGGCTATGTTCTCAGTGGAACGCTTGTGGCAGGAACAAGTACGATTACAGTTTCTTATGGCGAAAAAACAACTACGTTTAATGTTACGGTAAGCGAACGGTCAGCAACACTCCAGAGTATTACTGCTACGTTTACTCAAGGCAGTGCGGTTATTTATACAGATAGTTCTCTGAATGACCTGAAACCGTATCTTGTTGTTACTGCTAATTATTCTGATAGCACTACTCAGACTGTAACTGGGTATACTTTAAGCGGAACGCTTGTTGAAGGCACGAGTACGATTACGGCTAATTATAGTGGTAAGACGGATACGTTCACTGTAAATGTAACAGCTTCTCCGTCAGAAAAAGAGCTTAGCTATTTAAGCGTTACTTTTGAGCCGGGAACAAATAAAATATATGAGTCAAAAGGACTTGAACAGCTAAAGCCGTATCTTACCGTTGCCGCGCACTATTCGGATGGAACGTCTGCTACTGTAACAAATTATACTTTATCTGGAAATTTGGTTGGTGGTCAAACTGTTGGCATTGCGGCTAACTACACTGAAGGAGGAATATCAAAGCAATCTGGATTCCCGGTTACAGCAGAGACTATTATGTATGATTGGGATTTCACTAAGTCTACCGTTGACACTTGCGCCAATAAGCAAATAGAGGAAATTCATTCTACTACACCTATAACACAAGATTCTAATGGACTTAATTTTACTGCACCCGCACATGTTGTAACGCTTATAAATGGTGATGATGATATAAATCATCTCGATATGACGGTTGAAATTGATGTTGCATCATTTGACTTCAAGGGCGATAGCACAAAGCATGTAAGATTTTTCATGGATCAGCGTGGAGACGTCAATAATTCTGTTGGCACAGGCGCACTTATATTCAGGGCTAATTATGGTTGGACATCTTATGGTTATACAGATGCCGAACATATTGAAGCGGGATATAGAAAATGGAGTGATACTGGTTGGGGCAACTTGTACGATGTCAATCAAATCAATGCACTTAATGGGAAGACCATAAAGATTTATTATGGGTCGGACGGGCATACCAGAAAGCTGTATCTTGACGGAACACTGGTTGGAACTATGACTGATGTATATTTTTATAAACCCACATTAAGACTCCGTTTAGGTGGAGGCATGACGCTTGCTCAGTCAAGCGGTGACCAGTGTTATGATATGACTATTTCTGGCGTTAGAATTTATAGAGGGGAGGTATAATCAATGGCAATCTATGATGTTAATGGAAACAGAATAGACCAGGAAATCCCTGAAATTGATATTTTTGACTATGATGTTAATGTAAAAAGTGTAAATCATAGGGGATTTTCAAATGTCGCGCCTGAAAACACACTTCCTGCCTATATACTTTCTAAGAAGAATGGATATAACTATGTAGAAACTGATATTTCTTTCACATCCGATGGTGTACCGATGCTTTTGCATGATGCAACAATTGACAGGACATCTAATGGAAGTGGAACGCTTTCTCAAATGACTTATGCACAAGTACGGCAGTATGATTTTGGTTCTTGGAAAAGTGCCGAGTATACGGGAACTGTAATTCCTACATTGTCAGAGTTTTTGGTTTTGTGCAAGCGTATTGGTTTAAAACCATATATTGAATTAAAAGACAATGGCGAATACACGAATGCCCAGATAGAGCAGATTGTGCATACTGTATGGAATCATGGCATGAAGGAAAATAGTGCTTATATTTCTTTCAGTTCTGAGTATTTGCAGGTTGTCAAAGCAACGGATGGTGAGGCGCGACTCGGATTTTTGAAGGGGGCAAAAGCAAGCTATGCAGAAGATGTAACAATCTGTAGTAGTTTGAAAACATCATCTAATAAAGTCTTCTATGATGTACGTCACGATAAAATCACTCAGGAGATGGTAGACGCAATGTGCGCGGAAAATATCCCTATTGAAGCGTGGACTGTGGATGAACCAAGTATCGTATTAAGTCTGAATAATTATGTGAGTGGTGTAACAACAAATTCCCTGAATGCAGGAAAGATACTGTATGATGCCGCTATGCCACATACAGCGTAACTCAGTTAAAGCAGGCTTTAAATATTCGGGCAATGTTAGGTATCGACACTGCATCACTGGTTGCGGAAATCAGAAATGCTTTAAATCTATAATGGAAGTAAATGGCATCACCCGCCCACGTCCAGGGACCTGGGCGGGAAAACTTTTTAACCACCAAAGAGAGGAGGCACCCATGGCAGAGTAGATAGCCCCGTGCTCGATGCAGAGCACTACCACGGACGGACAGCACCGGCAACAGAGCAGAGGTATACCCAAAATGCAAAATAAACTAATGGAGCTCATAACGGGCGATCAGGTAGGTACATGGATCCTGATCGCTTTTTTAGTGGTCTATTTCATTTACAAAGAATGGCCGGATTTTCAGAGGCGCGTCTCAGGGAAGGCGGTCAAAGAAGAGAAGGAAGCGGCCGAGGATAAATCGGTCATTGACCGGCTGTCAGCTATCGAGGAAGAGGTCCGACAGATAAAAACAAAGCTGGACCGAGACTATGACCGGCTCAACGATATGGAGAGATGGCGCCGTACTATCCAAAGATTGGCTGAGGACTCGTTGGAGGAAAGACAAATTCTTATGCAGGCTATGCTGGGCGTCCTGGGCGGTTTGCAGGAGATCGGAGCCAATGGGCCGACAAAAGAGGCCGAAAAGACCATACGGAATTACCTTAACAAAAAAGCACATTCAGCAGAGGACGGCACAGAATAATTCATACAAGGGAGGGATAAGCGTGAAAGTAGAGCTTTTAAAGCTGATCGTACAGATTGTAACGCTCGTGATTACCGCATTTATAGCCCCGGCGCTTATGTCGTGGCTGAATCAAAAAGCGGAGGACGCGCAGCTTGATCGCGTCAAGGGCTGGGCGCTTAGAGCAGTCAAGGCGGCAGAGCAGGCATACAAGGATTACAAAAAAACAGATCCGGACGGAGTAAACCGCCGGAGCTATGCACGACGTGTCCTTAAAAGAGCGTGCCAACGGTGCAAAATATGTCTCACCGACGAGGATATAGAGACACTGATCGAGGCGGCCGTCCAGGAAATAAACAATTATTCAACTTTTGGAATACCGCTTAATGATCCGGCAGATTTTGAGGGAGAAACGGAGAATGAGGTTTAAAAACTTCGCAATTTGCCTCGAGGACAAATATAAATCCCGGATTCTAAACGCGGCCGGCTATGATCTTATCGTCGTTGACGCCCAGGACTTCTCTGCGGATGAGATTAAAAAGCTCAAAGCAGGCGGCGGGACGGTCCTGTCATATCTCAATGTCGGAGCGATAGAGGATGATCGGTCCTATTTCCAGGCTGCAAAAAGGGACGGTCTGATTTTAGGACCATACGACAACTGGGACGGCGAATACTGGGTGGCGGCACAAGAGCCGAAGTGGAAAAGTATTGTACTCGGGCTGGCTACAACTCTTAATGCAAAAGGTGTTGACGGGTTTTGGGTGGACAATCTCGATATTCTGTATACGGTCGAAGAGGATTATGGATGGAGCAAAAGCAAAACAGATGCTCTGTACAACAACCTGCAGGCTATTCTGGCCGGCCTTCACAAGTTTGGCTATGTGATGCTTAACGGGGCGGATGTTTTTGTTTCCAGGGCCATAAAAGCAAAGCAGGCCGGCGTGTTTGATGGTATCAACCAGGAGACTGTAATCACCTGTATAAAAGATTACGAAGCACCCGGCAAGTTCGGCAAACAGTCGTCCGATGAGCGCGAGTATTACATGGATTATCTCTCAGGCGTGCGCATGGCGGAAAAAGATATTTGTCTTTTGGAGTATGCAAGGGATCCTGCGATCATCTCGGAGGCGGAAGCATACGCGCGCTCCATGGGCTTTACTCTTTGCGTGTCCTCGGACATAGAACTGGGAGGAAATATAGTGTCAGGCGAAAAAGGGATCACGGCGTGGGATATGCTGACGGCGTGCGCAAAATTCGACGGAGATGAATCCGCGCACACTAAAACGATATCAACGCTTAAAAAGTACGGTAAAAAGGTTTCCTCAAGTGCTGCGTGGTGCACGGAGCAGGTCATGGCGATCTATTATGAAGCCGGCGGAAAAGACGGGCCGGGGCTGATCGGTGGATATGCGCAGGACTCCGGAAGCATCAAAAAGGCCGCTCAGAAGCGCGGCAAATGGAAAGATGGCACGAAGGGGCTTTTGCCGTTCTATCCGGTGATCTTTGGCAAGGGTACACCGAACCATACAGAATTATCCGTCGGATATAACGTGGATATATCGGGCAATTACAACGGCGGGACCTCCCGGCGGCCCTGGAAAGCCCGCAACGTCATGGGATATGTCAAAGTCGATTATGCGCCTATGCCAGACATGGACAATCTGCAGGTTGCCGTCGTTTCCTCGGATGTTATCCTGGGTGTCTATGGTACAAAAGATACAAGGACCGCTCAGTTGTCGGTATGGGGGGCCGCAAACGCGGCAAAGATCCAGGCGGAAGTCAACCGCGTATGGGGCCACGAGGACATGATCGTCTTTAATATGGCCGCCGCCGCTATTGCCGGTTATATGGGGAAAGGCAGCTATCGGAAAAAGCGTCTCGGAAAGTGGGAGGCGAAGGTCCAGAAAAAGATAAATGATATATATTCTCTTCGGGGCCGAAGCAACGCCGAAGCCGCAAAACTGGTTATATCCGGCGCCTTTGGCAATGGAGCCGTCAGGGCGCGCTTGCTGGCGTTTTGCGGGTATGATGCACAGTTGGTGCAGGATGCTGTAAACAAGGCCGTACAGACGGCCAGAGAGCCCGAGAGCACGTCCTCGGAGGACCACACGCCAGCCGATAAAAAGTACCGGCTTTTTGCGCCTCGTTTTTGGGAAAATAACCCGGAAAAATACGGGGATACAACCTGCTTTATTGAGTATGCAGCCGACGGAAAAACCATTGCTCACGCCGTCCTGGTGGATACCGGTATGGACGGAACGGACACGATCAAAAAGCTGCAGGGCGCTGGAATAAAAGCGCTTGACGCATTGATTATAAGCCACGATCACAGCGATCATTACGGGCTTACAAAAAAGATCATTGCAAAGTTCGGCGTCGTGCATGTCTATCTTCCGCCGCAGGAAGGTGTCCGTAAATATCAGCCATCCTATGCAAAGCGTATGGACGATTTAGCAGTCTATTGCCGCAGCCACGGGGTACCCGCGACATTCTATAAAGTCGGTGATACTATCAGGGCCGGCACGATGCGGTTTGACTGCATCTTTCAGGCCAACGCGGCGGATCTTCCGAAAAAAGACAGTCACCATTTTATCAACAACATGTCTGCAGTTATCCGTGCAACGTGCGGAGAGTGGACGACACTCCTCGCCGGTGATCTGTCCGCTGATGGCATCCGGCAAATGCTGGCGGCCGGTATAAATGTTTTATGTGATATTTTTAAGATCCTATGGCACGGAGACCGCGGGGCGATCATCACAAAGCCGTCTTTTGCTGAAAAAATGGGGATGATAGTGGCATATTCCCAATATCACAAAAAAGAGAGCAAGAGCAACGGCCGGCAGGCAACGTATGATATTTTACGCAAAGCCGGCGCTTTTGTAGCCCGCGTGTGCGAGGACGGTGATATATCCATGATTATGCAGGGTAAAACCCTGACAGTTACCACAACAAAAGGTATCAAAAAGGTATTTACCAAAAAATAAGGAGAACGCATGGCAGCAGTACCGGAAGATATCATAGACGTTTCGGAACATCAATATGATACTGATCTAAAAAAAGCAATGGATTTTGTGGACGGCGTGATAATCCGCACCGGCTACGGGGACGACGAAAAGAACCAGGACGACCTGTATGCGAAGCATAATATGGACCAGTGCGAAAAGCTCGGGATCCCGTACATGACCTATTTGTACAGCTATGCAGGCAACGCAAAGCAGAACCAGAGCGAGATTGCCCACGAAAAGCGCATGACGGCCGGCCGGAAGACACTCGGGCATGTCCTCGACCTGGAAGAATGGAGCCTCAGAGGAAACGGGAGAGCAGCGGCCGAGGCATGGCTGGCAGCCTTCCCGGACGACGGCTTTATATACGCCGGTCAGGCATGGTGGAACGGCCCTTTAAAGGGGTTAGAGTGTAAAAGATGGATCCCGGCTTATGGCAGAAACAGCGGCAAGCCTGAGACGGCATTTAAGCCGAAAATGGATATGGTCGGATGGCAGTATACAAGCCGCGCATATATTCCGGGGATAAAAGGCAATGTGGACCGCTCAGAATGGTATGTACCGTTCGGAGGGACCCCGCGTGGAGAAGCTATCACAAAGCCTTCGCCGGGCATCCATGTGGTCTATAAAAAAGATGTTGCGGTTATGCTGTTTGTACATCTGTGCACGCATAATAAACACGGCTATACAATGGATATGTCAGGCAGGCAGGGATCCGGCGAGGAAGTCGTGGACGTATACGGCCGCAAATACAAGATAAAAGGCGGGGACCGTGACTGCAGTTCGGCGGTAATATCCGCATTTGAGGCTGCCGGGATTAGCTGCGGCGGGGCATCGTATACAGGAAATATGAAAAAATGTATGGTTGCATCCGGGAACTTTAAAGTTGAGCCCATGAGCTATACTGCGCAGGCCGGAGACGTATATCTCAACGAAAAGTGTCACACGGCAATGTGCATCAGTGCTGTCCCGGATGTTCTCGGGCAATTCTCGATCAACGAAAAGGGCACCGGATACGGCGGAAAAGTCGGAGACCAGAAACAAAGCGGAGAATATGATTATACATACGGCCGTGGAGAGAGTCACCTGCGGCCATATTATGATTATCCATGGGATTTTATCCTCCGGTGCACTAATAACGAGGTCGCTTTTGTGATCGGTGAGGACGGAGAAATAACGGAAAAAGTGGAAAAGAAAACAACAGCACCCGCACAGAAGGCTGCAGGACCGTCTGAGACGGCCGTTCTGGCTGCGCGGGTTATATTGGGCGACTTTAACAAAGGAGACGCTAGGAGGGCCGCTCTCGGGTCCAAATACACACCCGTACAGACAAGGGTTAATGTTGCATATACTCCCAAAAACAAGGAAAAGCTAATACAGGTGATGGCCGAGTGTATCGATAAATTCTGATAATTTACTACAAGGGCGGAACATGGTGAACATTGATGATCTGTCAAGGAGCGAAATCGAAAAACTGATCGCTGAATGGGTCAGGAATGAGCGCAACCGAAAAATATTACACAGACGCCTAATCGATGGTGTCCGGTTTGACGACCTGGCGTTTGAGTTTGATCTGTCAGTAACACAAGTTAAAAATATCGTATACAAAAATCGGAGCCGCATTTTGCAGCACGCAGGGTGACGGCACACAAAAATTGGACAAAACATGCCCTCTGGCTTTATCGCCAGAGGGCTTTTTTTAATTTATTATAAATATCGCGCAAGGGAGGAAAAAAGAGATGTTTAATCCTTATACCGGATATAACGGGGCTATGCAAAATCCCTACGGATTCCAGCCGATAGCCACACAGCAGCTCCAACAAGAGTAGGTAACGCAAGTCAACGGCCGGGCGAGTGTTGAGCAGATCCAACTGGCCCCGAACAGTTCAAAACTTGTGATGGATACAACAGCCCCTATTGTTTGGTTGTGTGTATCTGATGGAGTCGGGAGAGTCACGGCGACGCCCTACGATATCACGGAGCACAAGGATGCCCCGCCGGTAGACGTGGCAGGGATAGAGCAGAGACTTGCAACCGTGGAGGCATATATAGCACAGCAGATGGAGGCCGCAAACAATGTTAAATCCAATGCTCAGCCGCCTGCAGCAGAACAGCGCAGCAGCGGAAACACCTATAACAACAGCAAACGGGACAGGTAACGCCGGTCCAATGTCTCAGATCAGGCAGGCAATGGATTATGTCAGGGCCAACGGAGGCGACGCGCGATCAGCTTTTTATAAGCTGGCACAGCAAAAGGGAGTAGATCCGGAGAGTATCCTCCGGGGCCTTCGTTGACTAAATCGTTGACTAAAATCAGCTAACACATGCGTGTTTTAGTCAACACACAAAATGCGTTAAATGTGCGTTGAATGTGCGTTAAATGTCACGTTTTAGTGATTTTATGCCCGATTTTCGCAAAAAATGCGCAAAAAGCACAACTAAATCAGCAAAGACGCAACTTTTAATTCAACTTTTAACTCAACTGTTTTAGTTTAAAAAAGCCAAAAAAATTGAACTTAAAGTTGAAGGAAAGCATTTAAGTTCAATTTTCTTTACTTAGGATATAACCCGCAAGTGGCCATAGTGGGATATATTTTGCAACTGATTTTTGGTTGCAACTTCGTAGCAACATAGAAGCAACTTCGTAGCAACTTTGAACCGGCCGCACGCCTCGAGGGCGGTCGCTCACCTACAAAAACTATAGGAGGATTTTTGATGGAAAACGGACTTTCCCCCGCTGATATCTCTGCGCTGACAGGTAACGGTATTAACGGCGGCTTCGGAGAAATGATCTGGCTTTTTGCGATCATTGCCCTGATGGGCGGCGGCTTCGGTAATGGCTGGGGCAATGGCAACGGAAACTCCAACGCGATCCAGGCCGACGTGAACCGTGGATTCGACAACCAGAACTTGCAGGCACAGACCCGTGATATCCTCGGCGCAGTGACGAGCGGAACAGCACAGACTATCGCCGCATCCACCGCCAATGCGCAGAACGCGATCAACGCTATTAAGGACGGAAACGCCGGTATTATCCGTGAATTCGGTACCGTAGAAAGCGCCCTGACGGCACTTGGAGGAAAACAGCAGGAGTGCTTGAAAGATCGTATTAGAGCTATGGTGCGGTCTTGCGCAAACTACGCAGTAGGCACTTGTGCGGCGTAAGTCGCACTGGCAATCGGGTGAACTTCTGGAAAGCTAAGTTCAACAAATATAATTGACGCCTTCAACCGCGCGTGCTATAGTGCGGTGGGAGGTGAACAAATGTTCTATATATACGAGTGGTACAACGTAAACAGCGGAGAAATATTTTATGTTGGGAAAGGGTGTGGCAATCGCTACAGATCCATGAACCACAGAAACAAGCTGTTTAAGGAGTACATTAAAAATAACACATGCGCATCAAGGATCATTAAAGAATTTGATTCTGAAAAATCAGCGTTCAGCTATGAGAGAGAACGTATCCTCGAACTCAAAAGTCAAGGACAGGCTACATGCAATCTCGATAACGGTGGAGCTGGTGGCCCTCAATTCATCTGGACCGATGAAATGAGAAAATACAAGTCACTTTATAATCCGATGAAAGATCCCAAACAAAGGGAACGGATGTCGAGAGAAAATCCAGTCAAAAACAGAGAAATCGGAGAAAAGACATGGAGCACGAGACGAAAAGCAGTAATCATAGGAGAGCGCGAATTTAAGTCGGTTACAGAAGCATCAAAATTTTTCAATGTGCGTGAAAGCACCGTTATAAAGTGGTGTAGAAAAGGTATCAACCCAAACCATGAACCGTGTAGATACAAAAACGGAGAACAGGTTGTATTCACCGGGAAAAGATACAATATAGGTGGATGCAGACCACTTTCTTACAAAGGGAAGATATATGAATCTCCAATAGATTTGTCAGATGAACTCGGATTGCATCATTCAACCATTACAAAATGGGCTCAAAAAGGGTTCGACCCAAAGGGTAATCCGTGCAGATATCTTGACGACGAGGAAAAACACGAATTTACACAATACGAACCTGGTGCGTGTTCAAGAAAACCGATTTATGTAAATGGTGTGTTATACAACTCGAAAGCCGATGCAGAAAGAAAACTCGGTTTATGCGTCGGCTATCTCGCCCCATATTTAGCGGGAAAAAGAAAGAACAATAATTATATTTGTGAATATGCCAATCAGAAACCAAGCCGGGGGAATTCCGATAACAGTACCCCGGAAGGCTCAACGACTAACGAGTGAGGACGGAAACCAATAATCTCGACACGAGTGCCCGACCCCTACTCTTTATGAGAGGGAGAAGATATAGTCTGAACTTATAGGAAACTATAAGAAGTACAGGATAAAGAGCCTGTACGATAACAAAATGGCTGCAACACCCTCCGCGCGATCGACCAGACACGCTATGAGGCCGCACTGAATACCGCATCTATCAATGAGACTTCGACCGCAAACGCTCAGAAGATCCTCGACGCGATCGCCGGCAATCGTATGGCAGATATGCAGAATCAGATCAACGCCCTGCAGTTGCAGAACGCAACGGCCGGTATGCTGAAATTCCCGCAGGCGTGGACATACGGCGCAGGCCCCTTCCCGCCTATCTTTGGCTGCCCTGGGCAGGCTAACATCTGATTAAGCGCATAAGATAATATACGCCCTGTTGGCGAGGATTCACGCGGAGGGCGGGCGCTCTCCGCGTTTTGTTTGGAGGATAAAAAGATATGGGTAGATCACTTATACAGACAATCAACCAGTCCGAGCAGACAGTCACGGAAAATGGAGTTTTTACGCTTGGAACTGTACAGAGAAGATACGGCCGGGACCTGAGACTTTCCGGAAATGGTATCGAGGCAACGGGAACCGGCTATTTTTCCATAGACGCCTCCGTTTCCGTCGCTCCGACGGCGGCAGGCCCTGTCACGGTCGCACTTTATGATAACGGTGTACAGGTTCCCGGCGCTATCGCATACGGGACGGCGGCAGCGGCCGGTGATCCGGTCAACCTGGGCATCGTCTCCACGGTGCGCCGTGGCTGCTGCTGCGCCGGCGCCGACAACCTGACGCTTGTATTGATCGAGGGCGCAGGAACCGCGCAGAACGTCGCCCTACGCGTCGTGGAGGAATAGGGCTATGAGGATAATCCAGGAGCTCTCGGAAATGATAATGGAGGAAACAGAGGGGGCAGATCATTACATAACCCGCGCACTGGAAGTGCGGGAGAAGTATCCCAAACTTGCCGACCTTATGTATAAACTCTCCGGGGAGGAAATGGGACATGTGACGGCACTGCATGACTCAGTGACAGGCATGATCGCAGATTACAAAAAAGACCACGGGGATCCTCCTGCTGAAATGCTGGCCGTGTATAACTACATACACCGGAAGCAGATCGAGAAGGCCGCCGACGTAAAGGCAAAACAGGCCATGTATAAAGGAGCATAGAGCAGAGCCGGGCCCGGCCGCTATGCAAAAAAGGAACCGTTTCAAAAAATGAAAAGGTTCCTTTTTGATTATAAGATTACAAGTTTTTGAGCGCTTCGGCCAGTTCCGCGTCTTTTAAGATCCCTGTGTAGGCTTCACGCGGCGGCTTCCGCTGGAATATCCCCAGGGACTCCTGCAGCAACAGTTTTGTGTATGGTGCGCACTTCCGCGCGCCGGACTTCCAGTCTTCCACGGATCTCTTAGGGATGTAAAATTCGCGCGCAAATGCAGCAAGACTAAACCCTGATAACTCTATGATCTCCGGTACCGATCGGTTGACAGCCTGCCAATATTGGATTATCCAGTCTTTCCGGGCCTCCGGGATCTTTTTCCCGGAAACATCCATCCAAAAAGGGTGATGAAGCATAAATTCCATAAACTGATCTAACGTGTCACATTTCTGCGATACCTCATAAGCGATTTTGTGCATAACGTGTGCCTCCTTATTCCTTTAATAGTACCACGCAAAGCGTATTTATGCAAATAAAAAAAGGGGCTCAAAAAAGCCCCTTGTTAGCAATTTTGTTAGCAACGATTCAAAACACCCTTTATTTTATGCGCTATTCCTTGATTTCACAATTTCATTGTGTTAAATTTGCCAATCTCTCACCAGTGATACAATTATCTGACAATATTGAAAAATCCGCGTAAATACAACATATTTCGTGAACAAATGCGCAAAAAAAGAAGGGTTGCAAGTGCCCTTTAAGGGCCGTTTATCTCACCTGTGATACACCCTTGTTAGCAATTTGTTAGCAATCAGCTAACAACAAGTTTTAGGTCAGGTTTATCCGACGGCATTATTGCCGCAACATTCGCGGTGGCCTTATCGGCCATGGCGGCCGCACTGTCCTCCAGCAAATGTCTGTAGACACGTTTCATAGTGTAGTCGCTGGCCCATCCGCCCTGAGCCTGGATAAAAGCGTCGCTGCATCCGATCGCGTGAAGGCTCGAGGCCATGTAGTGCCTCCAATCGTGCAGGCGGAAGTGCTGGAAACCATGTCTTTTTAAAAATATCCTGTGCATGTCAGACAGAGAGTCTGGTCTGACTTTTGCGACGTAGCCGCGTTTCCGGATCATGTCCGCAAGCTCCATAGGTATTTTTATATACCGGTCGGAGCTGGCCGTTTTCGGGCTTTTTGTTTGATATTTTCCATCCGGTCCTGATACTTTGGCCCGGTGGATGTGTACCACGTCCCCGGTGATATCCTCGGGAGTCAGTGCGCATATCTCACCGGCTCGCAGCCCGCAGGCGGCCAGCAGGATCGGGATTTCGAGGGTGGTCCCGTGCGCTGCTTTTAAAATCTCCCTGGCTTCCTCAGCGGTCGGAATGTGTCTTTCCTTTTTCGGGCAGGCCGGTCGTGTACAGGTTGTAAACCGTATACCACGGGCCCGCAGGGCCATTTCAAACAAATCAAAGTAAAACCGCACAGAATCAGGCGCATATACTTTTGTAAGCTCGTTTAAAAGGTTCTGTGCCTTCCGATCATCCACGGCGTCAACCTTCGTTGCCATGAGCACTGGGAAGCGTTTGAGCAGGGCGCGTTCGATCGCTTTGTAGTTGCGCAGTGTTGCCGGTGATAATACGGCCGCTCTGATCTGGATATACTCGGAGATAGCGGTCTGCACGGTATCACGTGACGGCACGACTCCGCGCGTCTTATACTCCAGGGCTTTCGCTTCCGCTTCTCTCTTCGTCGGGGCAGTGATAGATTTAATGATCTGTTTCCCGTTCGGATCCCGGCCGAGATAGAGCTGCACCCGCCAGCTCCCGGCCTTCGTTTTCTTTGCTTTTGCCATGTGTACCTCCTTTTTTGGCGCAAAAATAGCGCACAACCTTGAAAATCCATAAGCAGTGCGCTACAATGAAAAATGCCTTTTTCGTTGCGTCCTTATGGATGTGACGGCCCCACGGTTGCCCCCGTGGGGTTTTTCTTTTTTACAATAATACCATTCGTATAATAATTCAAGTCTTGACTATTAGGTAATATAGATGCAAAATATAAGAACGTACGTTCGGTTTAGGGCAATGAACCAACAAGGAGGACACAATGGAAAAGGCCAAAAAGGACAAAAAAGAATATGGGGCAAATATGGAGGAAATATGGGCCAGGTATGGCCCGGATGCTTCCGAAGCGTGGAACAGCTATAAAGAAGCCATGGACACCGGGGAACTATTGCCGGTGATCGGTGATCGGCTCAGCCGGATGCGCCCGGAGCTTGTAAAGACGCTTTACACTTTCGTACTGGTATTTGCTCAAAAGTAAACAAGTGATATTCATTAAATACGGCCGTATGATTTTTTATAGCTTCATACGGTCGTATTTCTATTTATACGGTGGTATACGGACGTATACGCCCGTATACGTCCGTATCTTTTTTATACGTCCGTATTCATTCGTATACGCAAGTATACGTTTTTTTACTAAAATGCCATGCTTTAAATTTTCATGGTTTTTTGCCTCGATTTATGGGATTTGCTCCCGGACATACCGCAAAACAAAGAATTCGAGAGAAGGATCTACCGATTATAGATAGCAAGCCATCTTCTCAGAAAATGCGTGTTATAGCCGGGAAATCCGCAAAAATCAGCAAGCTACCCTTCCACCGAAAACCCCTGAAACCCTTATAAACACTGACTTTTCACGGATTCTCAATGGTTCCGATACTACTTTATACGTCCGTATACGTTCGTATACGTCCGTATTCAGTCGTATAAATAAAAATACGACCGTATCAAAACGTATAGTGTATATGTATATGTATCTGTAACTGTATCTGTATATATATATTAATACCCCCCTGTTATCCCCCCTTTAAAATTCGCAAACAAAAAAGGACCGTGGAGCTGTTTTGCTTCACGATCCTTTTTTTAATTCCCTATGCGTCTTTGTTTGTCAGTAATTCAGCGAACCGGAAAATTGCCTTTACGTCGTCGTCTTTCATTTTTGCAAGAGCAGACAACATTTGAAGTTTCAGTGAGTCGGGCGGACCCGTCTGCGTTTCACGGATCATGCGTGCGATTTCTTCATCGAGTGTCAACGGTGCATAGGGTTCACCGTTTCCGGTACGGAGCCAATCCTCGGAAACTCCAAACTCCCGACAGATGGACCTAATCATCTGATCGGTGGGATTGTTCCTCCCGCGCTCAATATCAGAGATTGCAGACTTGCCAACACCTAAGCGCTCACCGAATTTTTCAAGTGTCATTTTTTCCAGGTCTTTCCGCAGATACCGGATTCGCTCGTTTGCGGTATTCATTTTTATGTACCTCCTTTCACGCACATTATACGACAACAAAGTTCGCGCGTAAAGAAAAAATGTACGTAAAACGAAATTTAGCGTTGACAAAGGTACGTTGCACGGATTATGATTTACGTGTAACGTCAATCGTTACACAGGAACAAATAATCATAAGTCACAACGGAAGGGGGTGAGGGAATGTCCGAGGAAAAGCGCGAGACGATCGAAAAGATCAGTAAGTGCTACGACCAAATGAGCGACGAAAACAAGCGATATTTAGCCGGATTTGTAACCGGTTACGCTGTGGCCCGTGAGGAAAAAAGCGACAAGGCCCGGGCAGAACAGCCCGCAGCCGAGGACAGCACGAACGAGTAGCATACAGGAGGGCACAACGAAAAATGGCAAAAATGATGTGGAGGGTACACGGCGCTTTTTGGATTCCGGATCAGCACGTGCAGGCCGTGGTCGCAGGACCGGCCGAAAATGTTTATGAGGCACTGGGAGCCGCGAAGTCATGTTTTGCGCTCAACTTCCCTAAGCTGGACACGGGGACAATCTTTATTGACTTTGTGGAGGCCGACGGGGTTGCAGACTGGAAGGATATCCGGATGGGATGGGACCTGGTACCGATCAATGAGGTTTAACTATGACATTTCTGGAATTAGTCGGTTTAAAAGCAAAGGACCTCGGGCTGACGGTCAAGGAAATATGTCTGGAAGCCAACCTTCCGCCGGCGACCTTTTACCGGCGGGCAGGATACACCGGGGGGCTGACACTTGACGAGCTTATGAGATTGGATATTGTCCTCGGGTTTTCCGACGCGGAAAAGCTGGGGATCCTGAAAAGGGAGATCAGATAACAGGAGGCGCTATGTTGGGATTTTTAATGTGGACGGGTGCTTATGCAATGCTCGGTGCGGAAGTCGTCAGGATATTCCGCCGGATGCAGGAGCAGGAGAGAAAGACGGCATTTGAGCCGGAACCGGCAGATGATTCGGCCGGCCAGGTCCGCAGGCTCAGAGCAAAGAGGCCCGGTCGCATTGACCTGACAGAGACGGACCTTCGGAAATAAGGAGGACAGCGAAAATGGCAGCAAACAGTAAACAGATGGAGCTCATGAAGTGCACCAACGGTCTGCAGAAGGAGATAAGCAAGGCGCTCCCGGCGGCGGTCAAGGCGTCCATGACTCCGGAGAGATTCGCACGGATCGCAATTTCAGCGATTCAGAAGACACCGAAACTTGCGGAGACAAGCCCGCAGTCGTTCATGATCTCGTTGATGCAGGCCGCACAGCTTGGCCTGGAGCCTAACAGCCCGCTCGGGCAGGCATATCTCATCCCGTACGGGAACGAGACAACATTTCAGATCGGGTACAAGGGCCTCCTGGCGCTGGCATATCGAAACCCTAATGTTGCAGTGATCCAGGCCCGCACGGTCTACGAGAACGACGAGTTCAGCGTTGAGTATGGCCTGCATGAAGATATCATTCACAAGCCGACGTTCGGAGAGCAGGGAGACCCGATCGGCTACTACGCTTATTACCGCATGAAGGACGGGAGCGGGAGTTTTTGCTTTATGAGCCGGCCGGAAATGGAGGACTTTCGCAGGCAGTACACAAAAGCCAACAAGCCGGATACACCATGGAATACTGCTTTCGATGCAATGGCGAAGAAAACAGTTATTAAGCGGCTGCTGAAATATGCACCGATCGGAGGGGACCTGCAGACAGCTATCGCGGTGGACGAGACTGTCCCGGATGTAGAACCGGATCTTGCAAACGTCATTGATACCGTGGCCAGTGAAGTCGTGGCAGAACAGCCCGCAGACCTGCCCACAAGGCCCGCACAGCCCGCGAAGCCGAGAAGGGCAACAAATACCCGCGCGAAGGCGCCGGAGCCCGTCACGCCGCCCACAGAGCCCAAGGACACTGATTACGAACAGTTTGATATGTTCGGGTGATGGGGGTGACACGGAATGATCCTAACAGCCGAAAACTATTACAGCCAGGAAGCAGACCTGGAGTATCTGAGCGTCAGCCAGTACAAGGCATTTTGCGGCACGGGAGGGCGGCCCGGCTGCGAGTTCCACACCATGAAAAAGCTGATCGGGGAATGGACCGACCCGCCGACGACTCCCCTTCTGGTCGGAAGCTATGTTGATTCGTATTTTGAGGGGCCTGAGTCGCTGGCACGCTTCAAGGCAGAAAATCCTGATATCTTCAACACCAGGACCGGAGAGCTCAAAGCAACATACAAACACGCCGAAAAGATGATCCAGCGCGTTGAGCGGGACGATCTTTTCATGGACTACATGTCCGGAGAAAAGCAGGTCATTATGACCGGCGAGATAGCCGGCGCAAAGTGGAAAATCAAAATGGACAGCTATATTCCGGGGGCCGCTATCGTGGACCTTAAAACCCTAAAGGCTTTCCGGAGTATATCCCGCCGGAACAGTGCGGATGTGTGGGTCAAAGATACCGGATATGAGAAATTTTATCACTATTGGGGCTATGACCTGCAATTAGCGGTATATCAGGAGATCGTCCGGCAGAACACCGGGGAAAAGCTGCCGTGTTACCTGGCAGTAATCACCAAAGAGGACGAGCCGGATTTTGGAGTCGGACAGCTCATGCAGTCGGAGCTTGACGCCGGCCTGGCTGAAATCACCGAGTACAGGGTGGACCGGATACAGAAACTCAAGGCCGGGGAGATTTACCCGGATATGTGCGGCGAGTGCGACTGCTGCCGCGCAAACATGATCCTCGACGGGCCCGTATGGGCTGCCGACTGGTAAAAAAGGTGGAATGATGAAAAAGGACAGCGGAGAGAAAAACACTTTTCTGCTCTATAAAGACTGGAAGCCGCTAATTGATGCGTGTACAGCAGAGCAGGCCGGGGACATTTTCAAAGGGATATATGCGTATGTCTGCGAGGGAGAGGCCCCGGAGTTTGATAACCCGCTGCTATCCGGATTTTTTGAGATGATCCGCCAGGCCATAGACAGCAACGATAAAGTATGGGCAGAAAAGCGGGAGAAGGCAAAGAAGGCTATACAGGCACGCTGGGAGAAAAAGCAGGCGGAAGCCGCCGTGGATCCGGAACCGGACCATACCGGTGAAGCCACCGAGAAGGTCGGACAGGAACACGGACAAAGCGCGGACAAAGAACGGACTGAAACGGACAAGAACGGACAAGAACGGACTAAACCGGACAAGCCAAAGGAAAAGCCGGCCCCGCTGCCTCCGAAGGTATCGGCCCGCACAATCTTTAATGCGTGCCTGATGGCCTATCCGATCAGCAAGGACCTGCAGGCAGCCATGGAGGCATGGCTTAAATACAAGACAGAGCGCCGGGAATCCTACAAAGAGCAGGGGCTCCGGGGCGTCATGAAAAAAGCGTCTCAGTCAGAGAAGGAGTACGGCACTTCGGCCGTGATAGATATTATCGAGGCCAGTATGGCGAACAACTACCAGGGAATCACCTGGGACCGGCTCCGGAACAGGGCTGGCCCGACAGGGGGACCGGTTAAAAAAAATCAGTTTACGGCAATGGAGCAGGAACAAAAGTATGATTTTGACGCGATAGAGAAGGACCTGCTGCCGGGAACATAGAAAACGATCACAAGCAACGAAGGAGGCACAAATGAAAAATCTGAAAGTAAGACTCACATTCACCGAGGACTGCCTGGGAACAGCCAGCGCCGACAAAGAGATCCACAGCCGGTTTATTGCCAGCAACGCGCCGGACGCACCGTCCCGCGCAGAAGAGATCGAAGCCGTCGGCGTTGAGGAAGTCGAGGAACGCGCAATGACGGTGTTCCCGAGAGACGAGTAAGGAAACCCGATATTTTGGGACTATCAGATCAAGGGCTTTTTCAAGGACTCCTGCAGCGCTTTACAGCGCATGAAGGGCGAGGAAATCGCGAAGGAATCCTGCAAAATTAAAGCCTATAAGAAGATCATCGACGGCGCAATTTTCGTGTTCCCCCGTAAGATCAAGATCAACCTGGCGGGAGATATCGGAGACTTGCAGAGGCCGCTCCGAGGACAGACGGCTCAGGGCGAAAGAATCGCACTTGCGCACTCCGAGACGATACCGGCCGGAAGCACGATAGAGATTAAAGTCATGGTCCCGGATATTTACGAGAAGGTTGTTATGGAGTGGCTTGAATACGGCCAGCTCAAGGGACTGGGCCAGTGGAGGAACGCATCCTGGGGCAGGTTTACATACGAAATGATCGGCTAAGGCTGCGCAGGGAAGTGCAGCGCTGAGGTTTGCCAGGCGCAGATGAGAGAAGCAATGGCGTAGTTCAGATATGTATAGCGGAGGTATTGCGACGCAAAGGACGCGTAGTTAAGCAAAGGCATTGAACCGCAAAGAGCGCAGGGCAGCGGTATTGCAGGGCGAAGCAGGGAAGAGTACCGGACGTATGGCACAGAAAAGCAACGGTTGTGTACCGCTCAGTAAAGCAAAGGCAATGAAAAGCGAAGCACAGCTAAGCAATGGCAGTGTACTGATTGCGGAGCAGAGCCAGGGCAATGCGGAGCGAAGAGGTGCAAGGCGCGCGGCGGCGAGGTAAGACGCGGAATAGCAAAGGCATGGCAATGTGATGACGGGTGTTGACTTGCAAAGGCATCGCGAGACGCAGAGCGACAAGGCGACGGCATGGCAACGTTAAGCAAGGACAGGCAGCGGCAAAGCATAGGTATGAGCCGAGGAGCGGAGGCAGAGAGTAGCAAAACGCGACACAGCTGCGGCAGAGCAAGCCGGGACGTGGCATCGCCATGGCATAGTTGGGCAAAGCAGCGCCATGCCAAGCAGAGCAAGGGCATAGCATGGATAGATTGGAGCGGCAGCGGCGAGGCGTGGCAACGTGAAGTGAGTAAGCAAAGGCAACGAAGGAGGCAGAAGTGAAACAGCAGAAAACGATCAATGAGCGGACACCGGTGGCGGGTGATGTTTGGTGGATAAACAAAACCACCGGGGCCCAGGATATGCACTTTATAGTGCAGGCATTTGATAAAGTCGCACTCACATTAAAACTGATCGAAAAAGAGCCGTATTCAAACGGCGTACAGGTCGAAGGAATGTGGGTGGATGCAAAGATGGTAAGTTATGCCTTTTACACTCGTTTTGATGTGTACGAGGGCGGGACAAAGCAGGAGACGCTGGAAAATGTACAGCAGGCAGTCATGCAGGCAATCGGATGCGGGAAAGATATCCCGCAGGACGCGCAGGAAATAACACGTCTGAGGGGCGAGATCATAAGGCTGAAAAATGCCCAGGAAGCGCACGAGACGACCAGCGAAGCGGTAATTAATGCGCTCCGAGAGAAGGCATACAAGCTGGAAAAAGAGCTCGAACAGGCCAGAAATAGCAGCAGCGCCGCCGGCGATAATTCGGGGATCCCGATGCAGGCGACTCTCAATTATGGCATAGCCAAAAAGGAAGCGGAGATTTACAAGACGCTCTACACTGATTTGCTCGATCGTGTTCTGACCGGTGTATGTGAGCATCCGGACGAGGAAACCCCGGACCCGTCATGAAGGCATAGGAAAATACAGCAACGGAGGAGGCACAGATGGGAATGTTTGAAATGGTAATCAGTAATCCACAGAACGGGAACTTCCTGCGGCGGATTGACTGGAACCGGGATGCGTTTAATGCACAGATAAAAGAGATAGCGGACCGATACTCCGGGGAACTGCAGATCAGTTCTACGGATGATAAGAAAAAAGCCAAAGAGGACCGCGCCTTCCTGATCAAAGTAAAAAATGAGATCGAGGCCCGCCGGAAAGAGATCAAGGCGGCGATCATGGAACCGTACGATATTTTCGAGGGAGAAGTCAAGGAAGGCACGGCGGAGCTTGACAGGGTTATTAAATCCATAGACGCGCAGATCAAAGCGGCCGAAGACCAGGAGAAAAAAGCAAAGATAAATCAGATCCGCCAGTATTGGGAGAACCACAAAGACCGGCCTGCAGCACGCGGGGCACTCCAAACACTGACAGCATGGGAGAGAATCCAGAAACCTGACTGGTTAAAAGCATCGTACACGCTGAAAAAAGCATACGCGGATGTTGACGCGGCATTTGAGCAGGCGCTCAGTGATTTAAAGTCTATCGAGACGATCGACGACGACAGGACCATGAAAAATATTATGGTCGATACACTTGTCGAAACAGGAAGCCTCCAGGCGGCGCTTTTCAAGCGCGCGAGGATACATCAGCAGGACAAGCTCAGGAAAGAGCAGGAAGAGCGAGAGAGACAGGCAGAACAGGCCCGCAGAGAAAAGGAAGAGGCCGCCGCCAGGGCCCGCAGGGAAGCCGAGGAAGCCGCGCACAGAGAAAAGACGCAGCAGTCAGCGGCGGAAAGATTGGAAGCGCTCAGAGAGCGCCTGGGAGCGCAGCAGCAGCCGGAACCGGCTGGGAGGATGGAAGATGCAGGAGAAACCGAAAACACGCCCGAAGCCGCCGAGAGCGACGAAAAAATGTCCGCTCCGGGGGATGTTCGAGACCGAGGACCCGTGGGTGATACCCAAAACGCAGGCACAGTTGGTGATGATGCACAAGATCATGCAGGACAAGATCAGGGGAGAGCTCAAGAGGAAAAAATCTACAAGGCGTCGTTCTGGGTAGCGGGCACAAAAGATCAGTTAAAAGCCCTGGGAGACTATATCAAAGATATTGGATTCGCGGGATATGGGAGCATTAAAGCGTGATATATACACAGAGAGTCTGTAAGTATTGCGGTAAAACATTTTTCCCGGCTATGGATGCAAATGTATATTGCTCCGTTGAGTGTTGCACAGCATATAACAAGGAACGGCAAAAAGAGAGATTGCGGGCCAAATGGGAAGCAAACCCGCGCTACTGCGATTTATGCGGCGGAGTGATCCCATACGGACGGAAACGGTTTTGTTCCAAAGAGTGTCAGCTCGAAATGAAACGGAGAATGGCCGTACAGAATAAAGAAATGGGAGAAAAGCGGCCAAAAAAAGCACCACAAAAAAAGCCGGGAATAGAGTCAAAAGCAAAAGAGCTCGGTATTTCCTACGGACAGTATAGAGCCACCGGCGGGAAAAAGCCGGAAGATATAGCCGATAAGTATAACGCGCCGGTCTACGAACCGGAAAAGTGGCTGGGAGACAAGCCGATACAAGTACATCAGATTCCGCCGGGAGGGCCGGCAAGGATCAAAAAGCGGGTTAAATAGAGCATTGCCGCGTGCTTTAAGCAACAACAATAAACATTGGCCGCCTCCGCCGGGATGGTCCCACGGAAAACCAAAAAAGGCAGGAGGAAAAAGGGGACGGCGGCGGCAACCGTCCCCGGAGAGGAGGAGCGGTGAGGATAAGGATAAAAAAGAGAGTAGCGCGGGCACTGGTTGTCGTTATCGTTGCGGCGGTGATCGCAGCAGTTGCGCTTGTTATGGATGTTCATGCGGCAACGGATACAGGAGCGGTCCAGGGGGAATACACCGTACGGCACGTAGCGGTTAAAAAGCTGAGGACCGGCCTCTATAAGAGCGGGGGGCATTGGTATTACGGCCACGAAACAGCCTCGGCGCTTTATAATGTCGGGGATCTGACGAGGGACAGCTTCCGGATAATCGACGGTAAATACTACTATTTCTGCCACGACGGCCGGATGCTGACGCACAACACGCATTATATGACGGTCAGAAAAGGACACGACGGAAAAGCGGATGTTATCCACATCTACACGCCGGGAACCGGAAAAAAGAGCCGTTTTAACGTAGACCTCCGAAGAGGCCAGACCCAAAAGCACGGACGATGGATCACGGAGACCGGGATGCCATACGACCTATACGGCCAGATAGATATGCAGCCATGATACCGGGCGCAACGTGCGAGCACTGCATACATTTTGACGAGTGCGCGGAAGCCTGGCGGGAAATGACCTGCCGGAGCTTCCGGCCGTACTGGAAAAAGTGCCTTGAAGATCCGGCCACACGCCGGCAGGCACGCGCAGCGCTAAAAAGGCAGCGCAAGAGGATCCGCAAAGAGATAGAGGAACTAAACCAATGAAAACAGTATCTTTTATGGTACCCGGCGAGCCTGTTGCCAAAGGCCGCCCACGGTTCAGCGTGAGAAAGTCTAAGGACGGCGGGGCGTATGTATCTGTACGGACTCCGGATAAAACGGTGATCTATGAAAACCAGGTAAAGATGGAATACAGAGAGCAGACAGGCGGCTTTAAATTTCCTGATGATGCAATGCTTGAAATCGAGATTGAGGCATATTTCAGCATACCGAAGAGCGCAAGCAGAAAGAAGCGGGCCGCAATGCTGACAGGAGAAATCCGGCCGACAAAGCGTCCTGATGCGGATAACGTGCTCAAGTGTGTCGCGGATTCGTGCAATGGTATTGCATACCGGGACGACTCACAGATCGTCAGGGCCGTCGTTGATAAATTCTATGATGCGGCCCCGAGACTGATCGTAACGATCACCGAGATATAACCGTAAATAATCACGGCCGTAACTATAACAACAAAACAGTTGCAGACAGTCATAGTCAAGTCGTTTAAGGGTGGTAGCTCAATTCACATATTGTTTTCAGGATGAGCAAGAAAAACATAACAGGGAGGCGTGGCCGTGGCCTCCCGGAAAGGAGCCACACCCGATGCACAGACAGAGAAACAAAAAATGAAAATAGACCAGCAGATATCACTCGAAATGATAGACGACGATTATAAACAGTTCGTCGAAAAGTTTAAACCAAAGAAAACCACAGACGACTGCTACACGCCGGAAAACGTCTATACAGCCGTGAAAGAGTGGGCCTGCGAAGAGTACGGGATAGATCCCGAAAAGATCGTCCGCCCGTTCTGGCCGGGGGGGGACTACGAGAAAATGATTTATCCGGAAGGATGCGTCGTCCTGGATAATCCTCCATTTTCAATAATCACAAAAATTGTGCGGACATACACGTCAGCGGGGATCCGGTTTTTCCTGTTCGCACCGTATCTAACCAACTTTGCGTGTAATGCTCCGGGGACCTGTCACATTATCACGGATATAAAGATCACATATGAAAACGGGGCCCGAGTCAATACGTCTTTTGTAACCAACATAGACAGCATGTATAAATGCAGGACGGCACCTGGGCTGCGGCAAATGCTGGCTCAGGCGGAGTATGAAAACACGCACAAGGATGATAAGAGACTCCAGAAATATGTCTATCCGGCTAATCTCATAACGGCTACTATGCTCGGCCGCCTGTCCGTAAAGGGGATAGATTACAGAGTACCGGCGGACGAGTGCATATGGACAGATGCCCTGGAGCAGCAGCGGGCGGCCGGTAAAAAGATATTCGGCGGCGGGTTCCTGATATCCGATCAGTGCGCAGCGGAAAAAGAAAACGCGGAACATAAGATCGTCGTGAAGGAAAGAGAAGCCGGCGAAATAATCGAATGGTATTTATCACAGCGTGAGGCGAGGGCCATAGAAGCACTGAACACAAAATAAGGGCAAATGTAAGAGGAAGGCGGGCGCAGCGAGGAGGCAGTTATGAGGAATGGATTGCAAGACATGAATAATGTCTTATTTGAACAGTTGGAGCGGTTGCAGGACGACGAAGCGTTGAAGGACCCGGAGACTTTTGATCGGGAAATGAAACGGTCCCAGGCAATAACCTCTATCGCGTCGCAGATCATCCAATCCGGAACACTCTCATTAAAAGCCGCGCAATTTGCCGCAGATTATGGCACGGATACCGCGCAGCCCCTTTTAGGGCTCACAAACAAGGAGGAAAAGTGAAAAAGGGCAGCATGTATCCGGAAGAGGTCCAAGTATTTATTTTTGAGCACTCAAACGAGTACAGCCGACAGGAACTTTCCGAGGAACTTAAAAGCAGGTTCGGTTTTGAAAAGTCACCGGACGCGCTGCACTCATGGTGCTCCGCCCGCAAATTGCATTTTAAGCCGCGCAAGGGCCGGAAGTGTCCGGAACTGTCGAAGTATCCGGAGGAAATGCACGGATATATCATGGAGATTGCATACGGCCGGAGCTATCGAGAGATTGCGCAGATGGTAAATGATCGATTTGGCGACGGAACGATAGATCACGAAAGAGTACATTTTTATCTTAAAAACCACAAGATAAAAACCGGCCGGACCGGCTGTTATGCAAAAGGACATGTCCCATGGACTAAAGGACGGAAGATTGAAGAGATCATAAAGGACCCGGAGAAAAGACAGGGTTTTTATGATAATCAGTACAAAAAAGGCAATGTTCCTCATAATACGCTTCCGGTTGGCTCGATCGTAAAAACAACGGATGGATATCTTGTTAGGAAAAAGCAGATGGAAGGCAGCCAGCGGGAGCGGTGGGAATTCCTGCACCGTGCGGTGTGGGAAGAGCACAACGGCCCGATACCGGAGGGGATGTTGGTGGGTTTTAAGGATAGTAACCCTTTAAACTGCGACATTGACAATCTGATGCTTTTATCCATACAAGAACATGGAGCTATGAATATCTATCATTACCGGACCGAGGATCCCGATCTGACCACGGCGGGGCTGACGCTGGTACGGATATACATGCGGCAGCATGAGTTGAAAACAAGAGGCAGGAGGAAAAACTGAAATGCACGAAAAACTGACAATGACGACAATCTGTGATGGAGCGGTGCAGGAGAAGGTGGACAGGGCCCTCCGGGCAGTTGCTGATAATATCCTGGACCCTAACACGGACCCAAAGAAAAAGCGGTCTATCACACTAAAGATTGTATTCCAGCCGAACGAGGACGACCGGGAAGACGTGGCCGTACACGTCGAAGTCACAAAGAGCCTGGCACCGGAGGCCGGAGTGAAAACACAGCTTTTCATTGCAAAGGACCTGGAAAGCGGAGCAATGACCGTGCAGGAACACCAGCGCGGAATGATAAAGGGACAGCTTGACTTTGGAGACATGGAGGCGCTTTACGGAGAGGAAGAGGAAGACGGCACGGAAGAGTTTGACCCGGAGGAAGGGCTCGAAACCGTCCCGATGGGTGACGTTCTCGACTTCCGGAGAGCCCAGGGGCAGCAGTAATGCCTATGGACCGCAAGCGATACCCGCCGGACTGGAAGCGGATCGCGACCGAGATAAAAGAGGCCGCCAACTGGAAATGTCAGAAATGCGGGAAACAGTGCAGAAGGCCCGGAGAGCCTTTTGACACCCACAAGCGGACACTGACAGTCTCCCACATTAACCACATCCCGGAAGACGTGCGGCCGGAAAACCTGCAGGCAATGTGCGCACCTTGCCATTTGAGGTATGATGCACAGCACCATGCAGAGACCAGGAAAAGCAAGAGGAAACAGCCGCAATGATGGAGGAACAATGTATTTAACAACAGAAAATGCAAGTGAATATGTCGGAAAGACGCTTGATGCAAAGCGTCACATTTTGGGAGCGTATCCGTACAAGGTTATTCAAACGCCATCAGGTGAATATCTCGCAGTGGGCAGGGCGGGAACGGGAGTCGGAGAAGTAGTGGCAAAACCCAATGATTTATTTAATGCAATTTATTTTGACATTGTTTTGGAGGAATAATGCACAAATACGGAATGAGGCTCCGAGGCTTTTCGGTAAACTGTCAGCCAATGGAAGGATTACACATAGTAGCCATGATGGAGGGATAGATGGAGAATAAGCGGTGGAGCGGATTATGGAGTGAACCGCAAGATGATAATAGCACATACGGAGAAAAACTAATTGAAGGAGACACAATATACCTACTTGGCGTTGAGGGAGCAGTTAGTTATGAGTGTGGAGCATGGGGGTGGGGTTCTCCCCGATACGTTCCTTGGGAACAACTTGATGGAAAGATTCCACATAACAACAGTCCTTATTTTTGCTATTGCGATAACTTTGTGAGTTTTTGGGAACTGAAGTGGAATTTTGATGATGGTTATGATTGGGACGGAGTGCCATTCATTAGCCACAAGAAGCCAGATGGAGGGATAGATGGAGAATAAAGAAGCTATCGAAATGTTGAAGAGGATCCAAAACCCGGAACCATGGGACCCTCAGATCACAAGACGGGCCTATGAAGCACTCGACATGGCTATTTCCGCTTTGGAGAAGCAGGAGCAGGGCGATTGGATACCATGCGCCGAAAGACTGCCGGAAGAATACGGAGAATACAGAATCACGTGGGAAACATCCGTATTGGATGGACGGTTTATCGGGGATGCGGAATACGAACCGGGGCTTGAGTGGGACGATGCACACGATAGATTTTTCGGGGAATGGCTTTTAGATGATTACATCAAGGCTTATTCGGACGTTGAAGTGATCGCGTGGAAACCGATTGAAGATCCATATACGCCGCCGGAAAAGTAACAAGCCTGTCAATACCTATAATATGGGGGTGGAATGGACATAAACCGGAGTTTCAGAGAATTTAAGGAGGAAAACAAAATGATCGCAAAAGCAATCGACAGAATACTGCAGCTTGCAGA
>OCTX011715238.1_pt1 | contig 34465 bp, 31 predicted proteins | sample 1539691 | NCBI WGS metagenome assembly OCTX01 (sample SAMN02144231, study PRJEB22623) | gut metagenome | biome: sheep rumen | host: Ovis aries | place: New Zealand
TAGAGCATCTCTAGTATAACTCTTAATATCATGCATTAAAACCATATTAACTCGATCTCTTCGCAAATTATTAACAACATTTCGATAAACCCCATTAGGATCAGTCGTTTCACCTGCATCTCCGCTACTCAAATTCCAATCATAATATTTAAAGCCACGATTCAAGACTTCTTGAGTCAAAGTACTCATAATTCCAGCAGAATATTTACGACTCACTGTATTGCTGCTTCCTCCTGGAAACCGAATAATTTTACTTTCCTCTCCTGTAATTCGCTTTACTCGTTCCTGAACACTATATAAATCTTGAAAATAAGCATCTACAGAAGAATATATAGTAGCATAATTATGACTCGCCGTATGAAGAGCTACTGTATGTCCTTCATCAAATTCTCTTTTAATCAAATAATCATCACCATTATTAGTAACAAAAAACGTTGCCTTTACCCCTTCTTCCTTTAAAATATCCAAAATAACATTTGTTGTTCCAGAATTAGGGCCATCATCAAAAGTTAAATAGATAGTACCACCTTTTTCTCTCTCACGAACAAAAACCTTTCTTGAAATATGTTCTTCATTATCAGCTGCATCCTTTACAGAATACGTGATTACATACTCCCCAACTTTCGAAGTATCAACAATTCCTTCTACTTTAACACTATTAGACAAATCCGAATCACAATTGTCTGTAACAGTAACTAGAGGATCTTCAAAAGAAGAACCAACCACTAAATTCATTTGTTCATTTCCATTAAGTTTAATCACAGGTTTAACAACATCTTTATAAAAAATCTTTTTTGTTATAGTAGTAGTGTTCCCACTACTATCAGTAACTTTATAAGTAATCTTATTTTTCTCCTTATTAATAATATTTTTAACCTTGCTAGATAAATCTCCATCATAATCATCTGTTGCAACTATTTTTTCAGGAACTATATCAGAACCAGGGCATATATATACATCATCATTATTAATATCTAATACAGGTTTTTTATTATCTTTAACAAGAACAATTCTCGTAACTTTTTTATAAAAAAAGCCCTTTTTAACACTATATGATATTTTATATTCACCTAATTTATTTTTATTAACCTTACCTTTAGTAACAACTTTCTTAGTAATATCTTTCCCCAAAAAAGAAGCTTTAAACCCTTTTTCCTTATATTCTTCATTATAGCTTAATATCAGTCTCTTTTTACCCTTAAGATGAATTTGTGGTGAAATAACGAAATAGTATAAACAAAACAAAATAGTCAAAATCAGCAACCAAATTAAGGCAAAAAAGACCCCCTTAGAAATCTTTTTATTAAAAAAAACACCTTTATTTTTTTTTACACCCATATTACCACACTCTACAAAAATTATATAAAATATATCATGTTTTGTAAAGTTCAACATACCAAAAAATGCATTTCTTTTACATACATTAATCTACATTTTTTCTTTATTTCGTATAAATTCCCTTAAAAGTTTCGTAAGAGCCCTTTTTTCAATTCTTGATACATAACTTCTAGAAATTCCTAATTTTCTTGAAATAGACTTTTGTGTTTCTTCTTTTTTATTATTTAATCCATACCGATCCATTATTATCTTTTTCTCCCTTTGAGTTAAAACACTCATATATTGATAAAGGCTTTTTATATTATCCTTCAAATCAATATCATCACAAAAATCTACATTCTCAATTTGTAACACATCTTGAATAGCTATTTCATTACCATCTTTATCATAGCCAATGGATTCATTAATAGAAATATCCTTACTATATTTATTATTTTTTCTAAAATACATCAGAATCTCATTTTCAATACACCTTGCACAATATGTAGTAATTCTTACTTTTTTCTCTGGAGAAAAGGTATCAACACCTTTAATTAGCCCAATTGTTCCAATACTAATTAAATCATCCATCTCTGTATATTTACTATCATATTTTTTAGCAATATGCGCAACTAATCGCAAATTATGTTCAATTAATTTATTTCTAGCCACCATATCTCCTTTCATTTTCTTACTAATATATTCTTCCTCTAAAGAAGAAGATAGCGGTTCTAAAAAAACATCATTAGAATAACTACCCGTAAAACAAAAAATTTGTTTTAAAAACTGAAATAATAATAAAAACATATAATCACCACTTAATTATATGTTTCATTTTGTCGAATTAATCACCTAATAAATGCAATTTTTTAAGTATTACTTTATAACTTGATAATAACAACTTCTTATTAATTAAAACAGCATAAATAACAGCTACTACAAAATTAATAATATTAAATATTGGTTTATTTTTATAATATAAAAAAATTGTTACTACAAAAATTAATACTGTCTTAAAAACTAATCCTTTCTCTAAAGTAATATTGATATACTTTTTCAAATCTATATGACGATAAACCATCATAACAAAATAAGAAACTGTTGTTGACAATGCCGCAGCATAAAGACCTATTCTTTTTATAAACAAAACATTAATTATAATATTAATTACCGCCCCTAAAATAGCCGTAGTTGCCACCTGTTTAGATAATTTTTTTGCAAGATAAACTTGACTATATAAGCAAATAATAACATTAAAAATAGTTGCTAAAACCAAAAGAGGTATATAATTATAAGCTTCTTTATAAGATACATTAATAAAAACAGGGAATAAAAATGGTAATATGGCAAGCATTCCAACTCCTATAGAAGTAAATAGCTTAAAAACCGTGTTTGTAATATCAGAAAAAAATTCATCCCTATCAGGACTATTAATATGTAGTGCAGCACTTTCACTCCAACTTAAGTTAAAAACTCCAGTCAAGCTTGAAATTATAGTAGGAAACTTATTACTAATTGCATAAAGACCATTAGCAGAGGCACCTAGAACAAATGAGACAATACTTCTATCACTAGCATTTATAATCCACCAACTAATCCCATTTGGAATAAGAGGAATAGAATAACTATTCATATTTTTAATAAGTTTTATATCAACTTTTGAAAAATCAAAATACTTATAAAGTCTTAATCTAAAAAATAAATATATAGTACAAACAGCATTAGCAAGTGCCATTGAAAAAATCATTCCATAAGCACCTTTATGAAAAACACATATCATCATAATATTAGAAATAATTGTTGTAATTCCCGTCAAAATACAGCTTATAGAGTAATCAATCGTTTTCCCAAAACCTCTAGCCACTTGTAAAAAGTTCCCAGACAATACGCAAATAATAATATCAGCTAAAATTAACCACCTAAATGGTATCGTGATAAAAGAAGTAACTATGATATATAAAATACAAAATAAGGTTAAACTAATTCCTAATACAAAAAAATTATTACTCATTAGTTTTTTTGTATCTTTATCACTTTCTCTAGAATCAATCAAAAATCTAAAAATGCTCATTTCCAATTCTAAAGTAATAATAGGAACCAAAAGCGTAACATAAGTCTGAACTAGGTCAACTAGGCCATATTCACTAGTAAGTAATTGTGATGTATAAAGAGGGAGCAAAAAGTAAGAAATAAATTGTGTACAAACACGTCCCATAAAAATAATAATAGTATTTTTAGCCAATTGTTTTTTCTTGTCCATGAGTCATCCTCCTCAAATAATAAATTACAAAGTAATAACCAATACCAACAAAACCACCAATAGTATCAATAAAAACATCTACTATTTCCCCACTTCTTCCAGGAACAAATAACTGATGGAGTTCATCACTACAAGCATATAAAAAAACCATAAATGTTGTAAGCCCAACTTGCCTCCAAGATAATAAAACAAATTCTTTAACAAACGAAAGAATTGAAAGTCCTAACATAAAATAAAGCCAAAAATGAGCACTTTTCCTAATTGGATAAACAAACTTTTTAATATAGATTTCTTTTTCATGAATCGTCAAATTTCTCCGAAATACAAACTCCATAGACTTAATAATAAATGAATCACTATGTCTTGAAGACTTTTTTCCACTCTCCACTGAAAAAGAAAATATTAACCCCATAAAAAAGATAATAAGCACTAGTTTTAGAATTTTTATAATCACACCATCACCCACACAAATATACCACAAATAGAATAAATTGCCAATTATAACATTCTCAAAAAAAAACAACTATACTATTTTATTAATATAAAAAATATACATATAAATGCCATTTTTATATATTCGTATTATTGATAAAAACTTTTTCTTATGATAAACTAATCAAGAAAACAAGAGTAAAAAAGGTGATAATAATATGAGAACAATGATATTTGGAGCATGTACTGACTTAGGAGTACATATAGATGGTGCGAATCTAGGCCCTATCCAACTGATGAACGACTTAAAAGCCTTTTATCAAGGAGAAAGCATACTATTAGAACAAGATAAAGATATTATTAAAAGTAGAAACTTATCAGATAGAAGAAAAAATGAATACGAAATTGATAAATTTAATTCTAATCTATACAAAAATATAATCGAAAAGATCAAAGAAGAATACTTTCCCATTATGATAGGTGGAGACCATTCTGCATCAATTGCCTCAGCTCTAGCTTCTGCTAAAGCAAATATTGATATTGGCTGTATATGGATTGATTCACATGCTACCTATAGTACTTTTTCTTCAACAGTATCAGGAAATATCCATGATCTTGCCTTAGCCGCTATTAATGGCTATGAAAATCAAGATTTAAGACATTATCATAATGGAAAAATTATTCAAGCTTCTAAAACTGTCGTCGTAGGAGCCAGAAATATTGATGACAAAGAAAAAGATAACTTACGATATTCAGGTGTTACAGTCTTTACAACAAAAGACATAAAGGAAAAAGGAATAGAAGCTGTGATGGATGAAGCCTTTAAAATAGCAAGCTATAAAACAAAAGGAATTCATATTAGTTATGACTTGGATGTAATAGATCCAGATATTGCACCTGGCGTTAGTATTCCAGAGTTTGATGGCATCTCAGAAGAAGAAGCAATGAACATAAATAAATATATCATCAAACATATAAAAAGCGTTCTTTCTTTTGACCTTGTTGAATTTAATCCCTTAAGAGATATTGATAGGAAAACAGAACAAATAGCTCTAAATATATTAGCTCAAATTATAAAATCTGTTGAAAGTAAAAACAAATTTGATAATTCAAAAACTTTTTATTAAAAAAATCACTAAATATAGTGATTTTTTTAATAAAAGAGATTTCAGAATTCACTGAAATCAAAAATTACGATCCCTTAAAAATGCTGGAATATTCATATCTGTACTACTAGATGCACTACTGCCATCATCTTCTTCTAAAATTTCTGGTTGATAAGCATAACTATCTCTTCCTCTTCTACTAGGCTGCGCTGTAGCATTATGAGCGGTCTCCATTACTGCTACTTTCTTTTGCTTATCAAAACCTGTTGCTATAACAGTAACAATTACTTCATCATTTAAGTTTTCATTAATAACAGAACCGAATATTGTATTAATATCCGTATTAGCAGCACTTCTAACTACCTCAGCAGCTTGTTCAGCTTCAAATAAAGTCAAATTTAAGCCACCAGTAATATTAATAATAGCATCTGTTGCCCCTTCTATTGATGTTTCTAGAAGAGGAGATGATACAGCCTGCTTTGCTGCTTCTAATGCACGATCTTCTCCCATTCCAATTCCAATTCCAATAATAGCACGTCCACTCTTCTCCATTACTGCTTTAACATCTGCAAAATCCAAGTTGACAAGTCCAACAACAGCAATTAAATCTGATATAGATTGAACACCTCTACGAAGAACATTATCAACTTCCTTAAACGCTTCCAACATTGGAGTAGACTTATCAATTATTTCTCGTAAACGATCATTAGGAATTACAATCAAAGTATCAACATGTTTCTTAAGCTCTTCTATTCCTTGAAGAGCATTTTCCATTCGCCTCTTTCCTTCAAAAGAAAATGGCTTTGTAACTATAGCAACCGTTAAAGCTCCAAGGCCTTGAGCAATTTCAGCCACAATAGATGCAGCTCCAGTACCAGTTCCTCCACCCATACCACAAGTGATAAAAACCATATCTGCTCCACTCAGTGCATCCTCAATTTCTTTTTTAGACTCTACTGCTGATTCTTTACCAACTTCAGGCTTACCACCTGCGCCTAACCCATCAGTAAGTGTCGCTCCAATTTGGATTTTAACATCTGCTTTAGAAGAGTTTAAAACTTGTAAATCTGTATTAGCAGCTATAAATTCAACACCCTTTACACCAGATTCAACCATTCTATTAATAGCATTACCTCCGCCACCGCCTAAACCAATGACTTTGATTTTTGCTAACTGATCCATTTCTAATCCGCCTATCATACCTTGTCCTCCTTAATTATCGAAAAAGTGCCCAAACACTCTATTAAGTATACTTTCTTTTGGAATATCAGATTCTATTGATAACATAGTTGTAATATCATCTTTTGAAAACATACTATAAGTCTTTCCTCTCAAAGACAACTTATCATCAAAATATTTTATAATACCATAACAACTACTATATTTATTATGACGAATACCCATTGTCGTAATATTCCACACCTTTGCAACAAAACCGAATTCCTGTTCAACTAAATAAGAAAAAGCAGTCATTTCGGTCAAGCCACCTGTTACAATTATATAACGTATTTCTCTATTTGTTAAGTTTTTTATTTCATTTTTAGCAAGTTTTAAAATTTCACGAACCCTAGCCTCTACTACTTTAGATACATTAACTTGATTAATAGTCTTTTTTGAATCCTTATCAATAAAAAAAGTATATGTATCATTACTATCTGCATATTGAGAGTCAGCAACAGCAAACGTTTCTTTTATCTTTCTCGATTCGCTCAGTTTAGACTTAAAAACATAAGTAATATCTTTATCAACATTATTACTTCCCACTGGCAAAATACCAGTTTTTATCTGAATTCCTTTATTAAAAACAGAAATAGTTGTAGACTCCTCACCAATATTGATGATTGCACCCACTAATTCATCATACTTTTTATTTTTTATAGAATAATAATCTCCAACTGAAGTAAATGCAATATCAACAGTCTCAACTCCACTTAACTTTAAAACTTCTAAGATACGATATAAAGGTTCCTTAGGTACAGTACTAATAACAATTTTTGTCTCTAACACGCTTCCCTTTAAACCTTTAGGATCTAAAACACTTATTTTATCATCAATAGTAAAACTAATTGGCATAGCAGTTACCAATTCATTCTTAGAAAAATCTTGATTCTTTATAGCATTTAATAATACATTACTAACATCGGCTCCTGTAATTTCATTATAATCAATAACATTACTACTACCAACAACAATATTCATTTCACAATTAAACGGAGGAATACAAGCAACAGCTTTAGAAATTTTCATTCCTAAGGAATCACTTGCCTGACGTATAGCATTTTTAACACTCGAAACAGCTGCTTTCGTATCGACAATAAAACCATTTTTTATTCCTGTAGAAGGACTACTTAGTGAAGCAAGTACAAAAAACTTATCATTTTTTTTCTCAGCTACTATAATTTTTATAGAATTTGTTCCTAAATCAATTCCCGCATATATCTCACTCATTTACATCCTCCTACTCTAAAATTAATTATATCGTATTTTCTTTTTTTTGCAAACTCTATTTAAAAATAAAAAAACTGTAAAAATTATTACTTAAAATTTTAACAGTTTTTATAAATATCAAATCTATCTTTTTAATCCACTTACACTTAAAAGCTCTTCTACGCCTGGCCCCTTAGGTATCAAATTTCTTTCTTCTAGTTTTTTTACAGTATTATTCCAAGTAGAAGAATCTCCAAACAATTTAGAAGGACTAAAAGCATCCGCTACTATAGGAAGTCCATTAATAATATTAGCATAATCTCTTAACTCTAGTCCATCCAACGTACTAGTATCTATTTGTTCATCTATATATCCTTTAGAACAAAAAGTAATATCATGTTTTTTTCCTATTTGATCACGTATTCCCTCTAAAATACTATTTTTCTTTTCAGGATATGCACTAAATAAAAATAAGAAAAACTTATCTTTAAATACTCCGTTAAAAAATAAATTATTAATAAGATAACTAGCAATTTGGTGTAAGGAAGAAAAGTCTAAATTTTCATTCATTGAAATACTTTCAAAAATACCAACATAATAATTTATAACTTTCTCTTCATAATTAGGGATGCTTTTAAATTCGTTTGCTATTTCCATAAAACTATAATTGTTTTCAGGGCTTTCTTTTAGAGAAGCACTATCAAAACGATCTTTAAAGGATTTATAATTCATCATAATCACCTCAACAAAATTATAACATCCAAATAATATAATTTCAACTTAGTCCCTTATTTGAAAGTGATTTCCATTATCTAAATATAAAATTCCTTTATGATTATCAAGCTGTTTTAAGACTTCATTGTAATGATTAATCATTTTAAATTTCGTCAATGTAAGATATACCATATTACCATCATCCATATAAAGCAAAAAACGATCTTTATCATAATCATTCGGTTGATATTCAATATCACTAATTTTAGAAATAGTATTACTTTTGACTTTTATCATAGATTCTATAAATTTATGATATTTTTTATCAGGTATATAATTTAATAACCTAGGAACGCGAAAGTTATGACTAATTTCATCATCAGTAACACCATCACCGTTATCAAAAATATACTTATTTCTATTCATATCAAAAAATAAAGGAGTATTCTCAATAACATTTAGTTCAAATACAAAACCTATTTTTTTATTTAGTTTTACCTTTTTTATATATTTTGATTTTCTAATATTACTTTCTACTTTGCTACTTCTTGTTAAAAAGAACTTAGGATAGTCCCTTATTTCACCTAAAGACAAAATATAATCATCATTCAAATAATTGTTATTTAAAACCAATATATTCTTAACTGGAATCATTAATATTAAAAAAGCACATAAAACTAGTCCAATTAAAACACATAAAACTAGTAAAAAACTACTCAATTTAAGTTTCTTTTTCTTGATAATTTTTTTTGCCATAACTACTCCCAATTTACAAATTCTTGCTCTATCTTCATATCAATCCCATATTTTTTTAAAACTTCATCATGACATAAATCAATCAAATACTTAATGTCTTCACTAGATGCTCCATTGTTATTTATAACAAAATTCGCATGCTTATCACTAACCATAGCACCACCTTTTACTTTTCCCTTTAAACCAGAATCTTCAATTAATTTTCCTGCAAAAGTTCCCTCAGGATTACGAAAGACACTACCTGCAGAAGGGAATTCTAAAGGCTGAGTTTCAATTCTCCTATTTTTTCTTTCCTTAATAACCTCAGCAATTGCTTCTTTTTTACCTTTTTGTAATTTTAAAATAGCCTCTAAACAAATATAATCTGGTCTTTTTTGCAAATAAGAGCTTCGATAATGAAAATCCATTTCCCTATTTTCTAAATGAATAATTTTTAAATCTGAAGTAAGCACTTTTACACTTTCAACAATATATCCCATATCAGATTTATAAGCTCCCGCATTCATAAAAACCGCTCCCCCAACACTTCCGGGGATTCCTGCTGCAAACTCAAGACCAGTATAACCTTTTTTTGCCGCTAAAAGACTAACTTTAATTAAAGAGGTTCCAGCACCAACTCTAATTTTACCTTTTCCAAAAAAATGAATATAATCAAATTCATCAAGCTTAATAAGAACTCCTTCATATGGTTTTTCACTAAAAAGGAGATTAGAGCCCTTACCTAAAACTTTATGTTTAACTCCTGTTTGTTTTAAAAATCGCATTAATTCAACTAATTTTGAAATATTTTTCGGATAAACAATGCATCTTGCTATTCCTCCAGCCCTATAAGTTGTATATTTTTTTAAAGATACATCTTCCTCTACTTTACCAACATTCATAGATTTTATATGTTGAATTGTCTCTTTCATACTTTTCACCTAATCAACTTTCTAATTTCATTGTATATCCTCGTTGCCGAATCTACTATTCCTAATTTTTTACTACTTTCAACCATTAAATCATACTTTTCTTTATGATCAAACAATTTATCAATTTCTCTTATTATTCTATCTTTAGAAAACTCTTCCTCTGTTACAATAACACAAGCTCCAACGTCTTGTAATTCCTTAGCATTTTTATATTGATGATTATTAGTAACATAAGGTGATGGCACTAAAATTGCAGGTAAACCAATAGCTGTAATTTCTGATATTGTACTAGCACCTGCCCTTGATATAATCAAATCACTATCCTTCATCAAACAAATTAAATCGTCCATAAAAGGAACAATCTTAACATTATCAGAAGTTTCTATATTTTTATACTGATCATAATACTTTTTACCAGTAATAATTAAAACTTGATAGCTCTTATCATTAAAACCTGGAATTAATTCTTTAATCTTTACAGTCATAGTGGTGCTTCCCAAACTACCCATTACAACTATAACTAATTTCTTATCCTCAACAAAGCCTAATTCCACCTTTGACATTTTTTTTACCTTTATTATTTCTTCACTTCTTGGGTTTCCAGTATAAACAACTTTATCTTTCGGAAATAATTTTAAACTATTAGGTAAAGAAACACAAATTTTATCGGCAAAGTTACCAATAAATCTATTACTAATTCCTGGAATAGAATTTTGTTCATGAATAAGAATTGGTATATGCTCTTTATGTGCAGCATACAAAACGGGTGCTGTAATATATCCGCCTGCTCCAATAACTATATCAGGACTAAATTTTTTTATAATTTCACGTGACTTTTTTACCGCTAATCTAAATTTCTTTAAAACACCAACATTTGAAAAAATATTTTTTCGATTTAAACCCGACATCTCTATACCAATAAAATCTATCCCAAGTTTTGGAATAATATCCTTTTCCATACGATTATCTGTACCAATATACAAAATGCTACTATTAGAATTCTTTTCTTTTATTTTATTAATAATGGCTATTGCTGGATAAATATGCCCACCAGTTCCTCCTGCAACTACAATAATTTTCATTAAACCACTCCATCTAAAGAAATTATATCATAAATTATAAAAATTCTTCAAATTTATAAAGAAATATAAATAACTTTACATAACATATTATTCTAAATAAAAATAATTAGACCAATTGTCAAATATACATGTTTATGATAGAATACAAAAAGAAAAGAGGAATAGTATGAAAGCCATCGGAATTATTGCTGAATACAATCCATTTCATAATGGCCATCTTTATCATATACAAAAAATAAAAGAAAAATATAAGAGCTATAAATTAATTTTAGTTATGACAGGAAATTTTGTTCAGCGAGGAGATTTTGCAATAATAGACAAATGGAAAAGATGTGAAATTGCCCTAAAGAATGGAATAGACCTAGTAGTAGAGTTACCTTACCCCTTTGCTACCCAATCTGCTGATTTTTTTGCATATGGAGCTATTACCATATTAGAATACTTAAAAGTAGAAAAAATAATCTTTGGTAGTGAATCAAATAACATAAAAGACTTAGAAATAATCGCTAAAACACAAATTAAAAATGAAGAGTTTGACAAATTAGTAAAAATATATTCAAAACTTGGCAAAAATTACCCAACAGCTATTTCTTGTGCAATAGAAGACTTAACAAACAAAAAAATAAAAACCCCAAATGATTTGCTAGGTATTAGCTACATAAAGACAATCTTACAAAATAATTATAAAATAAAATACGAAGCAATAAAAAGAATTGGATCCTATCATGAAAAGATTCTATCAAGTGATATATCTAGCGCCACATCCATAAGAGATGCACTAAGAAGAAAAATAAACATTAAGAATCAAATTCCCCAAAACAGTATAAATTATTTAAAAGATTTACACTTTATAAATGACTACTTTGATATCTTAAAATATAAGATACTGACTGAAAATGATTTATCAATATATCAAACAGTGGATGAAGGAATTGATAAAAAATTAAAGAAAGCCATAGAAAGCTCAAATACATATGAAGAACTTATAAACAAAGTAAAGAGTAAACGCTATACGTATAATAAAATTACTAGGATGCTACTTCATATTTTATGTAATTTTACAAAAGAAAAAGCCAATAATTTTAAAAAAATAAATTATATAAGAGTTCTTGGTTTCAATAATAATGGAAGACTCTATTTAAACGAAACTAAAAAGACTATACCAATACCTATTATTAGTAAAATAACAAGAAAAAAAGATCCTATGTTAGAATTTGAAATTGAAACTACTAAAATATACAATTTAAAATATGATTTATCAACAAAAAAAGAAACAGAAAAAATTATTTATATAGATGAGAAATAAAAATAATAACCAAGTAATTTCCATTAGTGCTCCATTTAGAAATGAAAATTGCATTGAAGAAGTATATTTAAATACACAAAAAGAGGAAAAATAATTACCTCTTTTATTTTTGACAAGAAGAACAATAATAAGTTCCTCGACCACCTACGTATATTTTTTTAATTTCATGTCCACAATTAGGACATTTCTCACCCTTCTTTCCATGAACAAGTAATTCGACTTGAAATAATCCATGCACTCCTTCTGAAGATGTAAAACTCCTAATAGTAGTTCCCCCTAAAGCAATTGCTTTTTCCAATACTATCTTACTATTATTTACAATTTTATCACATTCAACCTCAGTAACTTCACAAGCTTTTCTTTCAGGATGAATCCTGCTCATAAAAAGAATTTCATCATCATAAATATTACCAATACCAGATATAATACTTTGATCTAATAATACTGTTTTAATAGCTTTCTTTTTAGAATGAATCTTAGAATATAAATAATTACCTGTTAATTTATAATCATTATATTCAACTCCTAAATCACATAAAGGTTTAGTTTTATAAGTATCACCTTTCGAAATTAAATATATCTTTCCAAATTTTCGAACATCATGATAACGAAAACTAATATCTCCATCTAAAATAAATTCTACGTGTTCATGTTTATTAAGTGTTTCCCCTTTATTTCGAAACATAAACTTTCCTTCCATCCTAAGATGAACAAGTAATGAATAGTGATCTAATTCTATAACAATAAACTTACCGCGTGTAGTTATATTTTGAATTACCTCATCAATAATTTTCTTTTTAAACTCATTTACAGTAGGATAAGCAATTATATTATCCCAATATATATTACATCCTGTAATTTTTTTATGAAGAATTCTTTTTTCTAAGCTTTTAGCAACTGTTATTACTTCAGGTTTCTCAGGCATTTTTAACCACCTCTAATTCATTATAACACCAATTTTTCTTGAAAAAAAAACAATTTTATAGTATAATTAGTGAAATTAGGAGGGAATGATATGTATTCAGTTGAACAACTTTTAGAATTAAGAAAGTCTGGAAAATATCCTGTAGCAACCCTAAAAATATTTGAAAACATACAAAGAATTAACCCATCACCAAAAACTGTAGAAAATATAAAATGTACAGAAGATGAATATATTAACAGAATTAATGATTTTATGAAATTAGATGAAGAAAAACGAGAAATAATTTTAACTATAATTAAAAATAATGAAAATTTAGATAACCAAACATTAGAAAGAGAACCCTCTTTCGGATTACAAGTATATCAAGCATTAACAAATGAAACGCCAATAGATTACTTATTAAATAATCAACCAATGGATAAAGACATTTTTATACAAGGACATAAAATAATATTAAAAGGTACAAAAGAAGAAAATTTAAGTAATACCGATTTTCGCCATAATAATGATACTTATATACCAATAACTAATCGTGATGGTGTCGTTAAACCTTACTATTTTGCCTTAGATTATAATGACATTCCAAACGCAATTGACAATATCATAGCTTATTATAATTCTAATAATGGTGAAAATGTCTTTGAAAGGCCAATTATTACTCATGGTTTAGTTGGTGCACTGCAAATGTTTAATGATGGAAACACAAGATATGCTCGTCTCCTACAATACATAAAAATTTATAATTTAACAAATGAATTATATAGTGATTTTAAGTCTGACAAACCATATATATACGGAACAAGATCATATTTCCCATATAGAGATAATTACCGCCAACTTATGGCTGATTTAGTAACGAAAGGCAATAATGATGCATGGAATAATTGGATAAATTTCAATTTAAATAGAATTCAAGATACAATGTATTATGAAGACCCAGTAATACAAAAATATAAATAAAATGGTGCGGTTGAAATTACAATAAAGAAAAAAGCTCTCATTCATCTGAAAGCTTTTTCTGTTTAATTACTATTTTTATGTTTACTCTCTATACTATAAAATAATTAGTAAAATGTTTTTTATAAGAAAGCATCTTATATCCACTACTTTGCTTCATACCAATTATTTCCTACTTCAATATCAACTTTCAAAGGCACACTTAATTGAAACGTATTTTCCATAATATCACGAACTATTTTTTTAACTTCAGCTAATTCATCATTTAAAACATTAAAGACAAGTTCATCGTGAACTTGAATAAGCATTTTACTTTTTAATCCACGTTTTTCAAATTCATCATATATTTCAACCATAGCTTTCTTTAAAATATCAGCAGCTGTCCCCTGGATTGGTGTATTTAGAGCCATTCTCTCTCCACTACTACGAATCATATAATTTTTATTATTTAATTCTTCAATCACTCTCTTACGATTCATTAAAGTCCGAACATAACCATTTTTATAAGCATCAGCTTTTTCTTTTTCCATATATTTACTTATTCCAGGATATGTTTCTAAATATTCATCAATAAACATTTTAGCATCCTTAACATTTATTCCTAAGTCTTCAGATAATCCAAAACTACTAATTCCATACAAAATTCCAAAATTGACTGCTTTGGCATTTCTCCTCATATCTTTAGTAACTTCCTCTTCGGACACATGAAATATATCAGAAGCAGTTTTAGCATGAATATCTTTATTATCAATAAAAGCTTGAATTAAATTTTTCTCACCTGACATATGTGCAAATATTCGAAGTTCAACTTGAGAATAATCACTTGATAATAACACCGATTCTTTTTCTGGAATAAAAGCCTTTCTAATTAACTCAGAATACTCCGAACGAGCTGGAATATTTTGCAAATTTGGGCTAATACTAGATAGTCTACCAGTACGAGTTAATGTTTGTGTAAATATCGTATGAATTCTACCATCACTTCTTACTTCATCTTTTAATCCAACAGCATAATTTGTGTAAAGTTTTGCAAGTGTTCTATATTCTAATATTTTAGGAACTACTTCATGTTCTAGAAGTATTTTATCTAAAATATCTTTACTAGTAGAATACTTGTTATCCTTTACCCTTTTCGGATACTTAATTCCTAAATCCACAAATAATACTTTAGAAAGTTGTGCAGGACTCATAATATTAAATTCACAGCCAGCTAGCTGATAAATCTCTTGTTCTTTCATTTTCATTTTTCTCTTTAATTCTTTTTCTACTTTAGATAAATAGTCAACATCTACTTTTATACCAGTCAATTCCATGTCAGCAAGAACATATGATAAAGGCATTTCTATATTGTTAAATAATTCCAATTCTCCGTCAGCTTCTAGCTTTTTTAAAATTTCTTCTCTAGTATCATAAATAAATTTAGCCTTTTTAATGACAACATCTTTTAACTGGTCATCATCAATTTCTTTTGGCCTTTTATCTGTACCATATAATTCTTCATAATTTGGAAAATCAACATTAAAACTTCTTGCAATAAAGCTAATATCATCTTTAACAACATAATCAAGTAAATAAGTTCCAATCATGGTATCAAAATGACAATTTTTTATTTCAATTCCTAAAGGATTTAATACAACGATGTTTTTCTTTAAATCATAAGTATATTTTAAATCATCACTAGAAAACAAATCTTTATACTTTACAATATCATCTCTAGAAATAAAATATCCATACATTCCATCATAAAGACCCATTCCTAATATTTCACTCTTACTATAAACACTACCTCTAGTTTCTAAATAAAAAGAAAAAGCTTTTTTCTTAAATTGAGAAATATCTTTTACAACAATCTTTTCTTCTATTTCTTTTTCTTTTGAATTTCTTTTTACACTACTAAAATCAAATTTTTTTAGTAAAGAGAAAAACTCCAGTTCTTCTAGTTCTTTCTGAAATTCATCTGATTTATACCCTGTATATATACAATCATCAAGTGAAAAATCTAATGGTACCTCACGATAAATAGTTGCCAAATCATAGCTTTTATAGGCATTATCTTTATCACTTAATAGTTTTTCTCTCATTTTGCCAGCAATAGAATCAATATTTTTATAAACACCATCTAAACTTCCATATTTTTTAAGTAAATTAATTGCAGTCTTTTCACCTATTCCTTTAACACCCGGAATATTATCTGATGGATCTCCCATTAAAGCCTTTAAATCAATCATATAAATAGGATCCACACCGTAAGTTTTAATAAACTCATCTTTATTCATCATAACATATCCACTTTGCTTTAAGAGTTTAACTTCTACTTCATTACTTATTAATTGAAGTAAATCCTTATCACTACTTATTATTGTACCAACAAATTCATCTTCACTATCAATTACATTTGCTAAAGTTCCAATAATATCATCAGCTTCAAAATTATCGATTTCATAATATTTAATTCCCATAGTCTCTAAAATCTCTTTAGCTTTAGGAAATTGTAATCGTAGCTCATCTGGCATAGCTGCTCTTCCAGCTTTATAGCCATCATATTTATCATGTCTAAATGTCTTTCCTTTATCAAACGCAACTAATATATAATCAGGTGTTTCTTCCGCAATAATTTTATTCATCATATTAATAAAGCCATATAGAGCATTAGTAGGAAACCCCTTAGAATTTCTCATAATAACACCTTGATAAGCAGTTGCATAAAAACTTCTAAAAAGCAAATTATTACCATCAACTAATATTATTTTTTTCATAAATGTCTCCTTCAATTTTCATACATCTGCTCCTAGTATAACATACTTTTTAATCAATCATGATATTTTATTGCTACATTAACATATTCTATATCATCTGAATTTTCAAGATTCTCAATACGATCTGACGCTAAAAACAAATAAGCAGTAAAAACCATATAAATACTTAATAAAAATAGGCCTTTCTCTAAAACTTTTTTCATAAACATCTCTCCCTTCATCTTACAAAATAAGTATAATTCGAATAATTGTTCGTGTCAATACAAAAATTAAACATTTGTTTGACATTTTACATAATACGTGCTAGACTTGATTTATAAGGAGGATTTTAATGGAAAAATTGACTGGAAAGCAAAGTTATATTTTACAAGTATTAAAAAAACTAATTGCTAAAAATGGTTATCCACCTACTGTAAGAGAAATTGGTGAAGAAGCACACCTATCTTCTCCTGCAACAATCCATTTCCATTTAAGTAAATTAGAGGAAAAAGGATATATAAAAAAAGATGATAACAAAAACAGAACCCTTGAAATATTAGTTCCAAATGAATATATAGAAGAAAAAGAGAATGTCGTTAACGTTCCACTACTAGGCAAAGTAACTGCAGGAACTCCAATTGAAGCAATAGAAACACCAGATGAATACTTTAGTTTACCTACAAATTTAATTACTACCAGAAATGAAGTATTCACTTTAAAAGTAAGCGGAGAATCAATGATAAATGTCGGAATTTATGATGGAGATATATTAATCGTAGAAAGAAAAAATACAGCTCAAAACGGGGATACTGTTGTTGCTATGAACGAAAATAATGAAGTAACAGTAAAAACTTTCTATAAAGAAAATGGCTACTTCAGATTACAACCAGAAAATGACACGATGGAACCAATTATCTTAAAAGAAGTAACCATATTAGGAAAAGCAATTGGACTATATCGTAAATTTTAAAAAAAAAAGGAATTAGTCCTTTTTTTCTTTATTATTCAAAAGCCATCTCACAACATAACTAGCAATCAGCAACCCTGCACTAGATGGTACAAATGCTGTACTACCAGGTATTCTATCTTTTGTTTTCATTGGAAGTTCCCTTGATGATAAAACCATTATCTTTTTATTTATTTTTTCATCTTTAATAAATCTACGCAATATTCTAGCAAGTGGATCATTAATGGTTTTTCTAATATCAACTATTTCTAATTTGGACGGATCTAATTTATTACCAGTACCCATACTTGAAATAAAGTCTATTTTTTTATCTAAGCATTTTTTTAAAATTTCTTTCTTTGTAGAGATTGTATCACATGCATCTACAAAAAAATCTATTTTATTTTGAAATAATATATCTAAATTATTACTATCAATAAATTTATCAATCTTTATCACTTTACAATTACTATTTATATCATTAATTCTTTCTTCTAAAACATCTACTTTTTTGCGCCCTATAGTAGAATTCAGCGCAATAACTTGTCTATTTATATTAGTAATATCAACAACATCATAATCTACCAAAATAAGTGTCCCAATATTACTTCTCGCAAGGGCTTCGCAAGCATAACCACCTACTCCTCCACAACCTAAAATAAGAACACTCTTCTTTGATAATGTTTTTAAATTAGAAGAACCAATTAATTTTTCAAAACGTTCAAATTTATGCTGCTTTACCATTTTCTACATATTTATTTGATGTTTTTTCTTTGACATAAAAATTATTTTTTGTAAATTTCCTATTATAAACAAGCTCAAAAACACAAACAATTCTCCTTAAAACTTCAGTATTCGTTTTAGCAATATCATAATATCGTTTCAAATTTCGATAATCTCTAGTATTAATAACACTTAAAGCCTTTAATGTCTTTTCAAAGCTATCTACTGGCAAAGTATTATCATCAAAAAATCTATATTCTAAATCAGCAAGAGCCTTGGCAAGTTTCACCGTTTCAGAAACGCCTTCTTTTTCAAACAACTGGAAACAATCCGATCTATCAGTAGAAATATCAATAATTTTTTTGATTTTTGCAATATTTGTTATTGAAAAGTATTTATCAAGACCAAGATCTTTAAAAGATACATATCGTCCTCTTGCTGGAGATCCTGGTATTTCTTTTCTTAAATCATTTATTAATTTCCCATACAATGTATCCAATTCATGATTTAGTCTTGCAGGTGGTAAATCCAATCTATATTCTTTACAAAACTTAGTTTCTGGATTCGCCGCTGTAACAACAAAAAAGCTATTTTCTTGATCAACTGATTCATCATTTATATTATTATGCCTAATATGGCTAGAGAAAAACCTAACAAAATCAACAATTTTATTTTCTATATCATTTCTATCACCATTGTTAAAACTAGAATTGCTAAACCTCACACTCCTAGCAATTACCTCGCTTGAAGGAAAATCGTACACCTTACTTTTTTCTTCAGTAATTCCAACAAAAGAAATTTTAAAATGACGTATTTCTCTACCATCATCACAAACAACTGGAAAAATTAGCATACCTGTCACCCCCGTACTGACATATTCTATCACAAAAAAAGCAATAAATCAAACAAAAAAAGCCAGATAGAATGCCCTGGACGAACGATAAAACCTAATCCATAGACCAGGTGGGTGTTCATACGCTATCATTAGGATCCTTAAAATTAATTTAAGTATTCAACACCGATAACTGTTCCGAACTCCCTTATCGTTAATTTGTCGGTTTTAAAAGTGTCTGTACATATCTATCTGACAATTTCATCATACTATAAAATAAACAAAATTTCAACTTTTTTCATACAATTTCACAACATCTAAAAGAAAGCATAAATTATTATAGGTGAATATCATGTATTATAAATCAAATAAAATTTCCTTCTACTATGAGAAATATGGCAACAGAAAAGATAAAATCATAATTCTCCCAGGATGGGGGGATACTAGAAAAACATTTCAATTTTTAATTGAAAACTTAAAAAATAACTTCTCTATTTATATAATGGATTACCCAAGCTTTGGAAATAGTAAAATACCAATCAATGAATTAACAATTTATGATTATGCAAACGCAATACGAGATTTTATAAAAAAAGAAAAAATAAAAAAGCCAAATATAATAGCCCATTCATTTGGTGGTAGAATTACCTCTATCCTGATTGGAAAATATAAGATACAAGCTAATCGAATTATTTTAATAGATGTTGCTGGAATAAAAAGAAAAAAACTAAAAGCTTACCTAAAAGAAAAAGTATATAAGATATTAAAAAAATGTATAACATTTCTTCCTTCAAAACAAAGAGAAAAATATAGAAAAAAATTATTTTCATTCTTTGCATCTAGCGATTATAAAGATATTCCAAATGTGATGAAAAAGACATTTCAAAATATAGTAAAAGAAAACTTAATAAAGTATTATAAAAAAATAGAAAATGAAACTCTAATTATCTGGGGAGATAAAGATATAGACACACCTTTAAAAGACGGAATACTTTTAAAAAAAATTATTAAGAACTCTGAACTAATTACATATAAAAAAGCCCAACATTTCTCTTATTTAAATTATCCAATATTAACTTTAAAAATTATACAAAACTTTTTCAAATAAAAAATTCTATAAAATAATTATAGAACTCTTTAATAATTTAAAATATTATGGATTCAAACGATTAGGGCCACGGAATAAAAATTGTGTTTCTTTAATGCTTGATAATCCTAATAACAACATTACAATTCTATCCAAACCTATGCCAAAACCACCATGTGGTGGACAACCATATTTAAAAAATTGCAAATAAAATTCGACATCCTTACTTAATCCCTTTTCTTTAGCATTTTTGCATAATTCTTCATATCTGTGCTCACGTTGAGCTCCACTAGTTATTTCCATTCCTCTCCAAATCAAATCATAACCTTGAAGTTTACCACTTTCATCTCTCATATGATAAAAAGGTCTTTTAGTAGCTGCATAGTCAATCACAAACATAAATTCTGAATTATATTCTTCTTGTGCCAACTTAAATGTAAGTTTTTCTGCTTCTGCATTCATATCCCCTACATCTTCTACAGGTATATCAAAGTCATACTTTTCATGTAATTTTTCATATAACGTCTTTAATCCAAGTCTTGGAAATGGTTTTGTTGGAATTATTACTTCAGTACCAAATACTTCCTTGATTTTATCCCCATACCTTTCTTTAACTTTAGTTAAAGCTGCTATTAATAAATCTTCTTCTAATCCCATAACATCCTCATATGAGTCAATGTAAGCAAATTCTAAATCAAATCCTGTAAACTCCGTAGCGTGTCTATTTGTATTCGAATTTTCAGCTCGAAATACTGGTCCCACCTCAAACACCTTATCTAAGCCACCAGCCAATGCCATCTGCTTGTAAAATTGTGGGCTTTGGGCAAGATATGCCTCTCTATCAAAATATTTAACTTCAAACACATCACTTCCTGATTCAGAAGCCGCTCCAATAAGTTTAGGTGAATGTATTTCAGTAAAATTATTTTTATACAAAAATTCCCTCATTCCCTCAGTAATACAAGACTCTATTTGTCTTATTAAAGTATTTCTAGGATTTCTCATATCAATCCACTTATAATCCATTCTAGTATCAATATTAACACCATCTAAATTATTAAAATCAAATGGTAAATCTTCAGCCCTAGAAGTAATTTCTATATCAGTTGGAATTATTTCCATCCCTCCAAGCTTAACAGCTTCATTAGCTACTAATTTACCAGTTACTTTAACAGTTGATTCAACCTTAGTGTTAGCAAATAATTCTAGCATTTTCTTATTTGATTCTTCACTTTTTTCTAAAGTTAGTTGAACTTTTCCGGTAGCATCTCTCAGTATTACAAACATTACCCATTTTTTATCTCTAATAGCATCAATAAAACCTTTAAATACTATTTCTTGTCCTATATATTTAACCAACTCATTAACACTTATTTTCATTTTATCACTTTCCTTCATAACAATGGCATTCATCACCGCAATGACATTCTTTACCTTCTTGACAATTGCAATTTTCATCACAATTACAGTCATCATGTTGACAGTTACAACTACATTCGCCATCACTATAACAATCTTCTATATTGCCGGCATTAATCTTTTCATCTAAATAATACATTAATACATCCAAAGAAATTATTTCTTCTTCTTTTGTTTTTCTGTTTTTAATTTTTACTTCATTATTATCCAAATCTTCTGAATTTAATATACAAATAAATTTTGCATTTAGCCTATCTGCTTGTTTAAATTGGCCCTTTAAGCCTCTCCCTACATACTCAGTATCTACTATAAAACCGGCCAATCTCAACTCTTGAGTTAAATATGCAGCATATTTCTTTTCGTCTTCATTAACATACATAATGAATAAATCTATATCTTCTACTATTGGTAGCTTTACTTTTTCTAATTCTAATGCCATTACAATTCTTCCAATACCAGAAGCAAAGCCCACACAAGAAGTTTCTGGGCCATCTAACTGATTAACCAAGCCATTATATCTTCCACCAGCACCAATAACATTATTAGAGCCAAATCCTTCCACCTTAGCTTCTATCTCAAACACAGTATGATTATAGTAATCTAAGCCCCTAACTATACTAGGATTAATTTCATATTTAATTTGCATAATATCCAAATACTCTTGAACCTTCTCAAATCTATCTCTTGATTCATCATTTAAATAATCTAAAGTCTTAGGAGCTTCTTTTAACACCTTATTTTCAGCATCAACCTTACAATCTAAAATCCTTAATGGATTTTTTTCTAATCGTTCTTGACAATCTTCACAAAAATTTTTTATATGTGGTTTAAAATACTCAATTAAAGCATCTCTATATCTATTTCTTGATGCATTATCACCTAAAGAATTTAAATTAACTTTTATTTCTTTTAAACCTAGCATTTTATAAAGATTAACTGCTGCACTAATAATCTCAGCATCTGCTAAAGGATCATCACTACCTAGTATTTCCATTCCAAATTGGGTTAATTCTCTATCTCTACCTGATTGTGGTCTTTCATAACGATACATAGTTCCATTATAATAAACCTTCACAGGTTGATTAGGATCACCATACAATTTATTTTCAATAAAAGCTCGCACAACACCTGCAGTACCTTCAGGACGAAGCGTAATTTTTCTTCCACCTTTATCCTCAAAATCATAGCTTTCTTTTTTTACAATATCTGTAGTCTCGCCCACTCCACGATGAAATAACTCAGTAGCCTCAAAAATAGGAGTTCGAATATAATTATAATTATACTTTTCCATCATAGCATCAATGACACTATCAACATACTTCCAAACCTTAGCTTTCCTTCCATAAATATCACTACAACCTTTTTGTTTTTGTATCATAATATCCTCCTATAAAAATAAAAAAGTAGCATAACCAAAGGGCGAAATACAATTCGCGGTGCCACCTTATTTTTTTACTATTTTACCGATAACGTTGGCTCACGCTTCTTTATATCGGGATGTCTTCACCTTTTTTACTTAGTATTTTCACCAACCATACTATCTCTACAAATATCCAAAGACTACTATTTCCCAAGAAGTTACCTAAATTATAAACTATTTTTATTAATTATACAATTATTTTTGAAGAATTTTTATATTATTCAAGTGCTTGTATTGATATCCATCAGGGTTAATATTCCATCTTTCTAAAAATGACGGAGTAAAGATTTCACTTCTAGTTTCAAGAAAATCGCGCATCATATTATTATCAAGGCCAACAGCTTCAACATCATCTTTCAAATATAAAGAAATAATATTACCATAAACATAATTAAAAATTTCTCCTAAATCAAAACGGATACTATTGTAGATAAACATATAAATAGCTTCCTCTGATACAAAGTATTTTCGTACCATTTTAGTCAACTCTTGAGGGCTCATATAGGCATATTTTCCATTTGTCAAAGCTTCATCATTTAATAAAGATAAAATATAACCACTTAATAAATAATCATAGTTTACATCTTCCATTTCAAGCAGCTTACTCTTAGCTTCTTCTTCTAGAATTCTTTGTTGAAATAAATAATCCAAAAAAATCCTTTCAAACAACTGAGAAATCACTTCTTCATAAAAAGATTGATAAAAGTAACAATTATATGAAGCGGCATCACCTTGAAAATGAGTAAAACTATAAGCCCAAATTCATGGGCTAAAGTAAACAAATAATTAATATTGTATGCAGAATCTTTTACAAAAATATCACAATCCTTATTAAGAGGGTTAAATAAAGTAACTCCAATATCGTGGCCATAATCACCAACCATTTTATAAATACGTCTTTCTCTAATAAACTTATCAAATAACTTTTCTAAATGATAATGTTTCATAAATCCAAAAAAAATCGCGTAAAAATCTTCTTCCGATAAAGATGTAGCCTCTAACAAAGTACCTTCAAATATATTAATATTATCTTCTACTGCAAGTAAAAGATCACCTAAAAATGAAGAATGAAAATCTTTATAATATACAAAATTTTCTAACATCTTTAATTTATAAAGATTAAATCCACGAGTAAACTTATGATAGCCCCTTTTATTTCTAAAAACTTTCATTCTACTAGCATTTGCTTTCATAGCGGAAACACACTCAATGGAATAATACATACTTAGAATATAATTTACTAAAGCAATCTTTTCATCTTTATCTTTCGACCTACTTAAAAGATTATTTGCATCTTGCAATCGATTATATAAACATCTAACACTACTTGTTTCTATCATAATTCCTCCATTGTTAATTATTATAACAAAAAACAAAAAAGACTAAATTGTCTCTTTTACAATATTCATTCCTTTTTTTAAATCTTTCTCAAAAAAATGATACGTAGTTCGTATTAATAAATAACAAGGAAGAGCTACCACAATCCCTGGAATCCCTGCAAGAGTACCTCCAATAGAAACTGCCATAATTGTAATTAATGGATTAACATTATTTGTTTTACCATAAACTCTAGGTGAAATAAAATATCCATCAACCTGAGGAAAGATTAAACAAATAACTGTCGTTGCTACAACCAGCGGAAAAGAAACTACGCTAGCAAGTACAATTGCAATTAAATTAGTTATTAAGCCTCCAAAATATGGTATAACTGTTGTCAAACAAGCTAATACCCCTAATATTAACCAGTTTGGATGACCAATAATCAAAAATAAAAAACTATATTCAAATAACTGAATAACCATAAACATTTCTAAACCTTTTAGATAATTAGTAATCTCAATATCCATACATTTCAAGTATTTATAAAGCCTTTTATTAATGGAAATCATTAAAGTTTTTAAACCTTCTCTAATCTTATCCATATCTACCAAGAAATAAATAAAACCAACAAAGCCTACAATAAATTTGCCAGCAAAATCAACCGACTTTCCAAGAATACCTAAAGTTGTAGATGAAGTAACAGCACCTATTTCTTTTAATGTTTCATTTAAATAATCTGTAATTTCAATTTCAAAAGACCCAATATTAATATCAAATTTATTATTAATTGTGTCAAACACTTCAACAAGAGCTTTAATAAGTAATGATAATTGATCATAGAGCATAGGTAATGTTAAAAATAAAATACCACTTACAAGAAATATCAAACCAAAAATAACAATAAGTAATGCTAACGCTCTAGGTACTTTTCTATTTTCAAACCAATGTATCAGAGGTGTAAACGCATAAGCAAAAGCAAAACCAATTATAAAAGGAGCTAAAACAGATACACATTTTACAAGAATCCCCCACCATAAACCTATATTAGAAAAACCAATATATAGTAGAATCATTAATGCCATTACATTAACCACTTTATAATTTAACTTATTATTCATCATAAAATTACCTCTCTAAAAGTATAGTAGTTGGTCCAATATTAGAAATAGAAACAACCATATCAGCACCAAATTTGCCAGTCTCTACAACTACATGTTTTTTTAACTCCTCATTAAACAAATGATAAAGTTCTATAGCCACTTCGCCATTCATTGCTTTTATATAACTAGGTCTATTTCCTTTTACAGTATCTGCATATAATGTAAACTGAGAAATAGACAAAATACTACCACCATAATCTAAAATACTTTTATTCATGACTCCTTTATCATCCGGAAAAATTCTTAAGTTAATTATCTTCTTTACAAGATATTGTATTTGATCAATAGAATCGCCCTCAGTAAAACCAACAAATAAAACCAAACCAGAATCTATACTTCCTACAACTTTATTGTTAATAGAAACTTCAGATTTACCACTTCTCTGTACTAAAACTCTCATCGAATCTCCCTTTCAACTTTATCAATATAAGTATTTTTGCTAACTGTCATAATTAAACGATTTAATTGTTCCAAGCCTGTTACGTAACAAGCTACTTCATATATAATTTTATCACCCTTATTCACAATCTTCACACCATCAACATTAACACTTGGCATTGAAATTGTCTGCACCAAATCCAGCATACGATTCTCACTATCATTTGTATAAATTAACAAATACGTTAAATATCTTTTATTAACATTAGTGCTCCATTGAACATTCAAAGTTCTATCTTCTAACATATCTAAATTATGACAACTAATTCTATGAACTGTAATCCCATTAGTTTTAGTAATATATCCAACTATTTCATCTCCATAAACTGGACTACAACAATTAGCAAGATTAACTTTTACCTTATCAATACCATCAACAATTATATCAGCATCAATTGAACTATTAGTTACTTTTACATTTTTGGGAACTGGAGGCTCATCATTCTTATAGATTATGTTAATAACACCATTAACAGTAGTCTTTCCATTTCCAATATATAAATACATATCATCTACATTTTCAACTTTTAATTCTTCACATATCTTATCAAGATTTTGCTCAGTTAAAAATTCAGAAAAAGATATTTTTCGCTTACGAAGCTCCTTTTCCAAAGAATACTTTCCACGGTCTATATATATTTCCCGATCATTTTTAGTAAAAAAAGACTTTATTTTATTACGAGCAGCTGTACTTTTAACCATTTGAATCCATTCTTTAGCTGGCTTTGAATTTTTATTTGTATTAATTTTCACAATATCATTATTCTTAAGTTCATAGTTTAAAGGTACAATATTATTATTAACAATTGCTCCAACTGTTGTTTCACCAACTTTTGTATGAATTTTATAAGCAAAATCAAGAGGAGTTGCTCCTTTCGGTAATTCAATCACATCACCTTTTGGAGTAAAACAATAAATACTATTATTAAGGACTTCATTTTTAACACTATTTACAAAATCCTCACTACTCATTTTATCATGGCTTAATTCTATAATTGATTTAAAAAATTGCAATTTTTGTTCCGTTGTAGATTGCAAATTAGCAGTTGTTTTACTACCTCCATTTTCTTTATATGCCCAATGAGAAGCAATACCATTTTCAGCAACTTCATCCATATCATAAGTACGAATTTGAATTTCAAACAGATATCCGTCAATTCCAAAAACAGTAGTGTGAAGGGATTGATACATATTAGGTTTTGGCATAGCCACATAATCTTTAAATCTTTTTGGCAAAGGCCTAAATTTTGAATGTATTAATCCTAGAGCTAAATAACATTCTTGCTCTGTATTAACTAAAATACGAATTGCTAACAAATCATATATATCACTAAATTTCTTACCCTTATCTAATTTATTATAAATACTATATATACTTTTAGCACGACCTTTTATTTCATGAGAAATATGATGCTCATTAAGTAGTTTTGTAACTTCTTCCTGCATTTCATATACTGTTCTATCGCGCTCCATCTTTGTCTTATTTAACTTTTCCGCAATATCATAAAATACATCTGGCTTCAAATATCGTAAAGACAAATCTTCCAATTCACTTTTTATTTTATGAATACCCAAATGATGAGCAATTGGAGCTAGTATTTCCAATGCTTCCCGTGCTTTAACTTTTTGCCTATTTTCAGGAATGGCCCATAGCGTTCGCATATTATGAAGTCTATCAGCTAACTTTATAATAATTACCCTAACATCTTCACTCATACCAACAATAATTTTCTTATAATATTCTATTAAATACTCATTTTCAGTAGAGAAATTAATCCTACTAAGTTTAGTAACCCCCTGTACCAACTTAGTAATGACTATTCCAAATTTTTCTTCCATCTCTTCTGGCGTACAATCACAATCTTCTAAAACATCATGCATTAATCCTGCAGCAATTGTTTCATAATCAGCATAAATAGACACTAAAATTAAAGCAACATTCATAGGATGATAAATATAAGGCTCTCCACTTTTTCTGTACTGACCAGTATGTTTATCTTTAGCAAACATATAGGCATCTTTTATTACCTGAAGCTGTTCTTCGTTTTCAATATATAAACTACATTTAGAAACAATATCATCAATAGCAATATTTTCATTTTGTTTGGCCAAAGAAATCATCTCCTCAAACTAGCAATTTATTCCTTTTATCTTTTTCTCTTCTAACTCATTAAATTTTTTTAATTTTACTTTTTCTTCTTTTCCTAAGTTTTTCTTTTCCAAAATCATAAAAATAATAGTAGCAATATAAATAGAAGAATAAGTTCCCGCAACAAGACCAAATAGCATAGCCATATTAAAGGTAAAAATACCACTTGATCCTAAAAGAATCAAAATAACAACTGGTAACAAAGTAGTTATTGTTGTATAAATTGTTCTTGTAAAAGTTTGTTGAACACTAACATTACAAATATCCTTAAGTTTACTAAAAGTCATTTTTTTATAGTTTTCCGCTTTAAGATTTTCACGTATCCTATCAAAAGAAACAATAGTATCATTAATAGAATATCCAATAATTGCAAGTATAGCTGCAATAAACATCGAACTAACCTCGAAGCGAAGAATTGCAAATAAACTAAAGACAATCAAAACATCATGCATAAGAGCTACTACGCCACCAACTGCATAACTAAACTTAAAACGAAGAGATACATAAATAATAATACCACCTAACGCGATAAGAACTGCCATAATTGCATTCTTTACAAGTTCTTTTTGAACAATATTAGAAACAACACCAATATTAACTTTTGCACTATATTTTTTCTCAAAATATTTATTAATCTCTCGGACTTTATCACCATTTAATGACTTATCAATACGGATACTTACCTCATCATTTGATTTATTAACTTTATATTTTTTAAAACCTAATTGCTTTAAGTCATTTTTAATCTCTTTAATATTTATCTTCTCATCACTAACAATAGTAATTGATGTTCCAGCTTTATAATCAATTCCTAAATTCAAACCGGAAGTAATCATGAAAATGCACCCAAACAAAGCAATAATAATAGGGATACTTACAATAAATTTCGTATGTGCAAAGAAATTAACTTTATGAAGCTTATTAGGTTTAACTTTTTCATTTTTACTTACATCGGGTATATCTTCCTTGTGAATATTAATAAACAAATTCGTTTTATCATCAAAATATTTTGTCCTTACAAAAAGACGAATTAAAAATCTCGTTAAAAACACCATTGTTACCATTGTAACTAATACTGTAATAATCAACATAGTAGCAAAACCTTTAATACTAGATTCACCAAAAACAAACATGATAATTGCTACAATCAAAGTTGTAATATTAGAATCAAATATTGCACTAAAACTTTCCTTAAATCCTTCACGACAAGCAACTGGTAAACTTTTGCCACTTAATAATTCTTCTCTAATTCTTGCAAAAGTAATAACATTAGAGTCTACCGCCATACCTATACCGAGCAACAAAGCAGCAATTCCAGGCAAAGTAAGGACTCCTCCAACTACCCAAAAAACACCAAATACCAAAAATGCATATATCATCATTGATATACTAGATATAAAACCAGCAAAATGATAAACACAACCCAAAAGTATAATTATAGCAGAAATAGCAATTAAGCCCGCAATTAAAGTTGTTTTTAATGTTTGATCACCAAACGAAGCTCCTACTGTATTAGAAGAAATCTCAGTTAATTTACTTGGTAAAGAACCACTATTAATTAAATCTACCAAATTACTTACTTCCTCTAATGTGAAATTACCTTGAATAATAACATCACTAGCAAAACCTTGAGAAACAGTAGCAGCACTTAAACAATTAGACATACTTGTTCCACACGAGCTTCCTTCTTTTGCATAACTATCCGTCAAATCGTTATAATCAAGCCAAATAACAATTCGATTATTTTCTTTCTGACTAATCGAAGATGTAACCTCATAAAATTTGTCTTTATCTTTTACAGATAATGATACTGCCGGTCTCCCAGAAGAATCTTGACCTACTTTAGCTCCACCAGCCTTCAACACTTCACTAGTCATCAGCAAATGATCTTCTGTATCTCTAAATGATAAAGTTGCTACTGTTGATAATTGACTACGTGCTTCTTCAGGGTTTTTAACACCTGCTAATTTAACACGAATTCTATCATTTCCTTCAACAATAATTTCAGGTTCAGTTACACCTAAACTATCAATTCTTTTACTTAATGTCTTATACGTAGCAGTTAACTTCTCATTATTCATACGAGAACCATCAATCGACTCTGCTTTATAAAGAATTTCAAATCCTCCTTGTAAATCCAAACCAAACTTTAAGTCTTTAAATAAAGGTACAAATAAAAATCCAATTCCTACTACTAAAAGTAATAAAATAATTGAACTGACTACAACCCTTTTTTTACCTTTTTTTACATTACCTTTTGCCATAAAATCACCTTTCATATTATACTTTCATCATATAAGAATCTTTCCTTAGTATTATTCTTTTCTTCCATTGTATAATTGTAAATTAAACTACATTCGGTATTCATAATATCACTTACTATATCCGAAAGCATTAATCCTTTACCTTTTTTCCATCTGGCTTCAATTAGATAATTCCATATATCTACATTTTTTACATTAGAATAACCTAATCTTTCTAATTCAACTCTTTTTGCATTTAAAGCAGGTCCTACTCTAATATACAAATCTTTCAAAGAAGAAAACTCATAATCCATAAAGGTCACATCCTTATTTGAATACACTTTAATTATAACTAATATAAACAAAAAATGAAAGAGTTTCTCTTTCATTTGTTTAATTTAATATATTAAATCTAATCAGAAGAAGCAACTATATCTAAAAGCATTTCCTCTTTTTCAAGTTTTTTCTTTAAATTCAAATACTCTTCTTCTTCTTTTTCAATTCTTTTATCAAGAATTTTATTTACTTCTACTATCAAATCATTGAGTTCTAAATCATTATATTTATGACTATCAATATTAAGCTTTTCTTTAAGAAATTTATCTATATCCTCACGACTAAAGTCATTATTATAATACATTAGAACCACCTTTTTATCGCTTCATCATTTTTCTCAAATTCTTCTGCTAATTTTCTCTTTTCATCTTCTAAAGCATTGATTCTTTCCATAATTTCGTTTTGTCTTTCAATAAGTTTCTTTACCCGGCCATACTTTTCAACAGTTGCAGCAAAATTAAGATATAAAGGAACATCTCCCCCGTTTTCATAACTATCCTTTCTTGATTCTGTTATAGTGCTTTGCGCTTGCCTTTCAGCTCGTCTTTTCTCACGCTCTTTAAGTTCATCTAATCTCTTACCAGTAACTGTCTCAACATATTTAATAATATCTTTAATAGATTTACCAATTTCTGCCTTAAATTGTTCTGAATCTTGAGAAACACTACTATGGAATGCCATACCATCTAAATTTGTAACATCCGCAGAATATGCAGATGATTCTCTAACAGCATCACCAAACTTCTCTCTAATAAGACGGGATCCTTCTTCGCCCATTTCTTTTTTTATACCATAATGATACGTAATATCAGTTATTATTTCACTTAAAAGAATATCGCTGTCATACGAAGTTCCTTTCTCCTTTGAAATTGTAAATAACTTTGTAATATACTTTGTAATATTCTCTGGGTTTATATGCTCTTCAATCTCTCCAATTGAACCAGTTTTTTCAACATTATAAGAATTATTTGGATTATTAATATAGTTAGTAATTAACTCCATAACATAATTTTTAACATGTAGGACATTACGCTTTATATATTGATTAGATTGATCATAATCTAGATAATTTTCACCATTATCACGTCTACCAAGAACAAACGATTTATTTGTAAGTACTGGACTATACCATTCAGTTAAAACATTATTCAAATGTTTTAATTCCTCTTCTGAAAGTCTTCCATAAACATCCAAATCTTTAAGTAACGTCTCTATCATTTTCAACATTTCATTAGTATGTAATGTTCTGTAATCAAAATCCGTAGTTTGTGGAAATACTTCATCCACTTTTTTTATCATCTCTATATAGTTCATATCAATCACCAGGAATAAATCCTGCCTCCTATCATCATCATTATAACATAACTGTTATATAAAAAAAGAAGAAATCATTTCCTCTTTTACATAACTTTACTATTAATCATCCTTCTTAGCTCTAGGAAAACTATTATAATATACTTCCTTCAATCTATCAGTAGTAACATGTGTATAAATTTGTGTTGCTTTTATACTTTCATGCCCTAATAGTTTTTGTACTGTTAATAAATCACATCCAGCATTTAATAAATGAGTTGCAAAAGAATGCCTAATCATATGTGGAGATATTTTTTTATGAATACTTGTTTTTTGAATTAACTGATTCAAAATATATCGAACACCTCTTTCTGTTAAGTCTCCACCATTTTGATTTAAAAGTAAAAAATCACTATCATTCTTATTTAGCTGATTTCTACCATCTCTAAGATATAGTTTTAAAATATCCTCACAATATTCTCCGTAAGTAACATATCTCTCCTTATTACCTTTACCTAAAATCAAAATTGTTTTATCAACCAAACTAATGTCATTTACTTTAATATGTACTAATTCCCCAACCCGAACACCAGTAGCATATAATAGCTCTAACAAAAGTAAATCTCTTTGCCCTGTTGCCGTCTTTTTATTTGGGATAAGAAACAATTCTTCTAATTCATTATACTCAAAATATCGTGGCAATTTTCTACTTTTCTTAGGACCTCTTACCAAAGAAAAAACATTATTTTTAATAATTCCGCTATTTGCCAAAAATTTATAAAAACTTCTCAAAGAACTTAGCTTTCTATTTATAGAAACATTATTATCTTTCTTTTCATCTTTTAAATATATAAGATAAAACCTTATATCACTATAAACTATATCTAAAAAATCTAAACATTCTTTTTCTAAATAATAAAAGTACTCCAAAATATCAGCTTGATAATTCAAAATAGTATAATCTGAATACTTTTTTTGATACTTTAAATAATCTAAATATTTTTCCAAATAACTATTTCTATCGTTTTTCATATATCTCACCATAAATGTAAATATCTCAAAAACAATATATATTACATTTATTTTGATGTCAATAACGTATAAAAAAGAAAAAAGAAGGTTAATCTTCTTTATAGTCACATGAAGAACATTTAACCTTCCCATTCTTAGAAACTAACATTTCTGAGCAATTAGGACATTTATTTCCAGTTGGCATATCCCAATAAGCCTTCTTACATCTTGGATAATTATTGCATCCATAAAACAACTTACCCTTTCTACTCTTCTTCTCAACAATTTTCCCATCGCAATTAGGGCAATTACAAATTTCAATATTTTGAACCTCTTCTTTTTTTATAAACTTACATTCTGGATAATTACTGCAGGCAACAAATTCACCATATCTTCCTTTTCGGATAACCAGTTCCTTTCCACATTTTGGACAATTTTCTCCGGTTTTTTCAGGCTCCTTCTTTTTCATATCAGAAAAGGCATCTTTTACTCTTGGTTCAAAAACATCCCAAAAGTCTTTTAATACTTTTAACGATGACACTTTACCATCAGCAATCTCATCTAGTTCCTTTTCCATACCACTAGTATATTCAACATTAATTAAATCACTAAAGAAATTTTGAAGACTATCAGTAGTTTCTATTCCCATGGATGTTGGTTTAAACTTCTTATCTTCTAAAACAACATAATCTCTAGACTTTATAGTATCAATAATAGTTGCATAGGTAGAAGGTCTACCAATACCTAACTCTTCCATTTCTTTAATCAACTTAGCCTCTGTATAACGAGCTGGAGGTTGCGTAAAGTGCTGTGTCGATTCAACATTTGTTGTACAACAAATATCTTTATCACCTATTTCTGGCAAAATCTTATCTTCTCTAGATTCATAATCACTATATACTTTTAAATAACCATCAAAAAGCAAAACACTACCAGTGGTTTTAAATTTATAATCATTATTATCAAAAACAATAGTCGTTTGATTAACACTAGCATCACTCATTAAAGAAGCTAATGTCCTTTTATATATTAAACTATACAATTTAAATTCATCATCACTTAAATACTGCTTAATTTTAGTAGGTTCTCTTAAAATACTAGTTGGCCGAATCGCCTCATGAGCATCTTGAACATTTTCTTTTTTCTTACTTTGTTTTACA
>OCTX012205722.1_pt1 | contig 34432 bp, 14 predicted proteins | sample 1539691 | NCBI WGS metagenome assembly OCTX01 (sample SAMN02144231, study PRJEB22623) | gut metagenome | biome: sheep rumen | host: Ovis aries | place: New Zealand
CAAATCATTTATGAAATGGCAGTATTGGATGCAGGCACAGATATATACCTATATACTTAAGCAGAATCTTGCAAAGGATGATTATTTCAAAGACTTTAAGGTGCTTGATTTTGGTTTCTTGGTAATAAACAAAACAAACAAGGTTCCTCTCAACTGGGTATTCAATCAAGCTAATTGTGAGAATGATTTGGTTATTGAAGGCAAGACAAGAAATGTATATCTTCCAAACTGGAGACAGTATGCAGTAGATTTGGATTGTTATCTAAAGTTGAGACCAAAGACACCAAAGAATATCAGCCCCATAAAGGAGAATAGTATAACAGAAGCTCTTAAAGAGTGGTAAAATAATGGAAGAGTAGGTGGTGGGAGCAAGGGTAACAGACAAATAGTGTCAGATTCCCACCAGCTATTCTTTTTTATTTATGTCATGTTTATAAGAATAATTGAATCAGAATATCTTACTGGTGATAAAGAAGTTGAAGAATATGTGGAAATATTTAAAGAAGTATATCTATTCAACAAGCTTGTATATCAGAAGGTAATAAATTCAACAAATATAGAACGAATATCAAAGTTCAAGGTTGGAAGAAAACCAAAGATTGGCTTTGATTTATAACGAAAACAATATGAAAGTAAAGATTAAAACATATAAACAAATGCCCGAAATTATCAAAAAGGGTGATTGGATTGACTTGTATACAGAAGAAGATGTAAATATGGCTGGACCATTTGCAGAAACTCTTCACAAGAGAAAATCCGGTGATGTTGTTTTAAAATCAAGGGATGTAATATTTGACAACAAAATGATTTCTCTTGGTGTGGCAACGCAACTTCCAAAGGGGTTTGAGGCTGTTGTACTGCCAAGAAGTTCAACATATAAGAAATATGGAATTATTCTTGCAAACTCTCAAGGCGTAATAGATAATAGTTATTGTGGGAATGAAGATAAGTGGTATTTTCCAGCAATAGCACTTAGAAAAACATCAATACCCGCCGGAACAAGAATAGCACAATTTAGAATACAACTTTCACAAAAGGCAACATTCTGGCAGAAGATTAAATGGTTGTTTTCAAGTAAGATTAAGCTTGTTCAAGTAGCTAACCTTTCTGATAATAATAGGGGTGGATTTGGTAGCACGGGAGAATAGATATGAATATTGTTTTAATTATATGTTTGTGTGGGATACTGCTTGTTGGTATCATTTGGATGGTTGTTAATTATTGGACACATAGAATTAAAACTAAAGTTTCTTTTAAAAACTCTATTGATAAATCCGCGCTTGTAATAATACCACTTACGAACAATGGTAAAAAGCTGAATTTTGTTGTTGATTCAGGAAGCACCTGTAATGTGTTGAATCTCAAAGCTCTTGATGGTCTTGATATCGAACACCTGAATTTTGATGTAAGCAAAATTGAAAGTATTTCTGTCAGTGGAAGGATGGACACACAGAAAGTGATTTCAATGAAACTTGAAAACGAGCAAGAAGTTTTCTTTGAGACATTCTTTGTAATGGATATAACAGATTCTCTTGAATGGAGCAAAGAAGAATATGGTGAAGAAGTTCATGGTATTCTTGGTGTAGATTTCCTTACACATTATGGAAAGGTTCTTGATTTTGACAACTGTATAATTTATTCAAGATAAATAGTATGATTATCAATGGAAAACAGGCTCTTGCCTACGATTTGAAAGTATACAGAAATGCAATAGTTTGCACATTCCTTGACACAGAGTCTGATGATGTTGAAGTCTACGAAGTTTCTGAAAGAATAAACCAGATAAATGATATAGTCGGGATATTTTTATCTCCCGACTATATTTTTGCTGGTTATAACACAATACATTATAGCATACCTGTACTCAATTTCATTATTGACAACTATAGGACAATGCCAGATGATTGGTGGCATATATGTGTTGCTGTATATGATATAAGCAGGATTGTAGCAAAGTCAATAACATCAGAAGATTTTGAAGCATGGAAGCAATATAAACATACAAGACATTTTCTTACTGTTGACCTGTGCACACTTATAGCTCCAAAGAAAAACAGAGTTGGTTTAAGAGAGGTTCAGATAACATCAAACTTTACTTGGGCCGAAGATTTCTACAAGTCTTATGATGAAAGGCTTGAGGTAGATGATATTGAAAAGCTTAAAGAGTATAGTCTTCATGATGCAAAAAGCGTAAGATATATCCTCTATAAGCTTGAAGATAAGATTAGATTGAGAGAGCAAGCATCAAAGAGGTATAATATCAACCTGTTGAGCAAGGATGATGTTGGCATGGGGCTTGAAATTCTTAAGAAACTGTACCTTGAAAGAGCTTGTCTTGAATGGTCTGATATAAAAGACAAGAAATCACCACAAGATGTTATTGAGTTAAAAGATTGTGTTCTACCATTTCTTGAGTTTAAGTCTGGTGTTTTGAATAATCTTCTGAAAGAGATAAAGGAAACAACAGTAAATATAAATGACAAGAAACAATATGAAAAGCACTTCCTACTGTATGATGGTTTCCAGAATGATATGGAAGTATCTTTTGGTGTTGGTGGTCTTCATAGTATAGTTGGCAGGGATGTGGTTGTGCCAAAAGATAATGAAAAGCTTATATATGCTGATGTAAGAAGCATGTATCCATCTTTTATATTGTCTTATGGTGTTGTTCCAAAGCATATAAACAAGACTGCATTCTTATATGTATTCAAGCAGATATGGGATGAAAGGTTGAAAGCCAAGGATTCTGGAGATATTGTAACAAGTAAAACACTTAAGAATGTGCTCAATTCTGCAATAGGAAACTATCGAGTATATCAAAGCTGGTTGTATGGACCACTATATGCCATGCAGGTAAATATTTCGTGTCAGCTATTTATTCTAAAACTCGCAGAAATGCTTATAAGTTCTGGATGTAAGCTTGTGCAAATAAATACAGATGGTATAATATTCTTGGTGAATAAAGATTTTGATTATAAACATAAGGTGCTGGATGTGTGGGAGGGCTTGACATGCCTGTCGCTTGATGTTGAAGAGTTCCAGAAGATATACCAGTATGATATAAACAACTATCTTGCAATAAGGAAGGATGGTTCTACCAAAGCTATTGGAATATTCTCGCAGGAGCAGAACATTGGCAAGGGTATGAAGCCAAAGATAATAGCAAAAGCTGTTGATGAGTATCTTGTAAATGGAACTGATGTAGAAAAAACAATAAAAGAATCTAAAGAGCTAACTGACTTTCTTACATATCAAAAGGTTGACAGCCAATATTATGTTGAGTATAACGATAAGACTATTCAAAGAATAAACAGATACTATGCTGCGACTGATGGTTGTTATCTATACAAAGGAAAAGTAGATAATATCAATGTTGTTCAAATGGTTATTGTTCACTTCAAAGATAATACATATAAGCGCGTTCCAAAACCACAGATAGAGCCCGGTGGAGAATATTTTAACAATCCAGAAGTATCATACTTTGAATATAATGCTGGATGGGATAAAATGAACTCAAAAGGTAGTAAATATGAACATATGTTCAAGGCTTCTGGTGTTAAAATAGCAAATGATTTGTCAAACTATATAACATTCCCCGGTAATATCAACTATATGTATTATATTGGTGAAGCAAAAAAGATTATTTCAGAGCTTGAAAACAGACAGTTAAGTTTATTTTAACTATATTTGCAGAAAGGAGAAGAAATAAACAATATGATTCTACAAGGAAAAGAGATAAGGTCGAAACTCAAGGAAGGAGTAGACCTTATTACAGATGCTGTAAAGGTTACACTTGGCCCAAAAGGAAGGAATGTTATACTTTACGATGGCTCTGACAATGCCTATCTTACAAAAGATGGTATTTCTGTAGCAAGCAGGGTGTATAGTGAAGACCCCGCAATTAATGCTGCAATAAAAATTGTAAGGGAAGCATCAGAAAAAACAGCAAGAGATGCTGGAGATGGAACCACAACCTCCCTCATACTTGCACAAGCTCTTTTTAATGAGGGGCTAAAGGCTCTTGATAATGGAGTAAGTATAGTTGATATCAGAAAACACTATTCAGATTTTCTTGAAAAAGCAAACAGCTACCTCAAAAACAATGCAAGAAATCTTGACTATACTTATGATAATGCAAAGTATATAGCATATATATCTGCAAACAATGATGAAGATATAGCAAAGATTGTTGCTGAAGCTTACAGCAAGGTTGGAAAAGAAGGTTCTGTAATAGTGGAGCAATATGATGAACCATATACAAAAGTTGAATATATAGAGGGTTCGAGATATAAGATTGGTATTGCAAGCAAGGACTTTTATAGCAGCAAGAGAAAGAATGAAGCGCAGTATAGTGATGCTTATGTACTGCTGTATAATAATGATATAAAGAGTATCGACGAGATAAAGTATGCTCTTGTAAAACCAGCTGAACAGAAGAAACCAATTGTTATCGTTGCAAATGATTTTAGTGAGATTTGCTTGTCTCAATTATATACCAATTATATTAAAGGTGTTGTAAATGTTCTGCCAATAAAATCCATAGGTTCTTCATATCACCGTAGAGACCTGTTCAATGATATTCAGTCAATAACCGGCGGTAAGATTTATGAGTCAAGACCAACATCAACAGATGTTGATTTTGGCAAGCTCGACAAGATTAAATCAACACTTATTGAAACAGTTCTTTACAATGCTGCTCCAAGACCAAAGTATATAGAGTATCTTGATATTCTCAAGGAGAATATGGAAAATGAGAAGGCTGCACCAATAAAAGAGTTGTTGAGGCAAAGAATTTCAAGTCTTAATGGTAATATAGCAACAATCTATGTCGGTGGTACTACAACGGTAGAGCAGAAGGAAAGATATGATAGAATTGAAGATGCTGTTTGTGCTGTAAAGGTTGCTTTTGAGGAAGGTGTTATAGATGGTGGTGGTTCTACACTTGTAAGGATGGCAAGAGAAATATGTGATTATGATGAAATCAAGAATGCTATTTATGCTCCATTTAACCAACTTTGCACTAACTCTTACGGCAGGATTGAGCTTGTAGATAAAGTAACAGACACTCTTGGATGGAACTTCCTTACTGATACTCAAGAGAATCTTTCAGAATCAAGTGTAATAGACCCTGTTAAAGTGGTAAGGCTTTCAATTGAAAACTCTATGTCTGTTGCTCTTCAATTATTAACAACGGAGGCTTTGGTATGTTAGGTTCATTCAAAGAAACTGATGAAAGAAAATATCTTTCAGAACAAGAAAATCCAGAAGAAGAAGTAAATGTTTGTGTGAGCATCACATTGCATAAGAACTTTAAGGTTAAGGTAAAGGATTACAGGATAGTTGATGAATGGATAGATGAGGATGGCAACTATAATGTAGAGAGAGACTTTTCTGAATGCAACCTTTATGATTCTACATACGACCAGTTTTCTGAAGATGTAAAGAACTTGGAATCAAATGGTTGGTGCAGTGATGAAACAGAAATAATACTTGATAAATAATATGGATGCTATACAAAATGCAAGTCTGGGCTATATATTTCGTTGGCCAGATTATCAACAGTATGAAGACCTTCCAAATTTTAACGAGCATTCATACTATTCGTGTGATTTAACCAACCAAATAGTTGTGATAGAAAAAGATTGGCTTGATGCAGCTATTAAGAGAGAAGAAGATAAGAAATATGCTGGTTTTTGGGATATGTAATTATGCTTGAAGTAAGTAATGTAAAAGTCTATGACCTCGAAGAGAGTGTTATAGCTTGCAGGAACTCAATGAGAACAGAGCTTCCTGAATATACTGTAGATGAATTTACAGATTCTCTTGTAAGGGCCTGCAAGTTAGCTCCTCTTGATTGTGGCCATAACAACTTTCTCTCCGGTATAAGGGTTTCATTTGACCTCAAATATCCAAACTATATCTCACCTGAATTACAGAGATACCACTTTCTTGATATTGTAAACTCGGCAAGCAAGATGCATAAGATAATGAAGATGGATTTTGACAAGTGCTGTAATAAATATGTTAATGAGTTTACAATATATAATATGAAAGCGCTTATAGCAGATTATAATATAGACCAATCTTATGAGAACTTTATGAAGGTGATATCAAATTGCCCGCAGGGTATAGAGTTGTTTATGAGGTGTTCAACAAACTATCTGCAATTAAGGAATATATATAAGCAAAGAAAGTCTCATAAACTAAAAGAAGATTGGGGCGCTTTCTGTAAGTTTATAGAAGAACTTCCTTATGCAACCGATTTTATATTGTGTTAATTATGAACTACATACAGAAATTTTTCGGACACATATATACAATATTCAAACACAAATATTGGGTATTCTATTACTCGGTAAAATGTGGTATTCCTTGGCGTGGGTTAGTTCACGACCTATCAAAGTTCTCTCCTGTCGAGTTCTTTGAGAGTGTAAAGTATTTCACAGGCAACGGAAGTCCAATAAATGCAGCAAAGAAAGATAAAGGATACTCAAAAGCTTGGTTTCATCATAGAGGTAGAAACAAACACCATTATGAATACTGGGTAGATTGGCTTGATAGTGGAGGAATACCAGTAAAGATACCATATAAGTATGTTATAGAAATGGTATGTGATTATCTTTCTGCTGGAAGAACTTACAGGAAAGGAGAGTTTTCATACAAGTCTGAATACGAGTGGTGGGAAGTAAGAAGAGATAGTGCTAAAATGCATGATGATGTAAAGAAGTTGCTTGAACATATATTCTTTTCATTAAAATATATTGATGATTCTGTAGTGTTTGGCAGAATAAAAGATGGCTGGTATAAAAGGTTGTATAATATCGGTATGTTATAGCCACCTATTTCGGTCGGTACTATTTAGTTAACTATTTTTTAAGGGGTGATAGACTTCGGTCTATTACCCCTTATTTTTTTTATAACACAGGACGCTTTAAGATTTATATTTCTTATATTTGCTTGTTAATTATAAACTTATCTTAATATTATGGCTTGTATAGTTAGAGACAAAAGCTTTAATCAAATTGTTGATATACTTGATATTCATCCTGATTCTCTTGAGGAAATAATAAAAGAATGGAGAAAGGATATTAAAGCAAGACAAGATGCTTTCCCATCTATTGATTACATAAGAGAACAGATATCAGCAAAAGATAATTTTGTTGAAGACCACCTTCTTGAAAAAGCTACAAAAATTTGGCAGGAAAAGTTTTCCCAGCCAGCTATATTTGATAGTAGGGAAGATGCTGAAACATATAAAGAAGGTGCTAATAAGTTTTTTGTTCAGGACGCAAGCTATATAAAGAGAACAAAGGATGGTAAGTATGAGGTTACTGTTTCTGAGCCACAAGAAACCCTTGAATCAATAGAAAAAGAAATGCAGTCCATAAAAGATGCCGCTGAAAAGAATGGTACTTTTATGAAAGCACCTAATGGCAAAGATACAAATCTTACAGAAAGGCAATGGCTACAGGTTAGAACCAAGAACTTTAAGAATTGGTTTGGTGATTGGGAAAAACAATTTGTTGTATATCAGGGAAGGAAATCAAACAAAGATGGTAGAAAATTCAATTACTATACGATAGATAAGAACGAAGCATCAAGGTATGGTAATAATTTAGAGTCCAAGACCATTGATACTACTGGTATGCTTAGTTATTTCAGCAATGAATATACTAAGCTTAGTCAAGAGTTTTATGAAAAAACTGGTAAAAGATTTGATATTCTTGACAATTCAGAAGATGGGTTGCAGACACAAAATGAATTCTTTGAATTTGTGCAATCAGAAGGATATACTGGCTTTGAATCATTAAGTGAACATCCACATCTTGGTAAGGATTTTATTGAAAATCCATATATTGTAGAGTTTGATAACCATAAAGATTCTGAATCAACCTCCAAGATAGTAGATGAAAACGGCGAGCCAATGGTTGTTTATCATGGTGGAGCTCCAGAAATTAGTACATTTAGAGTTGGCAGTCCAGAAACAACAACTACTGGATATGGTACTTATACCGAGAATGGCACTGGAAGAAAAATTCCTGTAGATTCTGCAAGAACAATATTTTTTTCAAGCAATCCTTTTGTTGGGCAGTCTTACGCACAGCTTTATGCTCTTGAGTATTTTAATGACTTAATGCATAAGGTTAAAAATATGATTAGCAATCTCCACGATGATACTGCTGGATTTAGTAAAGATGATTTCAAATCCTTTGATGAATTCTATGATTTTCTTACTATAATTAGTGAGTATAATCAAAGATTTGCTAAATTAAGAGACTATATAAAAGAACTTCAACAGAGAAGAGAAAGGCTCAAACCAAATGAGATTGCCGCTGCAAGGCAACTTTTTATAGACCTACACGAAACTATTAAAGATTATACAAATCAATGGAATTTAAGCTCTTCTGAATGGGACAATGTATTAACAATAGGTAAAAATATAATTAATGAATATTTGGGTGGAAGGTTTTATGGTGAAAATGTTAGTCGCCTTAAAAATGGGGAAATTCCAGAATACATGAAGAAAGAGTGGGAGCTCTTTACAAAAATTAGAAATCATAGAGAAAAATTTGGTCTCTCACAAATTGCAAATTATGATGAAGTACATACTTATTTGAGTTCAGGGCAAAACATTACAAGTTCTGATTACATATTAAAATATAATGGAAAAGAGCTTCTCTTTGATGAAACAAGAGGAAAGCATGATGTCCCTGTATCCAAAATGTCATTAAAAGATATTGAGGAATTTCTACGGAAAGCAAAAATTGCTAATACATACTCTTTTTATGAACGCGATAATGATAAAGTAAAACAAGCATATAGGGAGAAGTCTGGCTATTATCCAGTGTTTCTTAATATGAGAAATCCATTTGAGCATGACTATGAAGGAACTCATATGGGACAAGGATATAAGCAGAACCCAAAGACTTCATTTGGATATGTCGCTGCAAGACAGGTTGATAAAGCTGTTAGAGACGGTAATGATGGTGTTATTTATCGTAATATTTATGACCCATACCTTGCTGATAACTATGGTGTTTTTAATCCAAACCAAATCAAGTCGGCCATCAATAACAGTGGAACTTTTTCTACTGAAGATAATAATATATATCTTGAAGGAGAGATTGCCCCAAAACTTGGTGAAAGAGATACAAGATTGCAGGGACTTTGGGATAAAAACAAGACAGAAGAAACAAAGATGACGGAATTATTGTCTCTGATAGATGAAAATTCCGAATTTTCTGGCATAATTGACCTGCTGAAAACAAAGAAAGATGGAAGAAAATCTCTTTTGTCAGATGTAAAAGTAAAGGTTGTTGATACAGATGTAATAAAAACAAGAAAGAATGATTTTGGTGGAAGAAGAGCTTATTATAATGCATCCGAAAAAACAATATATATAGATTCTTCTGCACAATACATTAATGGTAATGCAGATTCTGTTATTCTGCACGAAGTAATGCACGCTATTACTGTAAATAGAATACTTGGTAATAGTAAATTTAGGGCAGAGTTTGATGAGATTATAGATGAGTATAATAATAATTTCCGAAACTATAGATATAGAAAAACAACTATCGCAGGAAAAGAGAACACTCATTACATGGAGGAGTTTATTGCTGATGTGTGGAGCAATAGGAATACAATAGAGAATCTTAAATCAATAAAGACTAATGACAATCTTACCCTATGGGATAAGATAAAGAATTTCTTTACAAGAATATTTGCTGGTTCAAATGGAACACTTATGGCAAAAGCTTCAGATGCAATATATAGATTGCTTGATGAACCGGAAATTGCCAATAGTAAAGATAATTATTATGAAGAAGGAAAATTTGTAGAAAGTAGGAATGATGCAGAAGAAAAGAATGTCCCGCAAGCAATAAGAAAGTCAAACGAGGGTTATGTAAAACAGTCTGCAAAGTTTAACAGGGAGGTTGACAATCTTCTTGATGGGACACTTGTGTCTCCACTTGAGGTAAGAGATGTTGCCGTGCAAGTTGCTTATAAGATACATGATATCATAGGAGACCTTATAGATAATCCTGATAAGATTTTTACAGAAGAAAAGTTTGGCAAGCAGGATGAAAAGAATATAGAAGAAGCAAAGAAGAGAATTGCCGGAATGAGCCATAAAGAGCTTGTTCAATATATAGGTGCAAGAAACCTTCTTAATTACGTGAGAGCTCAAATGTTTGAATTACCACAAGGTAATTGGACTTTTGATATGCTTGACCAAGCAGACCTCTATGCTGCAAACTTTGATGCTCTTATTAAAATAGGAATGTCAACATTCTCGCAGATAGAGGGATTTGGTATTGTATCTAATCTTGCAACACAGGAATCAACAAACAAGAATGGTGTTGAAGATTTTTCTGTAATTGATGATATAGGTATTGATGCTGATGATTTAACATCTTCAATTGACTATGACGCCATACTTGATGAAATAGGGAATATACAGGAACATTGGCAAATTGAATCAAGAACAATAGATGTTCTTAACAGTGCAACAGCCCTCGTGAAAGATGCTCTCGGTAAATGCTACATAGTAAAAGCTGTAGATACTGTTGATGATAATGGCAATAAAGTAAGAAGCTATGAGAGAATGAGGTCAAAGTGGGGTGTTGAATTGAGAATGACCCCAAGAGATGCTACAAGCTCAATATTGAGATGGGCAAGAGGTTCTATGAACATAAATGATATGATTGCCAAGCTCAAAGAAAAGGAAGATGCCAATCCTTGGGTTCATCAGATAATAGAAAAGCTTGAAGATAAGAGTGGTGACCAAACGCAATTCCAAAGCCAGTTCTTCAAGGTTTTTGAAAAACACTTCCAAGTATATTCTGTTGTTTCTTGGGATAATGAGAAAAAGAAGTATGTATCAAAGATTGTAAATGAAAGACCGGCGCTTAAGGAAGCAAGAGACCTTATTAGGAATGGTTATGAATCTGGAAGTTCTCCAATATTTACAGACAAGAAAGTAAATACAAGAGCACTGAAAGAGCTTGAAGATATATATAAGGATACACTTAAATACAGAGATGCAAGGTGGGATGATATTGATGATGCAACAAGAGAGGTGTTGTCAAATGCAATATCTGTATTTGTTAATGAGTTTGGATATTATATATCGCCGGAACTAACGCTTTCATCACTCAATGGAAACAACTTCAAGAACATAGTAAATACTATGGGATTTATAGTTGCAAACCTGAAGGAGGGTGCATTGCTTGAATCCAAAGGAAAACAATATAATCCATTCAAGTTTGGTGAAAGCTATTCAATATCGGGAAATATAAAGCAACTGCTCACACCGCTTACAGAGGCTCTTGAGGATACTGCAATAACATCATTCTATGATAATGGAAAGATGTATCAATCATATGTTACTCCATCATTCCTTTCAAAGATGTTTATACAGTTTGGTTCTGATGATGCATCTTTCAAGGAATTTATATCAAAGGAATATGCTGGAGAGGATTGGTTTAGAGACCAAAGCAAGGATGAAAGCGTTGCAAGTAGCTGGAGGAATGTTTGGCTTCAGATATTATCTGGAATGAGTGAGCAGGAGAGAAAGGAAATATTTTCTCACAAGGTTCAGCTCAACTTTAATAAGAAAAGTTATATGAGAGGAATGAGTGATACAGAATATATAATGTCATTCATTTCTGAATATTTCTCTGCTGGAAAGATATTGGATAGAGATGTTGCTTGGTACAGAATACCAATAATGTCAAATAAACCATCAGCTGAATTCATAAGGTTTATAAGATATTCTGGCCCTGAATATAAGTCTGAAATCATTTCTGGAATGAAGAAGATTTTCAATCAGGAAATCTCAAGAATCCAGACCGTAAAAATGATGGAAGAGCAGGGTTCGGAAGTGCAAATAAGCAATCTAAATGAGAAGGGCAAGGATTTTCAGTTCCTCAGCTTTCTTAATGAAGAAAGAAGTAATGGAACAGAGCTTGGAAAGCTTATTGACAAGAAGATAAATGGTGAAGCAACAACGGCTGATGAAGCAAGAATAGACAGGCTGCTTACAGGATATACAGATGAAAGTGGTAATTTCATTATTGGTGCAATCCAAAAAGGGATGGATGCCAAAGCAGATGAAATAATAAAAGAGTGGAAGAGAATAGGTATATTCGATAATCTTGATTCAATAGAAGGCATAAATTCTGGATTTACTAATAAGGAAGAAGCTATAAGGAACTTTATATGGAATGATACATTTGCAGCAATGAATATATTGCAACTGACAATCACAGATATGGCATTATATTCAAGCGCTGAAGATATTCAAAAGAGACTTGCCCAGCTTCACTCACCTGGTCTTATGGCAAATGAATTCGCTACAGACTTTGATGGAAATTTAGTGAGTGGTGATGGTACAATAAAGAGTATTGTTCTTGATGATTTTGAGGGAGTAAAGAGTAATATAATAGAAAATCTTTCTGTGGTATTTGACAGGAAGATAAAAGCAGCAAGAGCAAGAGGTAATGAACAGGAAGCAAAAGGCTGGGAAGTAACAAAAGATTCCATAATAAAGCAGTTTGAAGATATAAATGTAACAGATGGTCAGGCATTCAAGTCAATATCTGCTGCAAGGAAGAATGCATTTATGTTTGGTACTTGGACAAGGGAAAATGAAGCCTTGTTCAATAAGCTCAAGAATCCTGCAAAATATGGAGAGTATACATATCAAGATGTAAAGAATGCATTTACTCAACCAAGAAAGCCATTTGCTTATGGTATGATATCAAAGCAGCTTGATGTTGAGAATGCTCCACTATCATCAATAAGGAAGGGTGTTCAATATAAGAACTCTGAATACCTTCTGATTCTTGCAGATGCAATACTGAAAGATGAAGATACGGGCATGCCAAATATGCTAAAGGTTATTGCAGATTTCATGGAAATGACATATTATAGGTTTGGATATGATGGTATTGATACAGTCATGTTCAAGTCGTGTGTCAAGACTGGTATAGGTAATACCTTGAATCTCAACCAATTTCTTGGAATGAATTCAAAGGAAGGATATGATGCTGCATACAAATATTTGGTGGATAATGTTATAGTAGATGGAAAGTATAACGACCTTTATGTCGACAGGCTTAAGATAAGAGATTATAGTGAGCAGCAAGATATTCCAGAACACTTTAAAGAACACTTTCAAGCGTTTGGTTCACAGCTTAGATATATTATTCCATCAGACCTTGAGGTATCTGATGATAACGGAAATCCAGTAAGATACTCATTTAATGATAATGGAGTAACAAAAGAACTCAATGCAAAACAATTTAGAGAGGAATACGAAGAAACAATATCTCAAAATATAGAGGAAGATATAGCACATCTTCAGCAAGAGCTTGGACTTGGAGATTATTATATATCAAAGGCAGACAGAAATGTTGCAATATCAAAGATTCTTCAAAGAGAAATTCTGAACAATCCATCAAGATATGGTATTGATATGCTTCAAGCTTGCTCTGTTGATGAAAACGGTAACTTCAGAATTCCGCTTAATGACCCTATCCAATCAAAGAGGATTGAGCAATTGCTCAACTCTGTTATAAAGAAGATTGTTAATAAGCAAGAGATTGCTGGTGGCCCCGTTGTTCAGGTGAGTAACTTTGGAACATCAAGAAGATTGAGTATTGTATTCAAAGATAAGGCTGGGAATGAGATAAGGAAGAATGATTATAAACCCGAGGAACATGACGGAAAATCATTTGAAGAGTGGCTTGCTGAAAATCAAGATGGAATAGCATACTATGAAGCTTTTGCACCAATATATTCAGATGAGCTTTTGAAGTTCTGTGATAAGAGTGGATTCATAAACATAGAGGCGATAGAGAGGGTTAATCCAGACCTCCTCAAGATGATTGGATATAGAATTCCATCAGAGGATAAGTATAGTGTAATGCCAATAAAGATTGTTGGTTTTCTGCCAAGAGAAGCTGGAGATGCGCTTATGCTTCCTTATGAAATAACAACAATCACTGGTGCAGACTTTGATATTGATAAGATATATCTTGTAAGAAAACAAATAGAACTTACAAGAGGTCTTGAGCAGGCAATAAAAGATGAACTCAAGCCAAACAAGAAGGATGAAGAATCAATAAAAGCATATCTTAAAGAAAGGGGTAAGAGATTAAGAGCTCACTTATCATCTGTCCTTCCTGAAGATATACTTACACAGGAAGAAAAGGATGAGATAGCAAGAAAGATTGATGAGGAAGATATTATATATAAGGATAAGGATGGTAATGAAGTAAGGAGAAAATCAATAAACCAAAGACTTCTTGATGTTGGTGAAATACACTCAAAGAATGTTGACAGGATAAATGAAATTTATAATAAGAAGTCTGATGAGAATGAAAGCAAGAATCAGTCAGAAGAAAAGTATAACAAGAGACAGGATTCTCTTGACAAGCAGCTTGATGAAAAGATTGCAGAAGAGCAAGCTGAATATGAGCAGAGAATAAAAGATATACAGACAGAGAGAGCAAGAAGATACACAAAAGAGCTAGAAATAGCCAATAAAAACAAGAAATATGAGAGGATTACAGAGTTCTTAAAGGGTGATATATTTGCAAAATCAGAAGACCCTATACAGAATCTGCTCAGAGATAAATATCTTGAGTTCAGGTATGGAACAACTGTAAAGAGCGAAGGCAGAGCATACCGTGATAATAAGATATTTGATATGTCTTGGGCAACACTCACCCATGCAACAACAACAGACAAGATACTTAATCCCGGTGGTTTTGACCCACAGAAGAGAGTTGGGTATGCAGTGACTGCATATAAGCTTGGTGCAAAGAAAGCCGATGGTACACCATACACTCTTGATGAGCTTGAACAAATGTCTTCATCAGAGCTTAAAAAACTTTGCTATAGGGATAAAAATATAGTATTTATTGATACACATGCGCAATTCTATAAGCAAAATTCAGCTGCTGGACAGATACTTGGAATATTTGCAGTAGCAAAGACTGCACATACTGCGCTTGAAGGGTATGGTTATGCAATAGATATTGATAACGCTCTTGACTTGCATAGTGGCAAAATATCAATATTTGGAAGAACGTTTGGAGGTCTTATTGATATTGATAAAAAGATAAACTTCTCTGGAGAAAGAATAAGCAAGATACTTGGTAGTCTTGTTGCTTCAGCAGCAGATGCTGTAAAAGACCCGGTTCTCAATCTTATGAACATTAATGCAGATACTGTAAATGTTCTTAATATTGCAATAAGAATGGGTATTCCATTTGAAGATATTGCACATATTCTCTCAACAAAGACAATATCTGATGCTCTTGAAGAATACAACAAGAGAAAGCTTAACGATAGTAGTATTACTCTAAATAGTGTAATATCTGAAAAAATAAGGAAGTTTGAAAAAGATAATAAGATTAAATATAAGATAAAGGGGCAAACTTATTACTCAAAACTTTACACAGAAGACCTTTCAAAAGAAGAGGTTGAAAATGCAATAGCGGGAAAAACAACAAGAGAGTCAGAATACAAGATATTAAAGGCATATGAAAGATTCTCAAAAATAGCAAATGAGGCTAGGGGTCTTGACTTCTGCACAAGATTCAACTCTATAGCAAATGCTATGGGTCCGCTTGTTGTTGATAATATTGCAAAGGAATATAAGTTTAATCATTTCGGAGATAATGTTTATAAGAAAACCGAAGGGTTCTCTTTCAATGGACAACTGGTGGGTATTGGTGATGTTATAAATATTGATGGAAATGTTGTTGTTATTGATGATAATACTCTGCCACAACTTATCAATAGTGAAATTATCTCAAGAACACCAACGAGAACAAGAAAGATAACACAATATGATGTTCTTGGAGACCACCCGATATTAGATTCTTTCAGCAAAACAATTGATTTGGCAAGAGAGCTTATGTCGGATTCTCCATTACATAGTCTGAATTTCAGAACAGCACTTACATTCTTCGGAGAAAATCTTACAAGAAGATTAATGTCAAAAGATTACAGGAAAGAACTTTCTTCTTTCGGTGATTTCTATCAATCTGCAATGCTTATTGAATCTGGTGCGATAAGTATGGATGAGTTAAAATATCTCATTGAACAATTCCCCAAGGATTTCTTTGGCAAGACAAAAGTTAAGGAAAGGTATAAAAATAACACTTTGATACAAGCAATACAACCAGATGTTATAAATCTTGCTGATGGTAAAACAAGAACCGTGCTTTCAATAAAGACAACAGGTCTTGATGCAACGCAGAAAGAAGCACTTATGATGGGCTGGGCAGAGCTTGAAAAGGTTAATCCAAAACTATCAAGGCTATTGTTTAAGTATGCATTTTTCAAAGGTGGAATAGGATTCAGCCCAAAGAGCTTTATGAACCTTGCTCCAGTTCCAGTAAAGACAGCATTTAAAGAATATGTAGATACATTTGTAAATGGTCAAGAAGTAGTTCCGGAAGAAGTTGTTGTTAATTTTATAAGGAATAACGCAAACAACAGAAAGCTTGTTCCAGTGATAAAAGAACCAAAGTTTAAAAAATCTGGAGCATATTATGTAACATCAGACTATAGTGCATCAAGACTTGATTTCTTTAAGATTTCAGACAGCCCTTCATCTATGATATTTAGAAAAGTGATGACAGATTTAAATAATAATTCATATTATGAAGCAATTAAGCCACTTGGAAATAATGGCGAATATTTTGAATATAGCAAGTCGCCAATAAATGAAGATGCTATAAATAGTGAAACAGAGCAAAACAATGGAATAGAAAATATAGCTGATGAAACACCGGTTGTTGAGTCTGTTGATAATTCTGATTTTGATGCTGCTTCAGCACTTAGGTTACTGTTTACAGATAAAACGATAGAAGCTCACAAGAACTATTCTCAAGAAAAGAAGGATGAAACAAGAGAGCAATATATAAAATATATTGATGATAATCTTAAGAAAAAAGGTCTCGAATTAAATAGAGAACAGCTTGAAGAAGTTTACAAAATATTCTGCTAAATTTGTATATTATGAGCAATAGAGCAAAAAAAGTAATAAGGAGATTCAATCAATGGAACAAGGGTTATTGTATAATAGCCCCATCTGTAACAATAATTGATAGCAAGGGAAAAACACACGAAGAACACAGTGTTTTATACAAACACCTTCATGATTTTGTGCAGGATAAGGGTATTATAAACCTTTTGTATGCATCATATCTACAAAGCGGCGTTGCAGAAAGTATGGATAATGCTGGATTCGAGAGAAACTATCAGGGAGAGCATGATGCAAAAGATGTTTGGACATATTTTAATATGGACAAATTCATGAAAGACCAAGAACAAGCTGTTTATTCATTGTCAAGAGAAGCTGGTGTAGTAAACTATAAGGGTGAAAATGTTTTGTTTGAAGATGCTGAAGAAGCATTATCAAAAGCAAAGGCATTCAATGATAAACATGATGGATATGTTGCATCTGTATATCAACATGAAGATAGATTTGAAATCATTATAGACAAAACAAATTCAAGAACATATAGAAACAAAGGAGAGGTTAATAGATATCTTTCAATATGGGATTCTTTAAAAGCTGGTCTTGAATCTCAGGGTGTTGATGTTAATTCTCTTAAAGATGTTGCACCAACGCTTGTAACACCTATGAAAGCAAGTGAATTTCTATCCTATATTTATAGGATACAATCTGCATCTGGAAAAACCCTAACACATCAGGACATAAGAGTTCTTATGGAGATTGGAAAGGACAAACCATATGTTCAAAGAATGGAACAAAAGTGGGGCAATGATAAGGATGTTATAGCAGATAAAATACTTGAAGTAATCAATGGCACATCGAATGAAACAGAAACAACACAAAGCTTTGTAAGGGCATCACTATCAAAACTACAAGATAAATCATTGCTCAATGTTACACCAATACAACAGGCTGTTAATGATGCTGGAAAAACAGCATATAATGCTAAAGAATTTGAGGTGTCAAGAACAATGAAAGACCTTAATGCTCAATATGGTATTGGTTCAGATGTTATACAGTCAACAAACTCTAAAATATCAAAACTTTCAGATGCTGCAACAGAGATAGCAATAGCAAAAAATAGAGAGCTTTCTGTATTGAAATCAAGAAAGGGTGTAAAAGATGATACTATATTAAGTAAAGAAGAAGAGCTTGAAGAATCGTTGGATAATCTGTCAAATGGTAAATTTGTAAAAAGTTGTAGTAGCTTCTTAAGGGAAGCAAACAACTATATACCAATGATGCAGACTGCAATAGAAAGTGTAAAACAAGCACAAACAAATCTTGAATACCAAGCAAATAGGGCAAGGGTGTTGCAGAGGGCTAAAAATTTTGTAAAGCAATATAAGAGTATAGTAGAATCTTTGTGCTCGACAGATAATCTTAAAATTGATGAAAATGTAAGAAAGTCTGATATAGAACTGTTAACAAGCACGGCATCAGAAGTTCTAAAGAATCTTACAAGGTTTGAAAATGAGCTCAATAATATAATAACAAGCACTGTAACAGACACTTTTATAGACATTCTTGGAGATACTGTTTATAACGGAATGTCTGTTGCTGATATTGTTCAGATGTCTATAGCAGATTCAACAATGATGGATTATCTATACTCTTTAAGTAGGGTGTCAAATCCATTGATTGCTGGACTTAACGGTATTATAAGAGATGCTAATGATAAGAGAGATAAGATGCTTTTGGGTTTTTCTGATGAAATACAAAGAGCAACAAAAAAGCTGTTTTCATCCGGGCATAAAGATACATACTTTATGTATGGTGATAATGGAAGAGTTGTCAGCAACTATGACTGGGATGAATATTATCACCAAATGTACATGCATAAAAAATTCCTTGTAAAAGAGGGCGGTCTTAGTGGTGTAGCGCTTGAGCTTGCTATGAAGGAGTGGGAGAAAAACAACACCGAGGAGCTTGTTGTTGACAGGGTTTCAGGAAGAACAGAAATGGTTCCAAAACTCAGTATGTATCATATAAAGGGCTATATGGATGTTGGTGGTATACAAATGCCGGTAGATATTGAGTTTGATAGAAATTGGGATGCTGCACAAAGGGAATATTATAAAACAATGATGGATATAAAGGGTAGAATTGGCACCCTGTTTCCAGAATATGCACAAAAGCAATTCTATGCACCACAAGTAAGAATGAACAAGATAAATCTTATGAGAGAGGTGCTTGATGGTAGAAGAAGTATATATTCTGCTGTTAAAACTCTTATCAGTAGAATGAATCTAAATATAAAAGAAGATGATACAAGGTATGGAAAGAATGGAATTGTGCTTGATAGTGAAAGGCAGTTTATTAGAAAAGGAGATTATAACGGAGCTCCGTTAAGACAAATTCCAATATTCTATGTGAATAAACTGAATAATCAAGATGAGCTCCTTCATGATTTCTCTGGAGCATTACAACATCTTGCATCTACTGCATGCAATTATAATACAATAAATGAAATAAAAGACCTCGTTGAGCTTTCGGCAGATTACATAAAATCATCAAAAGTATCTCATGGTGAGGGTTTGAAAGGCTTGTTTGAAAAGGTTGAAAATGGTGATATTGAAGTATTTAAGCAGCTTGTAAAAAATAATGAAGCAACAAATACTGCCGCGCTGCTTAATGGTATGATAGCCAAGGATATATATGGAGAGAAAATTAAAGACCAAGGAAAGATTGGGAGAATATTACAGGGTGTAATAAATTGGGGAACATTCAAAGCACTTATATTGAATGTTCTTGGTGGAACATCAAACAAAATTGTTGGTGATATTCAAAACATAATAGAAGGTGTAACTGGAGAATATTTTGATATTAAAGACTTGATAAAAGCAAGGGCATATACAGCCGGTTCAAAATTATCTCCTGCAAGAATTTGGGATAATCTTACATATCAAAAGAATACACTCGGGTGTGTTCTCGAAGAATATTTTGACCCGATACAGGAGGGGTATTCAGAAAAATCAAGCAAAAGATATTATGGTAGAATGTTTGACAGGCTTATTGGAAGTTTTAATAGCATGGCATTATATGCTTCTGGTGAAGCTCTCATACATCTAAACAATATGTATGCAATACTTTTCTCTGAAAAAGTAAGAAATAAAGATGGTAAGATTGTGTCGTTGTTTAATGCACTAAAAACAACAAACAATCAAGATGGAACAGCAAAGCTTGGAATAAAAGATGGATACACAAGAATTGATGGAAGCGCTATAGATGATGCCTATCTTCAAAATATAAAACAAATAATAAGAACTGTAAATCAAAAGTGCCACGGCTCTATGAATACAGAAGATAAAGGTATAATTCATAGAGATATTGCAGGAAGAGCTGTACTCAATTTTAAGCAATGGATGGTTGAGCATTATTCAAGAAGATATAGAGCGCTTCATTATGAAGCAGGTGCTGGAAACGTGCTTGATAGAAACTTCTTCTTAAAAACAAAAGTAATACTTGATGGAGAAAAAATAAGACTTGCTGATGCATTTACAAGATATGACCATTCTGATGGCTCATTTTCTTTAGTTCTTAAAGATGGTGTGAAAAACCTGAAAGGACAGGATATTACAAATGAAGATATAGTAAAGATGAGAGAGAAAGCAAATGCTGACCAACACAATCAAATGGGATTCTGGTCGGATACCATTGATTATCTTGGAAACTTCTTTAAAAGAAGTAAGGACATTGAGCAGAAGGCTGGTAGGAATTGGGATAATCTTTCAGATAGACAAAAATATAATATAAAGAGATGTGAAACTGAAATTGCTACAATAGTGTTCTTGTTTGGTCTTGGTGCTGTTATTGGTGATGAGGATGAAACAAGGGGAGATGGATGGTGGTATAGATTCTTGCAATATCAGCAAAAAAGATTGCTTCTTGATGAGTTTGCAAGCACGCCGATTGGTGCTGTTACAGAGGCAAAGAAATTTGTTGATAGACCAACAGCTCTTACTGGAACACTATGGGATGCTGCATATCCTGTAATTGGTGCAGTTTCTGGAGACTTCTTAAAAGAGCAGGGTAGTGGAAGGCACGCAGGGGAGAATAAATATTGGTATAATATAAGAAGGCATACACTACCATTCTGGTGGGATGTTGAGAAGCTGAAATATCTCGGAGAAGATAATAGTGTATTTGGTGTGTTTGACCTGAATAACTATACAAGATAATACAAATAAAGGGTGGTTGATTCCACCCTTTATTTTTTTTTATTATCAATTAATTACTTGCAATCCCTTATATTTTCAAGCCAAGCTTGAGCATCTTTGATATTGGTTGTTTCAATACCATGCGATTGAAGTATGCTTGCTATTTCAGCAAGACTCTTACCAGTAAGTTCTTTACCCCAAGATTTTGCATCAATAACTGTTTTGAACGAATCTCTAAATTCAGCGTTTCTTGAAACACCAACAAATGTACCACTAACCCTTCTAAGTCTTTCCTGCGTATCCTTTGAACCAATTTCAATCGGAGCTTTATTAGATTGATTGTTTACAGCAACCGGTTCTTGTGATGGTTGTGCTGGCTGTTGTTCACCAGTTGGATTCTCTCTATATGCAACAACATCACCAAGAGCCATATTTAATACATCTTCTTCTGTTACACCAAGAATTTCATTTGCTTCAATTCTTTCGGTGCCCGGCTCAACAGTAGTTGTATCATACTCATTTATAGCCCTTTCTCTTGCAGCCCTTTCTTTTATCTCTCTTATCCTATCAATCATCTGTCTTGATTGCTCAACAGTTGCAACTGTAACATTGTTCTTTCTGTCAAGCTTTACAACAAGAGGACTATTGTCATCATTGCTTATTATATAGTATCTATTCCTGCTCTTTGGCTCTGTATATGCTGGTGTAAGACCACTCTCTGTTATAATCTTGTTGTAATAGAAAGATGTTCTTATAGATTCATCTGTAACCAGATTAGACCTTTCATCAAACAAGCCCTTATCAGATTCTCTATAATGCTGTCCATTGATAACATAGGTATTCTCCCTACCATTTATCTGACTCTGCTGATTTTGTACCGGTTCTGTTCTAACCTCCTTTTGTTCAATTATTGGTCTACCATCAGAACCAACTGGATATGTATAATATGCTGCATTGATTGTACCGAGATATGCAATATCTGTTTGGAAGCAACCAGCTTCATCCATCATCTTAAACCTTTCTTGCAGCAACAGGTTATTTCTGCTATAATTTATCTTGAAGTCAGCATTTGTAACCTCTTGGAAGAAATCTGTTTGACTAAATTCATTTGAATTCAGGTTAAATCTTACAGGTTCACCACCATTAAATCTTACTGTTATTGTATTATTTTTCTCATCACCAATGGTAATCCTATTGTTATCATCAAATACAAGAAGCTTTCTAAGTTCACCAAGAGCTGCATTTCTTTCATTAAAGTCTCTTGATGTAATCATAGTAAGAAGGTTGTCTATATTTCTTCCAAACCTTGTTGTCCTGTCTATTTCATTAAGCCTCTTTGTATTTAATCTTACTGGTACAAGCACATTGTTTGCACCTCTTACCATAAGAAATACAGCGCCAGAGTTTCTATCTATTGCAGATGGAAGATAATATTTCTCATTTGAAATACCAATTGTAACAGCCTTGGTTTTCTCCTGTATTATAAATTTAAGGTCTTCATATTCAAGTCCCATTGGATTTCTTACAGAATCTTCAAGTATCTGACCAATACTTCTCATTTCTGTGGATTGGTCTGTACTTAACCTCTTTGTAATACTACCGGGCTTTATTGTCTTGACATTTGTATATGCTTGGCTTACATAATACAGTTGCTTTTCACCCTCCTTGCTTGAAAAATATTGGCCAGAAGACTGTTTAATCTTATCTTTTATAAGATTAAAGTTATTAAGTTGGTTGCTATCATATACCTTCTTTCCAGTAGTTGGGTCAATTCTTGAAGAGAATCCAGTAGTACCAACAATAAGCCATCTTTTACCATTGGCTTCTACAACACCACCAAGGTCTTTATTATGCAGCCTTTCAATCTCTGGAGTAAACTCAACGACATTGAAGATATACATTTCATGCTTTTTCCCATCTTTCCCAACATGCTCAGCAACAGGAATGCCCTCTTCAATATTAGGGTTTGTTACCATGAAATGTATCTTTGTATCAGGATGTTTCTCTATAATCCTGCCAAACTCTCTGTCTATGATATCTTGAACCCTCATTCCGTGGATTCCGTGGCTTGAAAGGAATTCAAAATACTCATTCATGCTATCACCTTCTACTGCACCATTTCTCTTTACTTGCTCTTTGCCAATCTTATCAAATCTTAAAGCATCTGCATCATACTCATACATAGCATTGCCAACAAGGTCAGATGTTGGGTCTGGTTCAGTATATGCTTGATAATCAGTTTCACCAGAGTCAACATCTACAACACTTGTTGGTTTTGGTGTTGTTGGAACTTCATCAACAACACTTGGTGTATATGTTGTCAGACCATCATCTGTAACAACAAACGCTGTACCATCTTGTATTGGTCTTGTTTCAGCCTCTGGGTCATAAACAACCTCTGGACCAACATAATCTTCTATTGTTGGAGCTGGTATAACACCTTCTGTTGAAACATCATCAGCAGAAACTTCTGGTCTTGGTGTTTCAGCATCATCAACATCAGCTTGCTTTCTACCAAGGTTCTGTTGAGATGATTTACCATTATCTTTTGGTTCTTCTTTCCTTGTCTCTTTTATCCCTTCTTTGCTACCGGTTTCCTTTTTTGCTATATCCAGTAATTGTTTCCTCTTTTCCTCTCTCTGCTTTTTACTGTTTTTCATAGATGCTTTAGACTTGGTTGCACCTCTTTGGTAACCAAGTTCTTGAGCTCTATTGAGTAAAGCATTTATATCTCCTCTTATTACTTGAACATCACTATCGTTAAGGCTTTCATCAGTAAGTATTTCTTCAAGGTTTGCTACAAGTTCTTTCAAGTTGCTCGATACATCAAACATGTTTTTCACAGTTTGAAGTGCATTTATCCTTCTTTGTTCGTTTGGAATAACATCTTTTGCAACACCTGATATATCATCACTGAATTTTGACATTTCAAGAAGCCCTTTAAGATAACCTCCTTTCTTTGGGTGCTGTTCTATGTATTCTTGTAGAATCTCCGTACTGACACCACTACCATTTATACCATTTCTACCACGCAACAATCTTTCTTCATTTGTGCTTGCACTATCAATAAACTCAAATATCTTTTCTTTTTGTCGTTGCCTGAATGCAGATGTTCTTTTCAACTCATTTTGAGCCTTTTGTTGTCTTATATAGAAAGATGCTTCTGCTGGATTGTTTGCCATATTATCAAAAGCAACTCTTACACCATCCATCCTTTCTGATAGTGTTGCAGAATCTTGAACAAGCTGTTCAAAGTCTTCGCTTCTTTCTTTGCCATGAGCTATTGTCTGTTCAATAATCCTTTGTTGCCTCTTTGAAAAATCATTCCTATGCATCGGGTCAAGAACCCACGCTCTTTGTTTTGGAGAAAGACCAAGTATTTCATTCTCGGTCATTAATCCAGTAAACTCAACGGGCCTACCTTTTTCATTGACAAAAGCATTGCCATCATCCTTTATTTTTTCAAGAGTTTCCTTTTCAGCATCAAGTCTGTTTGAATATGATTCCTTTCTTATTTCTGCTATCCTCTTTTCATATCTAACCTTAATGACATCTTCCGGTTTTGCGTCAGACATTCCTTTGAGTTTTTCATCCTTCTCCTTTATTATCTTATCCTGTTCATCAATTCTCTTCTGGATTTCATCAAGGAATTCATTCTGTACCTTTATCCTTCTTTCCCAACCAGACCTGCTTCCATATTCAGCTTGAGAGCTAAAGCTTAACTGTGAATCAACGGGAGATGCGTGGCCACTTATGGTTTGTTCTATATCATTTATTCTTTGCTTCCAAGTATCTCCCATTGTAAGCATATAAGCCAACTCATCTTTCAGGTCATCTGACATTGCCCTGCCATTAGTAGATTTGCTGAACCTGTTTATCTTATCCTTATATGAGTTAATCATATCAAGCAAATCCTTTGCATTGCCTTGAATAAGACCAGCTGCAACCTCTCTGCTATTTGGATTGTTTGCTATTGTTTCATTATCTTTATCTGCAAGAAATTCATCAATAATAGAGCTTGGGATATTACCAGAAGCAAGGTCATTGAGTTCATTTATAGCATTTGTAAGTCTTGAACTCTGGCTTAATACTCTATCAGACTGCGCATTTGCAAGCATTTTTGCAACAACAAAAGCACGATATGTTTTATCATCTTTCAGTTCCTTCATTCCCTTCTGTGCTCTATCCTTTGGAAACATTGATGCAACATATCCGGACATATCACTCAACACCCTATCATTATCTTTCAGGACTTTATTTGCTGCATCAATCATTGTTTTTGTGTTTGCTTGAGCAGTCCTTGCCTCTCTAATAGATACTGTTAACGGATTATCAATATGTTGTACTATTGATTCTATTGCTCTACCACCCCGTGTACTCCTATCCCTCGTTGTTGTTACATCGGTTGTAAAGTTTGGAATAAACCCAAACAATCCACCAATACCACCAATGAATCCATCATACCAAGACTGCTTATCAAGGAGAGCATCACCAGCACTTTTGAACCCATAGTTTATTCCATCAAGAAAGTTGATTGTATAGCCATCGTGTACAGTAGCATAATCATCGGGATTATCATATCTATTTACAAAGCCTTGATATGCCCCCTTACCAACACCAGAACCAAAACCAACAGTAACATCATCCCAGTAGTTAGACCAGAATCCGCCAAAGATTTTCTGACCAAGATAATATCCAGCAAGAGGAAGTTCCGAGTTATATTTCAATGCCATTTTACCGGCAACCTCTTTGAATGGTGCAATACCATCATCAAACATTACTGTGGTGTTATCCTTACCAAGAAGCCATTTCTTGTAAGAAAGATTAGCTGCTGTCATTCTCAGCTCCTCTATAAGAGAGTCTGTTACATATGCTGTTCTTGCAGCATTTTCTATTGCATTTAATCTATTCTGGTCTTGGGTGTATTCATTAAATGCTCTTTGAAATTCCACATTATTTGAATCGTCTGTTCCAGATGTTCTCTTTGCATATTCAAGACCATCTGTAACAAGTTGCTGCCTTAATTCATCAAGTGTTTGGTTATATGTCTGTATACCATATGCTTGAGCAATACCACCAGCATTAAATGCTGCTGTAAGACCAACACCAACAGCACCGGCAACACCACCAACCTTACCAAGACCAGCAAGCCACTTATTAGCACCACCAGTAAGTTGACCAATAACATAATCACTCCACAGGAACTTACCCATCTTAACAGCCTCATCAAGAGTTTGCCTACTCCAAACCCTAAGCTCTTCATCGGGTCTATACACATTATTATATTGTGATACACCACCATTGTGATTGGCTCTGTCTATCTCAAGAGCATCAAGAGTATTATATTGGTCTACACCATTCCAATATTGTGGATTATCCCAATTGCTTAATAGTTCTCCATTCTCATCTTTACCATTCAGCCAATCATTAAATTTCTGCTCTCTTAATGCTTTTTCTTCACCGGAAGATGTAAGTATACCAATTTGTTTGCCAACGCTTTCAGCATATATCACCTTGTTCATAAGGTTGGCAACACCACCAACAAGCACATTGTTCATTACATTACCAGCCCTTTCAATAAATGGCATGTCATCTGCTATGTGCTTCCTAAACTGCAAGTCAAGATTTTCAAAAGCTTCATTGCCATCAAAGTTACTGTTCATTGCAAAGAATTCTGCAATGTATCTTATCTTGTCATCAAGAGTAAGATTTCTTATATGCGGTGTATTTTCAAATGCATTATAGTAATTTGAGCTTGCTGATATATCCCTGAATAGCCAGTCAATCCTGTTTTCCGGAGTATCCTTAAGATTCTCAACAGTAGATGCCCAGTAATCCTGAATGGCCTTCTGTCTACCTTCTCCATCCAACACTCTTGATGTTGAACCCATTCCACCGGAAATTATTTTCTCATACTGACCAGTATATGGTTTCAGCTCATTTTCTGATGGTGCTTGCTCAAGGGTAGACTTTATCAGCGTATTCTTATACCAATCACTTTCTTCTGGTGTGTATTGTATCCCACCGTTTTGAGTTTCAAGCTTAATACTATTTACTATCTGCTCTATCTCTGGAGAAAGAGTAGAAACCTTTCTTTCATAATCTCTTGATATTACATCTTGAAGAACTTTATCAGAGCGTTCTTTGGTATTTTCTGGATAATTATTTTCTGCTTGTTCTTCAAAGAATGGAGAATCAATATATTGATTTGACCTCGACTCTTTTGCAAGGTTGCTACCAATGTTTTCTATTTCCTTAATTTCCGATTCTGTTTTCCAATCGCTATTAAGTAGGTCAAGCTTGCCTTCTGTTGTAAGCTTCTTATTTAATCTATTATACTCATCAAGATTGAGATTTGGGCCAATTTCATCTATACCAAACTTTTCATCAAACCCATCTTGAATCATCGCTTCGCGATACAACCTTCTTATATCATCATTATTCTTGACATTTTTCTGAAGGTATGACTTATCATATCTATCAAGCAATTCATCAAGCTGGTAGTTCAGGTCTACCTCATCAAGACTTGCATTGCTTTTAAATATACCAGACTTAACCCCATTGTCAATATATTCCTTTCTTTCATTGTCTGAAAGCCCAGATATACCAACAACTTCATACTTACCACTATTGTCTCTTCTTATTGGCATAGGTCAAATTATTTATCTTCCTAATCTGTTTGCTGCAACATTTGTTTCTTCTTGCTCTTGCATATCCTGTTGAGCTTGAACATTATTGGCAGTTTGTACATCACCAATAGCACTGCCTCTTTCTTCTCCACCACTTGTTATAATAGATTGTGGAGATGAGCTATCAACAGCAACATTACCCCGAGTTTTATTTGTATTACCTGTATATATTGTTATATTGGGATTCTCTTTAAGTCTTTCCTCAATATCGCTTACAATATTATCAATTGGTCTTTCTTTTTCAACACCATACTCAATTGTTTTGGTTTTTATGCCGAGGTCTCTTGCAACAGTCTTTATATCTTGCGTTGTAAGCTGATTCTTAATGCTCTCGCTTGTTCCACTGTCACCGGAAATTACTTTTCTATACCCAGTTAGTACGGTGTGTTTATTTGTGCCAACACCAACCTCATCAGAAGCTTTTCCATGCCTTGAAACATTACCATTCTTATCATATACTCTCAATCCGTATTGTGGTGTTCTCTGTGTGCCTGAACCACTGGTGCCACCACCATTCTTATCAGCTGTTGCTCTTGCTGCTATATTCCTTGGATTCTCATCGCTCTTTTCCCAATCAAGTTCCTGCTGCTTAAGATTAAGCATAGCATTTTGGTATCTTGACATAAAGTCTTCATTCTTCTGTCTTTCTTCTTTATAGTCATAAGAGAGACCAGCAAGTATTCCATCAAGACCTTTACTTAACACAGTTCTCTTGTCATTTACATCTTGTAATCTATCAACACCATTTGCGTTTCCTATCCTATTGAGTGCATTGGCTATATACCCATATGCTGACCTTATCTCACTAATACCATTAAGTGTTGATTTATCAGAAATGTCTTTGCCTGCAAGGTTTGCAAGTGCTTCACCAATCTGGTCTGCACTATATCCATATTGATAAGCTTGAACAAAATATTGAGAACCAAGATTTTCATCAATCCCCCAATCTTTCAATACTGTTCTCAATCTTGCAGATTGAGCCTTTGCATCAGCAAGACCTTCTGCATAAACCTTATCACCACTTACTGTAAATGTATCTGGCGCTTTACCATTCATCCAGCTACCAAGATTAGTATTAACTGGGTCATTACCAACAAGGCTTGGGTCTTTAATCTTTGCATCCCTAAAAGCCTTTGCTGCTTCTGCCCTGCTATTAAAAGCCTGTTGTATTGGTATGAGCTTATTGGCATAATCACTTCTCAGCTCCCTGAGAGCTCTTCTGCTTGAACCTAAATCACCTGTTCTCAAAAGCTCATTAGCTGTATTGACCATCTTGTCATTATAATCCTTATATACTCTGGCTAATTCTGGGTCTTGATTTTCATCTATCAATCCACCAATAGAGCTTGCGAGAACATCTTGCTCATCAAGAGCATCCATTCTCTTATCATACTCTTCCTTATATTGCTCCAACGGTTGAATCCTTGTTTTATAATCAACTGGATTAAAAGTTGGGGCCACCATTGAATATCTTGGCATACCTACTTCTTTTTAATTATTTACTTATCTTTTTAAATTCGTATGGCCTTCTCATATTCTTTTTATTTTTATCTTGGAAAATTTCTTTAATTCCTTCATAACTTGGTACCAAGATATTATTAAGCTCACTTGATAGATTATATTCTTCCGCCCCTTCATTTATAGTTTCGTTAAGAAGCTTATTGTATGAATAGTTATTAAACCTTTGAACAGAAGAACTATCATTTGGACTAACTATATCACGAAGCGTATCATACATAGCACCAACAAATGATTTAAAAGACGACTTTGGTTCGAATTTTTTAATCTTACCACCATTTGCTCCATATCTTCTTCCAAGAATCCAAGAAACATCTCTTGTTGCATCATTGTTTGGAGCTATATGTTCAAGATAGTATCTTGCCATATCATTGTACATCATATCATTACCCCACTGACCAGCATTATTGAGAGCGGCTGTTTCTTCTGTGCTTCTTGCTTGTGATGTAGCACTCTGAATACTATCTGCAAGCATTGCTTGTCTAATAATATCATTAACCCTTTCCTCGTCTGCTCTCTGATTGTAGATTTGAGAATTCAAGGATTGCCCAGCATTGAACTGGTCTATACCAGCATTGAATTGCTGAATAGTTCTTCTGAGATTATCATTATACTCTGCACCCCTTCTTCTTGCTTCACCCATCTGGCCTGTTATGTTGTTATTAAGCGCAAGCATAGCATTTCTTGCAGCAAGAGAATTACCACCGGCAGTATCAAGAAGCGCTCTTTGTGTGCCAAGACCAACATTCTGTAGTCTATTCATTTCATAGTCTACATCATAAGGATTATATGCCATATAACCACCAATTGGTGTGCTTTTTACATTCCTTATAGTTCTTGCAGCATCACCAATCCTATCAGACCAAGTGTAATCCTCTTTGTTTCTCCAACCAAAAGCATCTCCAATAGCATTTATTGCAGAACCAATAACCGGCACAGCCCTGAGTGTTTGAGCCAAACTATTACCATTAAACCAGCCATAACCCATATAACCATTAGCATAATCAGCAGCTTCACCAAGCAGTCTGTTATGTCTCTTGTCAGACTCATCTATATTATGTTTTCCCCAATAATAGTTACCAAAGTCATCAAGCCACCTATTTTGGTTATCAAACATTTCATTCGTGGAAGAAGTTATATCTGTTTCTTTTTCTTCAGGAAGCTTGAAAGTATCCTTTAAGTTAAGCGTTACTTTAGGTGCTCTGAATGTTCTTAACTGACTACCATCTGGATACATATTTCCCATTGGGCCACCAAAAGCAAGTTGCTTCTGATTTCCTTCTATTCTATCAGCCTGATTTATAAGTTTTGCCCTTACTCTATTTTCATTTTCACGATACCAAGAACTTGGTGCTCCAAGCTTAGATTGATAAGCCTCATCAAACAGAGTTCTACCATTTCCATATCTATAATATGGTGGAATATCATTAACAATATCCATTAGTGGTTTCCCGCTGCCAAGTATTTCTGCAAACCTTCTTGCGCTTTTTGCAAGAGCCAAAGAATCTCTATCTTCTTCATATTTATCTGATACGGCAATAGTTGTTTTTGGTTCTGTATCATTGTTTATCTCTCCACCAAAAGCGTGCTTCCAGCCAGCCGAATAATGTGCAAAATGAGCTTTTTTCCACATGGGTTCACTATATCTATTCGGGTTAGCAAGAACCTCTGAAGCAAATTCCTGAACACCCATACCATGCTTCTTTGCAGCAGCTGTGAATGTACCAACCTTTGACTTATTTATATGAATATCACCACCATCAGCAAACGTTTGTTCAAGGTTATCAAAAGCTTGGTACTCTTGGTCTCTTTCCCTACTTTGCTCTTGTAGTGTAGTAAGTTTTGCCATAGAATCAATAAGTGTGTTCCTACTAATCTTGTCAAGCGGGTTTAGCTGGGACTCTTTCTGCAAATCCCAAGCTATTTCAGAATAAGACTTACCTTCATATCTCTTTGGTAGTCTCACTGATTCAAGCTGACCACCAGTAGGATAAAGCCTGTTTGAGAACACATAATCATTGAACAGAACCTCACCTTCTTCTACAAGATTTGGTGTGCCTGCTGGGTCTACACCCATAAGAACACCATCGTATGGATTTGTTTCATGAGAACCACCCTCATTAACTTTTACTACACCATTGGTAAATCCATCTTCTCTACCAAGTGGAGAAAACATATTACCACCAAAAGCTGCAAGCCTCACTTTTGATTTTGTGAAATTGTCTATATTGTTATTCTTAAGCATACCACCAAAAGCAGCAAGATTCAGTGCTGCTGTATTAAATTTGTTTTGAGAGATTTGTTCTGCATTATTAGAGAAGTTTGCAAGATATCTATTCTTTGCTTCTTCTGCTTCCTCATTAAGTCTTTCAGCCTCTCTCTTTGCTTTTCTATTTCCGGTAAATGAACCAACAAGACCAGAAACAAGACCAGCAGCACCACCAACAATAGCACCAATAGGCCCACCTATAGTAGCTCCAGCCATAGCTCCAGAACCAATACCTTTAAGTGTACTAACGGCTCTTTCTCCATCAGATTGTCTTAAATCATAAGAGCTAAAATCACTTATCTGTGGATTGATAAAAGCTGATTGAAGGCTATCATAATCTCCATAACCAAACTGAGTATTGTTTATATCATCAATTTGATTGTCAAGCTCATTTATCTTACCTTCTTTAAGTCTTGATGTTTCACCAAAGGTAGATGCTATTCCTGTGAGTCCAGAAATACCCGCACCAATAGTGCCACCAAGATTATCTTTGCTCCAAGCTTTGCTCCAAGCATCTCCTGAGTTGGTTCCCCAATTACTCATAACTAAAATTGTATAACTTACTTAACATAGCAAAGATATAAAATATATTCAGCCACAGCAATTTATTTAAGAAAAAATTAAGGAGATAAACAAGCTGTCTATCTCCTTTGAATCATTTTATTTAAAGTATCTTACAAGCATTGAGTGGAATGTCATCTTATGATTAAACCCACTTGTTCTTGATAGCCTTAAATGTATCCAAGGATTTCTCATTCTATCCATGCCGTAGTTGCTATTAGAATCTCTCGGTATATCAACCCTCCTTATCCTGAATTTTTGCTTGTAATCATTTGGCATAAACTTGTCTTCTGTTATATCAGAAGAGCCATACTGATATTCATTCCAAGCTTCAATCTTACTGAATGGTATATCACTTTCTATAATCTGCCTTGTATCTACATCATTATCACTATCTGTACAGTCTGCTATATATTCAAGATTTGTAAATACCTTATCAGTAAGAGGTTCTGGATTAATCCTATAATCAATGCTATAATTGTTAAGATAGCTTCCACCAAACATCTTATAGAATGAATTACCATACAATGAGTATGTTTCTCCACCAAAGTTATACATCAGAGGGAACTCATACATATTATCAAAGAATGATGTGAAGCACTGCAATATCTCATTATATACTATACAATCGTTCTCATTGCTATAAGAATTCCTCATTATATAGATATCTCCACGGTTGCTATCATATTGCAATACAATAGCATCACCAAGAGAACCGCCATCCCAAAGATTGTTGTATAAATTAATGCTTCTAAACCATACAGACATTCCAGCGGCTGTTGATATATCAGCCAACCCATCTTTACCAATTCTTATGAGAGCCCTATTCTCATCATCAATAAAGTATATACCAGACTTTGCGTTGACTATGCTATACTTGTTCTTACAACCATAGTTTCTCGTGATGTATGTGACACCATCAACCTTACCACTATTTGCAAGCTCAATTGGCAACCCTTGTTCTGTGCTGATTTGAGTTTTATTGTTGAAGTTTATAGCAAAGATTGCTCTGTCTTGGAAACCTATTAGTGTGTCATTGAGCTTTTCTATTGCATTTATTGGTCCATAAGAACCATCAACATTCTTTATATTTGAAAGAGTTGCTGATGTCCAAGCATCTATCTCTGATACATCTTGCTTGTTGAGAGACCAAGCAAACTGGTTCGGAAAACTTTTATGGTCAAATCTCTCATCAAGAATGTTGTATTTGAATATATTATTCTGCTGGCTATACACATCGTTCATAAGACCAAAGTTTGTTGGTCTTGCATTCAGTTGATTTGTATAACCTTTGTTAATATCACATCTACCATCAAGGTTGATATGGGTTTCAACCATAAACGATACTATATCCACGACAGAGTTCTCATCTTCTTCTGTCCAAGGATATGTTCTCAGACAATCCCATCTCTTATAATATGTATCTCCGGTTGTCCTATCAGTTGTTTCATTTAGATTCTTTGCATCACAAATAGGAATCCAAGATATCTTTTTTAGGTTATCTTCTGTTGGCTCATCATATGGTCTAACATTATAATCAACAAGCTCTGCAATAATCAGATAGTCATTTATGTCTGGGGTAGCGCCACCTATAAATGATTCTGTTGGTGCTAAACCATATCCAAAACTCATATTGCCCCAAGGATATGTTCCGTTTTGTAGAGCAATATTGTCCGAAGAAAATCCCGGCAAGCAATAATCAAAACCATCAGAAGGAAGACTAATAATCCCGTGCTTTTGAGATTTATATTTTATTCTGATAGGGTCTACCTGATTTAATACTGAACCCTTTGTATCGAAACTATCAACATCTGTATATCTATATTCTACAGAATATGTTTTCTTTGGTGTTAACAGCTTGTCATAATTACCATAATAATATCTTGACTTATTATCTATCTTTTTTGTTGTCAACTCATCGGAATCAAATATTTTAAATTCATTGTTTCCAAATATGTTAACATTGCTTGATAGATAATATGTTCCGGATGAATATGAGAAGTTTGAAAAAACTTTATGCTTTAAAGTATCATATTTAACAGTTTGATTGTTCTTAAGCTTTAACTGCCCAACAATACTACCGGTTTTATTCCAAGCATATAATTTATATCTTCTCTTATTACCTTCTGTTATATTTCCATCAGAATCAATCTCATCACACTCAAATAGATATCCAGATTTTAACATTTCT
>OCTX014519972.1_pt1 | contig 34354 bp, 21 predicted proteins | sample 1539691 | NCBI WGS metagenome assembly OCTX01 (sample SAMN02144231, study PRJEB22623) | gut metagenome | biome: sheep rumen | host: Ovis aries | place: New Zealand
ATTCTCAATTCTCAATTCTCAATTCTCAATTCTCAATTCTCAATTCTCAATTCTCAATTCTCAATTCTCAATTCTCAATTCTCAATTCTCCTCGCCCTCCTGGTTCCTTTCTCCTTCCCCCTATCGGAAGGTCGAGTGGGGCATTCTACTCAAAAACGCTACAAAAGTACTAATATTTTTTTATATATGCAAGACCTCATGCCTTTTTTGTCTATTTTTTTTCATTTTGTTTTATTTTTTCCCTTTTGTCCTCTCTCCTTTCCTATGAATTATTCCTTTTTGATGTATTTTTTCGCCTTATTCCGTCTCTCTCCTCCCAGCTCCTTTTTTGTCTCTCCCTCTCCCCCTTTTAGGGGGCCGGGGCTTCCTCTCCCGCCTTCAGGGGATCGAGGGGCTTCCTCTCTTTGTTCATTGCGTCCAAATCGAATTTGGACACGGCTCTGCCCGATTGAGCGTCCGGTGGATGGTAATAGAACCTTTTGGGGTGGGGGCTAATTCAAAATAAGGTCGAAATAGACTCATTACCCAAGGATAACCCAAGGATCCCCCAAGGATAACCCAAGGATAGACACTGTATTTTGTACAAAATGCACTCTTTCTATATATATACTATGTATATATATACTATTTTACAGTGCATCCGTCATGAAATGAACGAAAAATGCCATGTTTTTATGCTGGTTTCCGAAGGCTTTTTGAGCATGATTTCATGGATACCTTTGACTAAAATGGCACCATTCTATCGAAAGATTTCGATATGTTTCGATTGAAAAATGTGAAAAAATTACAAAAAATGCAAAAAACTCTTGCATGTTTCAAAAAAAAGTAGTAATTTTGTGCTCGATTTGTAAAGTATATATAGCAAATGCTATAGACTTTGAACGGTAAATCGCAATTTAGTATTAACTAATCGACCATGCAGAAACGGAATTTATCCTTCACGCAGCTCTTTAATTTGAGCTTTGGATTTTTCGGAGTACAAATCGCCTATGCGTTGCAGAGCGCTAATATATCCCGCATCTTCGCTACGCTGGGCGCAGACCCCCACACTTTGAGTTTCTTTTGGATCCTTCCTCCTCTGATGGGAATGATCGTTCAGCCTCTCGTCGGCAAGTATTCGGACAAGACATGGACGCGTCTCGGGCGGCGCAAACCTTATTTACTCGTGGGCGCGCTCATCGCGCTCGCGGTGATGCTGCTTCTCCCGAATGCAGGTAACTTCAGCTTTGCGCAGTCTGCCTTCCTCGGGCTCAACGCAGCGATGTGGTTTGGTATCTTCAGCCTCATGTTCCTGGATACTTCTATCAATATCGCTATGCAGCCGTTTAAGATGATGGTCGGCGACATGGTCAACGAGGAGCAGAAAGGAACGGCGTATGCCATCCAGTCGGCTCTCTGTAATGCAGGATCCGTGGTAGGCTACCTCTTCCCGATCTTCTTTACATGGATCGGAATAGCCAATACGGCTCCCGAGGGAGTTATACCGGATTCCGTCAAATGGTCGTTCTATGCCGGAGCGGCTATCCTTATTCTTTGTGTCCTTTATACTTTCGCTACCGTGAAGGAACTCAACCCGCAGGAGTATGCGGAGTTCCACGGCATTAAGGAGAAAGAAGACAAATCACAAACTGCAAACGACAAATCGGAGGAAGGTTTCATAACCTTACTCCGCAAAGCGCCTTCCGCTTTCTGGACGGTCGGACTTGTCCAGTTCTTCTGCTGGGCGGCGTTCATGTATATGTGGACTTATTCGATCGGAGCTATTGCGGTTAACTGCTTCGGATGGGATGAAGCCTCTACTGCCGCTTTGGAATATCAGTCTGCCGGTGACTGGGTAGGCGTGGTCTTCTGCGTTCAGGCGGTAGGATCACTCCTCTGGGCTATGGTGCTTCCGCTTCTCGAGAAATGGGCGGGCAACAAAGGTGCATATGCTATCTCGCTTGTTGTAGGTGCAATCGGATTTATCTCTATCTGGTTCGTCACGAACCAATACGTCCTCTTCCTGAGCTACGCACTCATCGGTGCTGCTTGGGCTGCTATGCTCGCCCTGCCGTTTACGATCGTAACCAACGCTATCAAGGGCGGTAACATGGGATATTACCTCGGGCTCTTCAACTGCACGATCTGCATTCCGCAAATCATTGCAGCCCTCTGCGGAGGACTACTCCTTAAATATGCATGCGCGCACGTACAAGCAGGTATGCTGGTTGTTGCCGGAGTACTCCTGCTCCTCGGTGCCGCCGCTGTCTTCCTCATCAAAGAGAAAGAATAACCCTGTTACTTTAAGTTCCTTAAAGACATTAAGTTCCCTAAAGACTTTAAGTTCTTTAAAGACCTTAAACACCTTACGAAAACAACAAAACAACAATAATACTTAATAAAAACACACAAGCAAATGAAAAACAATCTTCTTTCATTCCGCGCCGTGTTGATGGCTTTCCTGTTGATGACAGGAATGACCGCCTTTGCTCAGGTAGCCGTACAGGGTACGGTTACGGATGCTGCGAACGGCGAGCCTATTATCGGCGCATCTGTGCTGGAGATCGGTACTACCAATGGTACGATCACCGATTTTGACGGTAATTTCTCCCTTACAGTCAAGCCGGGAGCTAAACTGTCTATCTCGTACATGGGTTATAAGACCCAGGAGTTGGCAGCCGCTGCTTCGATGGCTGTCCGCATGGGCGAGGATTCCGAACTCTTGGACGAAGTAGTCGTTGTCGGCTACGGTGTCGTTAAGAAAAACGATGCTACCGGTTCGGTTACCGCTATCAAACCCGATGACATGAACAAGGGCCTCCAGACGAACGCACAGGACATGATCCAGGGTAAGATCGCCGGTGTTAATGTAACTTCCGATGGCGGTACTCCTGGTGGTAGCTCCACTATCCGTATTCGTGGAGGATCGTCTCTGAATGCTTCCAACAACCCGTTGATCGTCATCGATGGTCTGGCTATGGATAACAACGGTATCAAGGGTGCTGCGAACGCACTCTCTATGGTGAACCCCTCCGATATTGAGACTTTCACCGTCCTCAAGGATGCTTCCGCTACCGCTATCTATGGTTCGCGTGCTTCCAATGGTGTCATCATCATTACTACCAAGAAAGGTGCTGCCGGACAGAAACTGAGAGTGAACTACGAAGGAAACGTTTCTATCGGTAGCCTCGTTAACCGTCTTGAGACCCTCACCGGAAACCAACTCCGTTCGTTGGCTACACAGTTGGAGCATTCTGCTACCCAGATGGCCAAGATGGGAGACGCTAACACCAATTGGCAGGATCAGGTTTATCGTACGGCTGTTGGTACCGACCATAACATCAGCTTGATCGGAGGAACAAAGAACATGCCGTATCGTGCTTCAATCGGTTATACCCTCCAGCAAGGTACTATCAAGACCTCCGAGATGCAACGTGTGACTGCTTCTATCAATCTCAACCCGACATTCTTGGATAAACACCTCTCCTTCAACCTCAACGCAAAGGGTATGTATATCTACAACCGATATGCGGATGGTTCTGTGGTTGGTTCGGCGCTTTCGATGGATCCGACACAAGCGGTTAGAGGTGGTTCTTCTACCAAGATGTTCACCGGTGAGGATGGAGTAGATCGTTCAGAGCAGGAAATTCTGGACACTTGGTTCGATGGCTACTATCAGCGTATCGCAAAAGGTACTTACACCGACGCTGCTTGGCCTTATACCACCAACAAACAAACCACAGCGAACCCTGCCGCTACGCTGGCGCACAAGAATGACCGCGCTAACTCCGGATCGTTTGTAGGTAACTTGGAGGCTGACTATAAAATCCACGGCTTTGAGGACTTGCGTCTCCATGCGAACTTCGGTGCGGACTACTCTTATGGTAAACAGGTAACAACCATCAGCCCCTATTCCTATTCCAATTTCTATAATGGATGGGATGGATGGTCTGACGAATCCAAATACAACCTCCAGTTTAACGCGTACGCGCAATATTACAAGGACTTCAACGAGAAACACCACTTCGACGCTATGTTGGGTTACGAGTGGCAGCATTTCCATCGTCAGGGTTCTAATGACGGATGGGGAACGTATCCTGTTAACTCCGCAGCTGTAGGTGAAGACGGTAGCCCGCTTGCCGGTACAATTTACGCTCCGAGCCGCTCCAAGAACAGTTTTGAAACGGAGAACTACCTCGTTTCTTTCTTCGGACGTGTAAACTATATCGCTTTGAACCGCTACATGGCTACGGTTACTGTCCGTGGTGATGGCTCCTCTCGTTTCCATAAGAACCATCGCTGGGGCGTGTTCCCGTCGGTTGCTCTCGGATGGAAAATCAAAGAGGAAGCTTTCTTGAAGGATGTCTCCTGGCTCTCAGAGTTGAAACTCCGTCTCGGTTACGGTATTACAGGTCAACAGGAGATCGGTGGTGATTACCCCTATATGACCCAGTATGCACGTTCTCTTGACCACGCTTACTATCCTGTAGGTGGAGCCGGCAATACGCTGATGTACGATGCTGACGGACGTCCTATCTACGATGGTACAGGTACTGTTGTTACCGATGCAGACGGCAATGTTATGTATTACAGCTATCGTCCGGGTGCTATCTCCGAGGATCTGACTTGGGAAAAGACCACTACCTACAACGCAGGTCTTGACTTCGGTTTCCTCAATGCACGTATCACCGGTAGCATCGATTACTACTATCGTAAGACGACTGACCTGATCAATACGGTGGATGTGCCGGTTGGTGCTAACTTCCGTAACCGTGTAACGAAGAACATCGGTTCGCTCTCTAACCAGGGTGTCGAGTTCTCGCTCAATGCTGTTGCTATCGACATGCAGAAACACCCGAGTAAGTTCAAATGGGATCTCGGCTTCAACTATACCTGGAACCAGAACCGTATTACCGACCTTAACCTCGGAGAGGCAAACAGTTTTGTCCGTACCGGCGGTATCAGCGCTGGTCTCGGTGATGGATATATCCAGCGCCATATGGCTGGTTATGCTGCTTCCACTTTCTGGTACTATGAGACCAAAACTATCGTGGATGACGCCGGAAACAAACGTATCTATGCCGTTGATACAAACAAGGATGGTCAGATTACCCAGGATGACCGTGTATCGAATAACAGAGTTATCCCGATGGCACCGCATATCTTAGGTTTCCAGACCAAGTTCCAGTTCTATAACTTCGACCTCTCGCTCTCTTTCCACGCGAATATCGGCAACTATGTTTACAACGATGTTCTCTGCGGAAACGTATATAGCGCAGGTCCGGACAACCTCTATTCTACACAGAACGGTGGTTACCATGGCGTGCTCACCAGCGCATTCAACGCATATTATAAGGACGGAATCCAGCCTGATAAGATGCGCCAGATGCTTTGGGATCCGGCTGCTAACAGCGGAAAGGGTGCTTATACTACTACCACGACGAAGTTCAACGAGTATTATTATACCGACCTCTTCATTGAGGACGCTTCGTTCCTCCGTTGCGATAACATCACGCTCGGTTATTCCTTCGCACCGAAGAACACAACCCTCCGCGGACGTGTATATGCTACCGTTAGCAATCCGTTTGTCATCACCCGTTATTCGGGATTGGATCCGGAACACTTCGGCGGTATTGACAACAATATCTATCCGCGTTGTATGACTTCGATGTTGGGTATTAGCTTACAGTTCTAATCTTGCAAAAATATAACTATTATGAATACGATTAAAAAATCATTTTTGTTACTCGGCGTTGTAGCTCTTATCTTCACGTCCTGCGTGCAAGATTTGGACGTTACTCCAAAGGATCCGAATAACATTCAATACTTCGACCAAGACGGAGTATTTACCAAAATCTACGCAACTCTTGCTACCACCGGTCAGTCTGGACCGGATGGAAACGGTGATGTAGAGGGTATTGATGAAGGTGTTTCTGCTTTCGTCCGTATGATTTTCGAGCTCAATGAGTTCCCAACCGATGAAGGTTGGTGGATTTGGGACGGTGATGCAGGTCTGCCGGATCTCCGTGTTATTTCCTGGACTTCGGTTAACCCCCTTGTTTCGGGTATCTACTATCGTCTCTATTTCGACATCTCCCTTTGCAACCATTTCCTCCAATATGCTACTGCGGACGGAGATGGAGCTGCGCAGATTGAAGAAGTACGTTTCATCCGTGCGCTCAACTATTACTATCTCCTCGATTTCTTCGGATCGGTTCCTTTCACTCTGGAGGTAAGCGAGGCTGCCAAGCCGCAATATACCCGTGTGCAACTCTTTGAGTGGCTGGAGGGTGAGTTGAAAGATCTGGAGTCCAAACTGCCGGAGGCTCGTTTGAGCGACTACCGCGTGGACAAAGTGGCTGCGCAACTGCTTCTCGCCCGTCTCTATCTGAATGCCGAGGTTTATACCGGTGCAGAGCGTTGGGCGGATGCTGAGAAATATGCGGACTTGGTTATGAACTCCCAGTACAAACTGCATAAGACCAGTGCCGAAGGCAACTACTCTGCTTATCAGGAACTCTTCATGGGTGACAACCACAAATATATCGGTGGTAACGGAGAAGGTATTCTCAATATCTATCAGGATGGCGTAATGTGCCAAAGCTGGGGTGGCGCACGTTTCTATTGCTCCGCTTTCCGTGATGCCGGTTACAACTATTTTGGTATATCTGATACATGGTCTTGTTTCCGTACCAGCCCTGAGTTCCTCGCTAAGTGGATGGATCTGGACGAGGTAAGAATGGATACTTCCATTGAGGTGGATACAGTAAAACATACCTTCAAAGATTTTAAGATTGCCAAGAAAAAATACCGCGGTGACGAGTTCCAACTGCCGGCTATCTTGAAAGATGACCGTGCGATTCTCTTCTCATGGAAGGGAGATGATGCCGCTGATATCGTGGAAATGAATGGTACGGTGAAGAACGGTACCTTCTATGATTGCTGGTCTGTGCTCAAATGGACCGGACGTTATTCTACGCAGCCCGTCAATGGTGCCAATGTCGCAGGTCATAGTCCAGACTGGCCGGATAACGATATTCCGTTTATGCGTGTAGCCGAGGCTTATATGACCAAAGCGGAAGCATTGTATCACCAGGGCAAAACGGCAGAGGCACTCTCTCTTATCAATGATAACATCCGTGCGCGTGCTAACGCTGAGCCGTTAACCGCTCTGGATGACAAAACACTCTGCGACGAGTGGTGCCGTGAGTTCTATTGCGAGGGACGCCGCCGTATCGATCTCGTGCGTTTGGGATTCTTTGCCGGACCGAAAGCTGATGCGAATGGCTATACCTGGGAAGGACGAGGAGGCGTAAAATCCGGTGAGCCGTTCAAATCGCTGCCCGAGAAATATAACATCTTCCCGCTTCCGTCATCTGACGTCATTGTTCAGGGCTTGACACAGGCTGAAGGATATTAATCATGTAAAACAGAGGATAGAAAACAAGTTTATCCTTGTATATAATTCAATTAATTAACATTTATTAACAAAAACATTAAAACATTATGAAAAAATTTGGTTTTATGTTGATGGCTGCTGCTGTAGCTGTTATGTCGTTTACTTCTTGCGAGAAGAAAAACAACGATGATGATGTTATCATTAATCCTCCGGTAGAGGACGAAGTAAAACTTCCTTCTGTAGAGAGCACTGCTGGTGCAGTAACGGTTGTTGTCAAATTTGACCAAGCTCCTTGCGAGGGTTATGACATCCTCTTCGTAGGTAAGTACGCAGGTCAAGGTGAAAACGAGAATGGTCCTATCTCCTGGAATTTCGCTACTTCTAAGAAAATGGAGGCTATTGGTGATGGTTGGTACAAGATCGTTCTTCAGCCGGGCGAGGCTGACGAGAAGGGCATTTGCATTGCAGGTCGTCCTATCCAAGGCCAAAATAACGAAGGCGAGTGGGACAAAGACTGGTCGCACGACGGCAATGATCTCATCCTGCACAAAGGAGGAAGCGAGAGTAACATTGCAGACTCCGGTTTCGGTGAGATCAACCTGAACTTCACTGAGGCTGATGCAGCTGATGGTCTCGTTATTTTCCTCGAGAGCAAAAAATGGAACTTGATGCCTTGTGCTTCTGCAGTTGAGTACAACGTTACTGTTATCGTTCCTGCTTTCTGTGGCGAAGAGTTCAATCTTGAGGTTGTAGGTGGCTTCGAAGGTTGGGGTACCGCTCCGGTTGCTCTTACCAAGGTTGAGGGTACCAAGTACACCGCTAAGGTTGCTGCTCTTGAAGGTCAAGAGTGGAAAGTTCGTGGCGAAGGCAACTGGGATCAAGACATCGAAGTTCTCGTTCCTGGTGATCCGGCTAACGACGTGCCTGATACTTGGAAAGGCGTTGACAACAATAAGTTCGGCGCAGACCTTAATGTAACAGTTGACTACAGCGATCCTGCACAGTATCGTTGGAAAGGTTGTGAGTAATGATCACCTCTAATGATCAGCTGTAACAGTCTGACAAAAAAGATAGCCCGGGCAATCGCCCGGGCTATTCTTTTCTTTGTCTCCTCGAACCCTACGTACTGGTAACGATGTGGTTACGGGAAAGACTCCTAAATGACTCCTAAATGACCCTTAATTGAGTCTTAAATGACCCTTCAGTAACTCTTAAGTCACTCCATCTTGAAGACTCCTTTGCTGCCTTTCTTTACAATGAATGTGCATTGGCCTGCAAAAGCGTGCATCTCCGGCTTGACGAAACTGTCCAGACACGCCGCATCGCCGTTTGCAGCGGCTACAAAACCATCGCCTTCATACCGTATCAGATTGTCTGCAAAGGGACAGAGATTGCCTTTCTTATCTACTACTTTGACGGTATAGTAGCATAGCTCCTCCGGATTCTCTTTCTCATTCGCCCATATTACCTCCAAATGATGCGGTTTACCTGCCTTAAACACGAATTGGCGTGCCACTTCATTCCCTTTTTCATCATATGCAACAATCTTAATGGACTTTTTCTTGTACGGCACATCGAACCACATCAAACGGTACCGCGGCAAAAGTTCCGGTCGCGGCGCACTGCCCCATTCGGGAACTTCAAAAGTACCGACTTTCGGCATGCGGCTGACGCCCTCTATCGTCTCGCCTTTTGCCAGACGCTCAGTCTCTTCCGCTGTAGCGAAACGCAGTCTGCCGTAACTCTTTCTGCCTACAAACAGTTCTGCACTCGGATAACTGGTGTAGCAGAATACCGCTACTTTGTCGCCTTTCTTCCAGTTCCAGTGAGGCAGCAGATGCAGCGTCTCGTCCTTTTCATTCCATTGGCTGCGATAGAGCCAGTAACGGTCTTTGGGAAGCGAAGCCAGATCGATAATGCCGAAGTAGGAACTATGGCTGGGCCATGCGTCGGTGTCATAAGGCGAGGGCTCGCCCAAGTAGTCAAATCCGGTCCATACGAACTGTCCGAGCGTCCAAGGGTAGTCGTCCTGCAACTGGAAATCCTGTTCGGGAAGACCCGACCATGCGCAATATTCGAGGTCGTATCCGCTGCTCTGGTTGTCTGCATACTTCGCATCCGGTTGTATCGTAGCCGGCAGTTTATACACACCCCGCGAGGAAACGGTGCTGGCTGTCTCGGAGCCAAGAATCATTTTCTGCGGCAGGTTCTCATATCCCTCTATATAGCGGCTTGTGCGATAGTTGAACCCCGGCAGTTCGACGGCTGCGCCAAAACCGTTATGGATGACATGCATCGCCTGGTCCATACCGTTTGTCACAGGGCGGGTAGGATCGAGCCGGTGGAACAAATCCTGCAACTCTTTCACAATACCGATACCGTCCGGCAGCACTTGGTTCCATACCTCGTTGCCGCTTGACCATAGCATGACGGAAGCGTTGTTGCGGTAGTGTTTCACCATGTGGGTGATGTCCGCTTTCCACCAGTCGTTGAACTCTTTGCTGTAGTCGTTCTCTGTCTTGCCGTGGTTCCATACGTCGAACGGCTCCACGCAAAGCATGATTCCCATCTCGTCGCATAGTTCCACTAACTCCGGAGCCGGCATGTTATGACTTGTGCGGATAGCGTCGCACCCCATGTTCTTGAGCATTGTCAGTTGGTGGCGCAGCGCATCTCTATGAACGGCGGCGCCGAGCGGACCCAGATCATGATGCAGACAAACGCCTTTGAACTTACGGGTCTTGCCGTTTAATTGGAACCCATGCTCCGGCGTATAACGGATACTCCGGAGACCGAAAGTGGTTGTCTTCTCGTCCAGAATCTTTTCTCCACGCATGACCAGCGTGCGTGCTTTATGCAGATGGGGGGTCTCCGGACTCCATAACTGAGGAAGGAACACTTCCGCAATACCATGTTGCCCGCGGACCGTAGCGATCACTTTGTCTTCAAAGATCAGTTCTGTCTTTACCTCCACGTTTTCTTTCTCCGCGGTGGTCTCGTCCACGCCGTTCTGCAACTCCACGTCAATCTCTATGACCGCCCGGTCCTTGTTCACGCGGGGCGTACGGATGAGGACACCGAAAGTAGGAATATGTACCGGGTCTGTCTCTACCAGATGTACATTGCGGTATAGACCGGCTCCGGGATACCAGCGGCTCTGCTGGGGCTTGTTCTCCAGAAAGACATCGATATCCACGCTGTCACCCGCGATGAGTTGAGGGAGAATATAGCAGTCGAACGTGTTGTAGCCGTAGGGCCAATAGACCATTTCTTCGCCGTTTACATATACGTCGGCATGACTCATGGCTCCATCGAAAACCAGCGTGTAGAACTTGTCCTTGTTTACTTTCACGCGCGTGCGGTAGTGTCCTTTGCCCATCCAAGGCAGGCCGCCGCTTCGTCCGGTCTTCCAACTCGGTTCTTTCTCTCCGTTCTGCACTACAATCACTTCCTGCAGGTCGTTCGAACGGTCAAAAGGACCGCTGATAGCCCAGTCATGCGGGATAGTTACTTCGTGCCATACGGTATCTACACTAGGCATCTGTTCCGACGGCTCTTGCCGGAACTGCCAACTCGTCAGCAGTGTGCTGATCGCCAATAAAATACTAATCATAGAAATCTGTATTCCGTTGTCTCATCCAGTTTCTCTCCGGGACGGAGAACTACATCGGGGAAATCGTCATGATGGATGCTGTCGGGCCAGTTCTGCGCCTCCAGACATACGGCGTGCTGCTCGTCGTACATAGTACCGCTTTTTCCTTCGTGCCGCTCAATCCAGTTGCCGGTATAAACCTGCAGCCCTTTCATCGTAGTCCAGCATTCCATGGTTCTCCCGTCCGCTTCCAGCGTGGCGGCATGGCGCAGCTCCTTTGGCGCATCGTGGTCGCAGAGACACCAGTTGTTGTCAATACCCCGCCATGTAGCGAAGAACGGATCTTTCATCTTGTCTCCCAGACTTACCGGCTGGCGGAGATCCATAGGGGTACCCGCAACAGGCTTGATCTCACCCGTAGGACAGGTGTTTTCGTCAAAAGGCGTAAATTTCTCCGCAAAAACCTGCAGAATATGCCCGTCAATTCTTCCGCTGCCTTCGCCCGCCAGGTTGAAATAGGCGTGGTTGGTCATGGCAACGAGGGTAGGAGCGTCGGTCTTTGCCTCATAATGGATGCGGAGTGTGTTGTCTTTGGTGGCTGTATAGGTTACCCATACATCCACATTGCCGGGATAACCTTCCTCGCCGTCTTTGGAACGGTAGTGCAACTTGATCTCATAGATACTTTGCTCCACAACCTCCCATATCTTGGCATTGAATCCCTCAATACCGCCGTGCAGACTGTTCGGGCCATTGTTGACCGGCAGCGAATAGGTCTTGCCGTCCAACTCAAACTTACCGTCTTTGATACGGTTGGCTACACGGCCGCAGATGGCGTTGAAATAGGTCTCTTGTGTCCGCCATTCTTCCGCAGTACGGAAGCCAAGAACGATGTCCTTGACTTCCCCTTTGCGGTTGGCTACCAGCAGTTTCGTGATCTTTGCTCCGAGGTTGGAGATTTCAACCTTCAGTCCTCCGCTGCTCTTAATCGTATAGAATTGGATCTGTTTCACAGAAATTACGAATTAAAAAATTACGAATTATTCAAGGCGCATAACTCCGTCTCCGATTTCCGCTACATAGAAGTCTGCCTTCAAGCCTGTTTTCTTCTCATATTCGGCTCCTACGAAGGCTTTGAATTTCTCAATCGCTTCGTCCTTGACGAGGCTGACGGTACATCCGCCGAAACCTCCTCCGGTCATACGGCTTCCGAGTACACCTTCCACCTGCCATGCGGCTTCTGCCAGTGCGTCCAACTCCGGACCTGTCACCTCATAGTCGTCGCGAAGCGATACATGGCTGGCTGTCATCAGTTCTCCGAAATAGGCAATTTCGCCTTTCTTGAGCGCCTCCACGGCTGCCGCCGTACGGGCTACTTCGCCTACTACGTGGCGGGCACGTTTCTTCGCTATCGGGTCGGTGATAGCGCTCTCCACTTCACGCCAGTCCTCTTCGGTCAGTTCGGCGAGGAACTTGATCGGTTTCACTTTGCTGATCTGCTCTACCGCAGTATGACACTGGCGCACGCGGTCGTTATAAGCACCGCTGTCCAGATGGTGCGGGCTGTGCGTGTTGGTAATCACTACTTTGATACCTTCCAGCTTGACAGGCACATGCTCGAACTCCATAGTATCGCAGTTGAGATAAATAGCGTGGTCTTTTTTGCCTTGCGCGGAAGCAAACTGGTCCATGATACCGCACATTACGCCGGCGTACTCATGCTCGCATGCCTGGCCTATGAGCGCCAGTTCCGTGCGATAGGCTTTGTCGTCCGTATCTTTCCAGCCCATCTCTTCCGTGAAGGCGCGGGCAGTAACAACCTCCATCGCCGCAGAACTACTTAAACCGGCTCCGGCAGGCACATTGCCGTAATAAAGCAGGTCGTAGCCACTCTTCAACTCGGCTTCAGGATGGCGGCGATGGATGATTTCAATACATCCTAATGAGTAATTGCACCATGCGCGGTCCGGCTGCGGAGCAACGGCATCAATACCTATCTCGTATTTCTGGGGCATGTTCAGCGATTGAAAACGCAGTACGCGATCGTTATTAGGACGGATCAGAAGCCATGCTCCGAAACTCAGAGCGCAAGGAAAGACACACCCTCCGTTATAGTCTGTGTGTTCTCCGATCAGGTTGACACGCCCGGGGGCAAAAAACACTTTTTCAGCCTTGTGGCCATACGCTTTCTCGAAAGCAATTTGCATTTCTCGTGTAGTCATAATGGTATTATTTATGTATAAATGATAAATTTTGCTGCAAATTTACAAAAAAATTTTGATATATGCAAAAAAAGTATTAACTTTGCCGCGAAAATGACAAAAACGAAGAAATTAACTTTAAAAGAAATACACCATGAGACTAGAAATTCTACTTTATCTATTGATTTTTGTTCTTATCGGCTTAATGCTGGTGTCGTTCTTTCTGGTATGGCATTGGTTCGATGCCCGTGACCAGTTGAAAGTAGTGCGTGAGGCTACGCGTGAGCAGACGATTCATGCCATCCGTCATGCTCACAACAAATGCCGCATTTTGCTGTATGTCAGTTTGATTCTGACCCTCTGCTATCTGCCTATTCCTTTTATGTTAGGCGACTATTACGGAACGCTTGCCTATCCGGGAGTGGTGTTTATAGCAGATATACTGATCTTGTTCGGTTTGCGCAGCCGCGCTAAATCCTACATTGCTGCCATTGATGATTATGTTACCGCCAACGAGGAACATGTCCATGAGGCGGCTATGCAACGCGAGCAGCAGCGCGAGCAATGGAGAAGGGAAGCGAAAGAGTTGAATCCCAAAGCCCTGGCGTATATCAAAGAGACGATGGGAGATAACTACGAAGTATGGTTCCAGCATGATATCCTTGTGAGCCGTAACGTATTGGCTAACAGGGAGGAAGGGCTGCTCTATGCGCAAGGCATCGTCCTGCCGTTCAAGGAGATAATGGAGGTGCGTATGGGACGCAAGGATTTGAAACTCGTTACGTCCAATAGCACCTATCCGTTTATCACCATTGATTTCGGCGCGCTGCCTATCAATCCGGAAACAGGCAATACCTATAAGGATGAGATAGCGGCGGAGATTGAGAAGATGATGCCTTAATAGCTCTCTTCTGCGGAAGGGAAAGAACTGTCTTTAACGGCCTCGATATAATTACCGACGGCCGTTTTTATTTCGTCTCCGAGCGATGCGAAATGGCGCAGGAACTTGGGTTTGAAGCCTTGGTTCAGTCCCAGCATGTCGTGTAGCACCAGTACCTGTCCGTCCGTTCCGTTTCCGGCACCGATACCAATAACAGGGCATGAGACGGCTTTCGTCACTTTCTCTGCAAGTGCAGCAGGGATTTTCTCCAGTGTGATGGCAAAACATCCCGCTTCGTCCAGCAGTTTGGCGTCATGCAGCAGTTTGTCCGCTTCCGCCTCCTCTTTGGCGCGCAGGCCGTAGCCGCCGAACTGGTTCACGCTTTGAGGCGTCAGTCCCAGATGGCCCATTACCGGTACACCGATCCGGATCATATGACGAATCGCCGGTACAATTTCCTCTCCGCCTTCTATCTTAACGGCATCGCAACCGCTCTCTTTCAGAATCTTGATCGCGTTGCGGACAGCCTCTTCTTCGCTTACCTGATAGCTGCCGAAAGGCATGTCACATACCACCAGCGCATGGCGCGCTGCACGTACTACACCCTTGGTAAGGAAAATCATCTCATCTACCGTAATCGGCAGGGTGTACAGGTTGCCGCATACCACATTGCTGGCGCTGTCGCCCACCAAAAGCATATCTATACCCGCTTCATCTACCAGTGAAGCAAGTGTGAAATCATAACTCGTCAACATGGCGATTTTTTCGCCGTTAACTTTCATCTGACGAATCTTAGCCGTTGTCATACGGCTGTTTTGTACATGTACTGACATATCAATTACCAATTATCAATTATCAATCATCAATTGTAAATTATCTATCACCGTCCTTTGAGGACAATCCAAATTATCACCGGTGCACCGAACAACGCGGAGACGGTAGAGATAGGCAGCGGGTAAGTGAAAAGCGAACACAATACGTCGCAAACCAACAGCAAGCATGCTCCTATCAGTGCGCTTGCCGGCACTGTTACCCGGTGGTTGGAGGTGCGGAAAATACCCCTTGCGATATGCGGAACGGCTACGCCGATAAAAGCTATCGGACCGCAGAAAGCCGTAACTCCTCCTGCCAGCAGACCTGTTGCCAAGACGATATAGAGCCTCGTCCGCTCCACATGGATCCCGAGCCCGCGTGCATAGTCTTCTCCTAATAGCAACCCATTAAGCGGCTTGAGGGCTAATAATACAAAAAGAGCACCGGTCAGCAAGATAGGTACCATCATCTGCATATCGCTCCATCCTACGCTGCTCAAACTGCCCAAAGTCCAGACAATGAATAGTTTCAACGCATCCGGATTCGCAAAGTTCTGCAATAGGCTGACTAACGCGCCGGCGATGGAGCCGAACATCATTCCTACAATCAACAGACTCACATTGCCGGTCACTTTCCTGCTCACTGCCAGCACCAAAAGCAGGACAAGGGTGGCACCTATGCAGGCGGCGACCGGAAGGAGCATGATCATCGTAGAGGACCACATCGTCAGAAATGCCACCCCCAGACTGGCGCCGGAGGAAACTCCCAATGTGTATGGTCCCGCAAGGGGGTTGCGGAAGAGTGTCTGCATGATCAAGCCCGAAACAGACAAGGCACTACCTGCAAGAACAGCGGTTACCGCCTTCGGCAGACGGATGGCATGCAATATATTCTGCTCCATGGGACTCAGATCTCCCCACGGCCATAACCAAATACTGCCACTGCATATATCCAAACAAAACAGGACCGCCAACAGCCCCGCTAATGCAATAAATATGCCTGTGTTCCGTTTCTCCATAGCAATTCAGCCCGCAAAGTTACAACAAAAATTGCATATACGCAAAAAAAAATCACAATTTGAAGTATTTTGTCGGTAAACAAGGGTTAGTTAAAGGTTAGGTAAGGTGTGGTCAAGGTTTAGGCAAAGGTTAGGCAGAGTGCTAATTAACCTTATTATCTCGCACTTATGACGCACTTATCTCGCACTTATCACGCACTAATCACGCACTAATTTGAGGAAAAAAGAGAGAAAAAAAGGTGTGTTCCGGACGCAGAAATGCGTTCTACAGAAACACGATGCAAAGATAATACATTTTTATGAAATATCCAAATTTTTTTGACAAAAAAATATTTTTTTTTATAAAAATTTACGAACACTTGCATGTTTGCAAAAAAAGTAGTACCTTTGCAGCGAATTGTACATTGCGATACTATGGCTAAAGAAAAACCGTATATAGCGAAAGAAAAATCCTATATAGCGAAGGAAAAAACCTAATATAGCAAGTATAGCAAAAGAAAAAAACTATATGATGGCAAAGATGGCAAAAGAAAAACCGTATCTGGATAACGAAGGCCGTGCGCTGCCGTATCCATGGATTATCAATATCATGCTCTTTATAGTAGGCGGAATGCAGACCGTCCGCTTGCGATTCTGGAGCCGCAAGCCGCGGCATGCCGCCGAGAAGACACTCCGTGATATACTCACTATCTCCCGTAATACCGTCTATGGGAAAGAACATCATTTTGACCGCATCCTGTCAGCAACAACGGCAGAGGATTTCTTCCGGTTGTACCGTCTATATGTGCCAGTAAACGATTCGTTCGAGAGCCTCCGTCCATACGTGGAGCGTCATAAAAACGGCGAGGAGGACGTACTTTTCCCAGGTAAACCGGACATGTATGCCACTACTTCGGGTACCACCAGCGAACCGAAATGGATACCCATGACCCATAAATATCTCAAGGACGTATATGGCAAAATGAGTCATATCTGGACTTGGAATTTTGTGAAACACCGCAACCGCATCTTCGGCGGACATATTTTTACTACGGTCGGCAAAGAATGCGAAGGCTATGCCCCGGACGGCACTCTGTACGGCTCGGTAAGCGGCGTCCTTGTACGCGACATACCGCCCATTATCAAGAAGCATTATACCGCGCCGGCGTCAGTAATGGCAATCCCTGATTACGGCACCCGCAATTATGTACTGATGCGTCTTGCTTTGCAACACCGCGACGTGACTCTCTGGGCTACCGCAAATCCTTCCACTATCCTGGAACTTCTCCGGGCACTCAACGAGAATACCGAGCAGATGATAAACGATATAGAGAAAGGAACTATCAGCGAGGATGTGGATATTCCGTTCGAGATTCGTTCCGAGCTTGACGCGTACATATCACCGAGACCGGAGCGGGCGGAGGAGTTGCGACAAATCCTAGCCGAAAAGGGGCATCTGTATCCCCGGGATTTCTGGCCGTGGCTGCAATATCTGAGTACATGGAAATGCGGCAACACCAAGATTTATATGGACAAATATATGGACCAGTTCGATTGGGACAAGACCTTCTATCAGGAACTGGGGTATATAGCTACGGAGTGCCGTTTCGGTTTCTCGTTAGACGAGACGAACGAGTCGGTTCTCTTCCCGCAGTTCCATTACTACGAGTTCGTAGAAGAGAGTGAACTGGACAATCCCCGGAAACATTTTCTGCAGATAGACGAACTGGAGGTGGGAAAACGCTATTGTGCCTATGTGACGACTTATTCCGGTCTGTTCCGGTATAACATGAATGACCTGGTGGAAGTAGGCGGTAAGTTCCGCGAGACGCCGACGGTGCATATGGTATCCAAAGTGAACGGCATTGTCTCTTTGACGGGCGAGAAGTTATATGAACCGCAATTTATGGACGCTGTGCACCAGGCGGAAGAAACCATGGGGATCAAAACCAAGTTCTTTGTCGGTTTTGCAGATGTGGAGGAGTCCAAATATCATTTCTATTACGAGTTTGAAGACGAGAAGATCACCCAGGCCCGTGCGGAGGAGTTCACGGCGACGGTAGACGAGAAATTGCAGCATATAAATCTGGAATACGAATCCAAACGCCAGTCTTTCCGCCTGCATGCGCCCGAGACGCATATTCTTCTTTCCAATGCGTACGCGCGTTTTAAGGCTGCGTGTCTCAAGGACGGTTTCCGGGACGGGCAATTCAAATTCAACCTCCTCATGCAGGATGAGAAACGGCGTACGAAATTCAATCTTCTCCAACGTTTGGAGTCCGGCTTCGAACGGTTCAGCGATACAGTAATTAACAGAGCAGAAAAGATAGATGAAAGACGAAAAGAGCGTGCCCAGCGCCGCAAAGCCAGAGACCGCAGGCATAGAAGCTGATGTAAAAACGGTCATTTTCGACCTGGACGGAACGATGTATGACAAACGCGGTCTTGCTGCGCGGATGGTAAGCCGCCTATGGTGGTGTCTGCCGTTGTTAATGGCGGAGCGTTTTGCCCGCAGAAACGCGCATTATGTCCGGTTCGCCTCGGAAGAGGAGTTCTTCGGTTTTTTCTTCACTACCATGTCCCGCGGCCATTGGTGGGGACCGCAAATAGCGGAAAAATGGTATCACTATGTGTACCTGCCTGCGATGGTGCGGCTGATCCGCAAATACCACCATGTGCGGCCAGAGGCCAAAGAACTGCTGCATATCTGCCGCGAGCGGGGATTGCAAACTGCAATCTATTCCGATTATGGCGCAGTGACGGACAAATTAGAGGCTTTGGGTATAGATCCGAAGCCGTTTGATCTGCTTGTTTCTGCTCCGCAGTTAGGTGCGCTCAAGCCGTCGGAAGCGTGTGCACGGAGAGTATTAGAGATGCTGGAAGCGGATCCGCAGACCACACTTTTTGTGGGCGACAGAGACGATAAGGACGGTGCTTCTGCAAGAGCAGTAGGAGCAAAATTTATGTTGATCGGTAACGGAAATGAATAAACGGTACAAAGATTTGAAGGTAACCCCCGGGACCTATGTGCCTCCGGTGAAGACGGATTTTCCGGAAGAAGATCCGTATGTGGGGTTGTACAGGCCGGTTTACGACCGTGAATATCGCGAGATAGACGCATCCTATCCGTATTTCGACGAGTCTCCTGCGAATCAGAGGTTGATGTCTCTCGGCTTCCTCTTCGTGCTGAGGCCGTTAGGCTGGATTTTGCGACTCAGGTACGGTCTGCGGTGGAAAATTGAAGGAGAAAAACGCTGGCACCGCACGTCCTGTCCTGTGCGCCGCTGGCTCAAACAATTCGATTTTTCCCGCGGAGCAATCACCATTGCCAATCATTGCTACCGGCATGATTGCGCTTCTGTGCTGACCACTTTTCACGCTTCCAGTCACATGCGTGTCCCGATGTTTGCTCCTAATTTCCGGACAAAAGACCAGATATTTCTCCGCATAGTCGGTGGAGTGCCAATCCCGGCACCCGAAGCCGGATTGAGCGCGATGAAAGCATTCAATGCCGCTTTCGATAAATACAACGAGAAAGGCTATTGGTTTCATATCTTCCCGGAAGCCAAACGGTGGGACTGGTACAAACCCTTGAGACCGTTCCAGAAAGGGGCATTCACTATGGCTTATAAGTACAACAAGCCGATATTGCCTTTTGCCATAACCTATCGCCCCAGAACCGGAATCTGGCGGTTGCTGGGACCGAAAGACGAACCCTTGACTCAGGTAGTTATCGGTGCTCCTATATATCCCGATGTTTCCAAAACCCGAGCAACGGAAGTCGAACGATTGTTGAATGAAACACATGCAACCATATGCCGTTTAGCAGGAATAGAACACAATTCGTGGCCGTCTCAGCTTTAGTGGGAGCAATGCTCATCTGGTCGGTGAGCGGGATCGCAATCAAACATGCGCTGGTTGTCTTACCGCCTTTTACCATGATTGTATTGCGGTTCGTGCCTTCTGTGCTGTTGATGCTCGTTATCGGTTTGGTCAGACGAAAGCATTCGCTCTTTTGCCTCCAACGGATGGAATGGAAAGACCTGCCGCTATTCCTTATTGCGGGCTTTTGTCAGCCGTTTCTCTATTATTTGCTGGAGACATTCACTTACGATGCGCTCAACAGCCCTACGATAGCCGAGACATTGCTCTCTACCTCCCCTTTGTTGAGTCCGCTTTTTGCGGCTGTGCTGCTCAGGGAAAGAGTAACAAAATACAATATTGTGGGTATTCTGGTTTCTACATGCGGCGTTTTTGCCCTTTCACTTGCCGGAAGTTCGAACTTCTCTATCGGTAATTATTGGGGCATTCTGCTGGCTTTTGCGGCTGTATCAGCCGCCGTAATAGACTCAATTATGATGCGCAAGGCACCGTTGAAATACAGTTCGCTTTCCTTCGTTTTTTATACCCAGTTAATCAGTCTGCTTTTCTTCCTGCCAATCTGGTTTTTGCGTGAAGGACCGGAAGCCTTGAAAGCCCTGGATTGGTCGCAAGCAACGGCATTCGGTTCCGAGCTGAACACTGCTTTAATATGCGTCTCGTATCTCACGGTTTTTGCCAGCGTAACAGCATTTATCCTCTTTTGTTTTGCCCTGCGGAAAGTAGGAGTGACGCAAGCCAATGCGTTCAATAATATCCGGCCGGCTTTCACGGCTCTTTGGATGTTTCTTTTCTTCGGGGAACACCTCCCTGTTGCCAAGTGGATCGGAATAGGATTGATCATTTTGGGGCTATTTGTGTGCCAGAAGAAAGAAAAAATTGCCGATTATTAAGATTTTTTTGTCTAAATCAAATAAAAATAGTAACTTTGCGCGATTTTGTGTTTACACAAAACGGAATGTGAAATATAACAAACAATAATATGGAAAATATTTACACAGTGGATTTCTTTTACGACCTGCTGTATATCATGTTTATCGTGGGGTTGGTCGTATTCGTATCGCTTTATTTCGTAGATGCGGGATATGGCAAGATGCGTTCGGAGAAGTGGGGACCGTCGATGAGCAACAAGGCGGGCTGGTTTTTGATGGAAGTGCCGGTATTTCTGGTGGTGCTTTATCTTTATTTCAAGTCTTTTCCGCTATACGGAGGCATAACGAAAAATGTGCCGTACTGGATTTTCTTCCTCATCTTTGAGTTTCATTATTTCCAACGGTCGTTTATCTTCCCCTTCCTGTTGAAAGGAAAGGGTAGAATGCCGTTTGCCATCATGATCCTGTCTGTAGTGTGGAATCTGATCAACGGTTATATCCAGGGTTTCTGGCTTTTCCATCTGGCTCCGCAATACTATCCGGAAATGTACACGTCGGCATGGGTGACTACGCCGCAATTCATCATCGGTACAATTATCTTCATCGTCGGCTGGTGCATCAATATGCATTCGGATTATGTTATCCGCCATCTGCGTCAGCCGGGAGATACGAAACATTATCTGCCGAAAAAAGGTCTGTACAAATACGTCACGAGCGCGAACTATCTGGGAGAGATCACAGAGTGGCTCGGTTTTGCTATTCTTACATGGTCGCTTGCCGGACTCCTCTTCTTCTGGTTCAGCTGCTGCAATCTCGTGCCGAGAAGCAATGCTATCTATAAGAAATACGAGGAGGAATTTCCTGATGAGTTCGACCGCAAGAAACTGAAACGTATTATTCCGTTTATTTATTAATCCGGCTAACTTATGACTGTCCGGAGAGTCTCACTAACAGAAAATGAAAAATAACAAGCTCTTTACTCCCTATCAATTAGGTCCAATCACATTACGCAACCGCATCATCCGTAGTGCAGCGTTCGAAAATATGGCGCGCAATAATGCGCCAACGCAGGAGTTGCAGGATTATCATGTCTCTGTTGCCCGTGGCGGAGTAGGAATGACTACCGTGGCTTACGCAGCTGTGGATTTGAGCGGCGTGTCTTTTGACGGCCAACTCTATGTCCGTCCTGAGATAATTGAGGATATGAAAAAAATGACCGCAGCCATCCATGCGGAGGGTGCCAAAGCCAGTATCCAGTTGGGTCACTGCGGCAACATGACCCATTTCTATACCTGCCATTGTATGCCCGTTTCGGCTGATACATGGTTCAATCTCTATAGTCCTACTATTCACCGCCGCCTCAAAGTAGAGGAGATCCATCATCTGGTGAAGAAATTCGGCGAAGCAGTTGACTGGGCGCGCGAGTGCGGCTTTGACTGCGTGGAGATACATGCCGGTCATGCCTATCTGATTTCCCAGTTTATCTCTCCCCGAACGAACCATCGTCACGACGCATACGGCGGATGCTTTGAGAACCGCGTGCGGTTCATGAACGAAGTGTTGGACGAAGTGATGGAGCATGCCAAAGACGACATGGCGGTAGTGGTAAAAACCAATATGTGGGACGACTGCTGGCACGGGTCGGATATAGAGGAAGGCATTAAGATCGCCAAGGAAATTGCGAAACACAAGGTGCATGGTATCGTCCTCTCCGGAGGAACGGTGAGCCGTTCGCCTATGACAATCCTCGGTGGCGCTATGCCCTATAAGACGCTTGCACACTATATGAATATGAAATCTTTCTGGTGGCTCAAGGCGGCACTCAACATCCCCGGAGTGGCTCCGATAATGATGCCTACCCAGCCCTTCAAGGAACTCTATTTTATGGACAAAGCCAAGATTTTCCAGAAAGAGATCACCGAAGTACCTCTGATCTACGTAGGAGGAGTGCAGAGCGGAGATAACTGTCAGCAGATCATGGACGAAGGATTTGAACTCTTCCAGATCGCTCACGTGCTTATCAAAGACCCCGAGTTCGTGCATCACGTGCAGGAAAACCCGCATTATCATGCCGGTTGTGGCAGGTCGAACTACTGCGTAGGACGCATGTACACGCTGAATATGAAATGCCACGAGTGCGTCGAACGGGACGGAGAGCAGATACCCGCACGCATTAAGAAAGAGATAGCACACTTGGAACGCAAAGCCCAGGAGTCTATTGCTGCGGCCAAATGAAAGAACTAAATGGTGAATGATCAAATGGCAGGCGGCTCGATGTTAGCTTTGGTAACCGGCGCTTCGTCCGGAATAGGATTGCAATACGCCACAGCATTGGCGCGGGATTATCATTGTGACCTGTTGCTGGTAAGTAATCAGGAAAAAGAACTGGAGAAGGTGGCTTCCGATTTGGCGGCTACTTATGGCGTCAGAACCATTGCCCGTTTTGCGGACCTCAGTCTTGCTGATGCAGCAGAAAATCTTCATGACTGGTGTGTTGAGAACGGCTATGTGGTAGATATCCTTATCAATAATGCAGGGGTGTTCTTTTTCAATCCGTATTGTGAGACTTCAATGAAACGTATCGACCTGATGCTGCAGTTGCATGTAGTCACAGTAGCCAAGTTGACGCGGCTCTTTGCGGCGGACATGTGTGCGCGGCAACTGACAGAAGAGGAAGCCGCACAGCGTATATGCGGCCATAAACGCATGAAAGGATACATTCTCAATATGAGTTCTATGTCCGCATGGATGGCTATGCCGGGAATTCAGACCTATAATGCGACCAAAGCGTTTATCTATAATTTCTCCAAATCTATCTGGTATGAACTCAAACCGCAGAACGTCGGTATTACCGTGATGGCTCCCGGGGCAGTGGATACCGGGCTTTTCGGCTTGGCGCCCAACCTGCGCAAATTGGCGGTGCATCTTACGGTGTCCATACCTCCAGAGAAACTCGTCAAAAGGGCACTACGGAAAATGTTCCGGAATAAGAAGGCAGACACTCCGGGGTTCATCAATTGGCTGTCCACGCCGATCTTGAAACATACTCCCGACTGGCTGTTATTCCTCGCTATCAAATATGTAGGGAAATACCAAAAATAATCGAGTTGTTATTATCTAAAAGGCACTATTGTTAAGAAAATCATAAAACAATGGTGCTTTTTTGTTAATATTCAATATACGATTATTATTGCATTTAAAAAAAGTAACCTTTTTCTTAAATTCTAATTACCTGTATTTCGAAAAAATGTAGTATCTTTGCGCCGTTTTTTGGACTTATAAGCAAGTATGAAACATTTTTACAGTTTATTGGTATTAGTTTTTATCTCTCCTATTCTTTGGGCGAAGACGTTAACGGGTATTATCACCGACGCTTTTACGCGTGAGCCGCTTATCGGTGTGACGATTCTGAATACGGATAACAATAGCGGAACCGTTACGGATTTTGACGGAATGTATTCGCTGGAGGTAACTACATTACCGGCGCATATCAAGTTTTCCTATGTCGGCTATCAGACCGAGGAGAAGGTTTTTAAAACCATTCCGGCGGAATACAACATGGTGATGCAGGCGGATAATGAGGTGCTTGACGAGGTAGTCGTAACAGCCGGCCGCTTTGAGCAGCGCATGACCGATGTCACGGTGTCTATTGAGGTGGTAAAACCGCAGGCGCTGCGCAGCCAGGCTCCTACAGACTTGTCCGCTACGCTCCAGACGCTCCCCGGCGTGGAGGTGATAGATAAACAACCGTCTATCCGTGGCGGTGGCGGATGGACCTATAGCGTGGGTTCGCGATGCCAAGTGCTGATGGACGGAATGACGATCCTGAATCCTAAAACGGGCGAGATCAACTGGAATAACGTGCCCTTGGAAAATGTGGCGCAAGTGGAGGTCGTAAAAGGCGCTTCGTCGGTGCTGTACGGTTCTTCCGCGCTCAATGGTGTTATCAACGTCCGCACACAGCGTCCCGGAACGAATCCGGAGACCAAGATTTCCGGTTATGTCGGTGTGTACGACAATTATAAAAACTATGCTTACACGGGTGCACGCCTTCCTCTCTATTATGGAGCAGAGGCTTCTCATTCGCGCCGGGTAGGGGACTTTGATTTCTCTGCAGCGATCAGCGGGTTCAAAGATGAGGGTTTCCGCCAGCAGAGTTTCAATGACCGTGCGCGTCTGGGCGGAAACATGACCTATCACAAGCCTATGCCGGAAGGCAAATACATGAATATGGGCTTCAACCTCAATTATGTAGCGAACCAATACGGCGATTTCTTTATCTGGCGCAGCCCCAAGGATCCTATTCATCCTTCTCCGCTGACCAATATGGGACGCAAGGAGCATAATTTCAATATCGATCCGTTCTTCAATTATGACGATGTAGATAAAGGTATCTCGCACAAACTGCGCACGCGTTTCTATGTCACTGCAGATAATATCACCACTCCTTCGGCTACTCTCACGACCGAAGAACTGCTCAAATGGGGCGTACAGTCGTTTGATTTGGACAAAGTCAAAGGATATTACGACCAAGTGAAAGGTTATATGGATGGTGGAATGGCCATTTCGGACGCATTGTTGGTTACTTTCCAAGATGTAGCTATTCCTGTGGTAAACGAGGACTGGCTGGGAGCGGTGACCAATGGTATAGACTTGGTGAAAAACGGTTTGGGGTATACCGGCACAGTAGCAGAACTGCAAGACGCAGTGGCGTACGCGATGAACCTGATGACCGATCATACCCCTACGCGTCCTGAGTTGACATACAACGGCTATGTGGATTACCAGTTCGCCAAACAATGGAAATCCGGCGTGCGTCTGACGACCGGTATTAACTGGAATCATATTACCAATACCGCCAATATCACCGGCACGCACCAGACGGATAATTTAGCAGCATACCTCCAATACGACCATCGTATAGCGAACCGTCTGTCGCTCTCTGCCGGTGTGCGTTTTGAGTACTACCGCATGGATAATGATCTCAAGGAAGCGAATATCCAGATCGGCAAATGGCTTTGCCCGGTACGTCCGGTCTTCCGCGCCGGTCTGAACTGGGAGATCTACAAAGCAGGCTTCCTCCGTGCTTCGTTCGGACAAGGATACAGAAACCCTTCTATCACCGAGAAATTTGCCCGCAAGGATATAGGTGGAGTCGGTGTTTATCCGAATCATAATATCAAACCGGAGTCCGGTTTCAATGCCGAGATCGGTTATAAGCAACTGTATAAGTTCGGTCCGGTATCCGGTACGCTTGACGTAGCAGCGTTCTACACCGAGTACCAGAATATGATCGAGTACCAGTTTGGTCTCTTCCGCAACTCGGACTATACTATGATTAACTCGATGGACGATGTGATCAGCGAGGTGCAGAATATGATTAATGATATCAAGACCACCAAATCGCTCAGCAACGCGGGCATCGGTATCGGTGCGCAATTCGTGAATGTAAACCATGCGCGTATCTACGGTGCCGAGGTGAGCACGGCAGGAAAAGTGGATATACAGAAAGAAATGGATCTGCGTTATTCGATCGGTTATACTTTTACCGAGCCGGAGGATATGGACAATGACAAGCGTATTGAAGAGGAGAAAACCTATTCCGATCCGCTGCAGATGAAGAATAAATCGAATGACTCCAAGTACCTCAAATACCGCAACAAGCACTCCTTCAAGACGACCATCGACTATACCTACAAGTGGCTTTCGTTGGGAGTAAATATGTCGTATCGCAGTAAGATTCTGGCGGTGGATTACATTATGGTGGACGAGCGCGTAAAAGAGCAAAAAGATCTGATGGACTACGCGCGTATGTTTATTTTCGGTTACGAAGACGGACTCTCGCTCCATGATTATTGGATGAGCCATAATAATGGTATTTTCACGATGGACCTGCGCGCAGCCGTTCGTTTCAAAGAGCATGTGGAGGTGCAGTTTATGGTGAATAACTTGCTCAATACCGAGTATAGTTATCGCCCGATGGCGTTGGCTGCTCCGCGAACATTCGTTTGCCGACTCAATATTACATTATAATGTTTAGTGTTTAGTGAGATGAAAAAGATTTTTACTTTAGTTCTGTTAGCCTGCTCGTTGGTATTTTCCGCAAAGGCGGTGACGGTGAGTGACGCGACGGGCGTGTTCAAAGGAACGCTGAATATCGGCGGTGATGATTATCCGAACGAAGAGGTTTATATCCTGCCGGGAATTACGGCTAATACCATAACTTTTGTACTGCCGGATTTCAAATACAACGGAGTTTCGTTGGGCGATATTGTGCTGGTTAATATCCCGATGGACGGGGAGGGTACGCTGACGTTGGATAGCCGTCCGCTGTATATAAAGATTATCCAGACGCGTGCGGAGGTGTCGATGCTGAGCGGAAGTCAGATCAACGGGACTAATGCCAACGTGTCGCTTTCTATCGAAACCGGTCTTCCGGAGCCGATTTCGGTGGTCTTTGCAGGAAGCAAAGTGACGAACAAGAAATATGCCCTAAATAACGGTGGATTTGAGGGATCATGGAGCAACAATGAGCCATCCGGATGGCATTCCTTCCCTTCTGCAACGGGTGGTTTTGCCGGTTTCGTGAATGGTACAGATCAGTTCTCACAGAGTACGGACGTTCGTCCCGGTACCACAGGCTCCCATAGCGTGAAGATTCAGACCAAAATAACCTTAGGCGCGAAGGGTAACGGTAACTGCACGAACGGACAGATTAATGCAGGCTCTACCTCTGCGGGGGATGCCAGTGGAAACTACAACTTCTCCGATCCGTCCAATACCGGTTATAACACCGCTTTTGTAGGTCAACCGGATTCATTGGTGTTCTGGGCAAAATATATCCCGGGAGGCGGAAGTGTAACGGATGCATCCAATAAAGCCCGTGCAAATGCAGTGATTACCCAAAATGCGCGTTACCAGGATCCTGAGACAGGCAACTATGGAAAAGTCAAGGTGGCAAGTGCAGCGATCAATTATTCTGCTACTTCTTCTAAGGGTTGGCAGCGTCTTTCAACGCCCTTTACCTATACCTCTTTGGATCCTTCTACAGCGGCATATATATTAGTTACGTTCTCTTCTAATGCTACACCAGGGGGCGGTAATGCAACCAAGAATAGTCCGGACGTAGTTTATCTGGACGATGCGGAGATCATTTATAACCACTCCCTCACCTCGTTTACGATGAACGGCTCTGCTGTTCACTTCACGAACGGTGCAGCCCAAACAGATGCAGAGTTTAGCGATAGCGAATATACGTTTGCGGCTACCACGAATGGCAAAGCCTCCAAATCGTTTATCGGCTATGACGCGGAGCATAATCAAGTACATGTTTATGTAGTGCCCGATAACTTCTCGCAAGCGCGCGTGTATTCCCTATATACTTTGTCTATGGCAGAGCCGGTACCGCCAGTATTGGATACGGAATATAGTTATGCCGCTTCGACATGCGACAATGCGCCTTATTCGGACGAGTTATTCCAAAACCTGACCGAAGGAGGAACGTACCAAACAACGATCCCGAATACGCAGGGAGGCGACTCGCTTATTACCCTGACGCTCACTGTCCTGCCCACATATGCTGTTGCGGAGACGGCAGAGATGAACATGGACGAGACTTATACTTGGCATGAGAAACTCTACAAGGAACTTGTACCGGGTGTACACCACGATACGCTCTCTTTGCAGACCCTCGCTGGATGTGACTCGGTTTATACCCTGGCACTGACTGTCAAACCGATTGCTTATGCGTATGAAGAGGTCGTTACAGCCTGCCGCAATGAGGAGACTTCGTGGCATGGTAAATCGCTGCCGACTGCGGAGGAGGGAACCTTCGTCCTGTATGACTCGTTAAAATCTGTCTATGGCATGGACTCGGTCTATCGCTTGACGCTCACTGTGCTGCCTACATGGCGCTTCGAAGAGATGAAATATGTCAATGAGGCGGACTTGGAGTGGCGCGGACAGACGATCAAAGATCTGCCCAGAGCGACGGAGCCCTATCTCTTCTACGATAGCCTGACGGCTTCTAACGGCTGTGATTCAACCTATGTTCTGGTGCTCTATGTATCCGATATTCCGGTCGCTTATGGCGAGTACGAAGCGCTCATCTGCGATGGAGAAAGTGTTACTTTTGAGGGTGTCACCTATTCCGAAGCCTTCGAGGGGGACATCCGTGTGGACGAACTGAATGTTTATGGAGGAGACTCAATCGTCCGCCTCACTGTAACCGTCCTGCCGTCCTATACTATTGAGGAATATATGACGGTGAACCAAGGCAGCAACGTAGAGTGGGAAGGCTACCGCTTGGGTAATATGGATCTGGGCGAAATGACGCTGAGTGCAACTTATTATACGGTTGACGACTGCGATTCGACTCTGGTGCTTCATCTTACCGTCCGGCCGATAGCAACCGATATGGAAACAACTGCAGAAACGGATAAACGTTGTGCGCAGAAAGTATTCTACAACGGACATCTCTATATCATTCGTGAGGATGAGTCTATATATGATATCTTAGGTAAAAAAATAAAATAACTTTTAACACAAAAAAACAATGAAAAAGATTTTTACAACTCTTTTTGCCGGGCTGTTGATCTCGGCACAAGTAATGGCCATCACCGTAATGGATGTGTGTGGTCGGTATGACGGTACTTTGCTGCTTGACTCGGAAGAATATCCCGAGAGCCAAGTGTATCTCTTGCCGGGTGTAACGGACAACACGCTCACGTTTGTACTGCCGGATTTTAAGTTCAACGGTGTAAGTCTGGGCAGTATCGTTCTGCCGAATATCGCCATCAGCGAGAATGGTCAGTTTACTATTGAGGAGACCACTCTCTATTTGGCAGGTCTCCTGAAACTTCGCGCGACTATTAAAATCTTACCTTCCTATGAGGAAGAAGGTGTGACGTACAAATCGCTCGCAACGGACAACAAAGCAGGAATCGTACTGGAAATTGCGGAGCCTAAGACCTTGCCGGAGCCGATTATCGTATGTTTTGCCGGCAATGCCGTTCGTTCGAACAACTATGTGCTGCCGAACGGAGGTTTCGAGGGCGCATGGACCAACAATGAGCCTGCCGGATGGCATTCTTTCGGTACAGCAACCGGTCCTTTGGCTGGTTTTGTAAAGGGCAATACAGCCCAGTTCTCTCAGTCCGCAGATGTACGCCCGGGCTCCAAAGGCAGAAACAGCGCCGTGCTGTCTTCTAAAAATTTATTCGGTGTTAATGCCAATGGAAACTGCACCAATGGTCAAATCTATGCAGGTTCAATGACTGCCGGAGAAGCAGCATCCAACTACAATTTCTCTGACCCGGACAGTGCGTTCAATACGCCGTTCCAAGGTCGTCCGGACTCTATCGTCTTCTGGGCGAAATACATCCCCGGTGACCGCGATGCTGCAAAAGAGGTAAATCAAGCGCGTATGAGCACAATCATTACCACCAACGCTCGTTATCAGGATCCCGAGTTGAACAACGACTCCATTAAACATGCTGATTTCCGTATGGGTGCTGCTACTCTCAACTACTCCGCTACTGCCGACCTGGGATGGCAGCGTCTCGCAGTGCCGTTTGTTTACAATCCTGAGAATCTGGATAAGGAGCCGGCATATATCCTCGCTACTTTCACCACGAATAAGCTTCCCGGCGGCGGTACAGGAACGAAAGATAAACCGGACTCTGTATTCATCGACGATGTAGAGCTGGTTTACAACAACAGTATTTCGCTCCTCGCACGTGGTGAAGAGGCTCTCGAATTTAATGGTGAGGCATATCAAATTAATGAGACCTACTGCGACTCTTGCGGCGATTTTTCTTCGATTGGAACAGGTGTTTCCACCCAAGCATTCTATGCTTTTGATGCCATTCACAAATGCATCTTCGTATATGTGATTGCCGATGACTATGCCCAAAGCGGCAAATACAATCTCTATCGCGTGGACTTCACCGACACCAATGCAGAGGGCACCTCTACAGACCCGAAGGAGCCGGAGCATCAGGGGATCGAAAACGTTTATTCCGGACAAGCGCGCTTTGAGAAAGTGCTGATTAACGGTCAGCTCTTTATTCGCTCCGCCGATGCATGGTACAACGCAGCCGGAGTCCGCGTGAAATAATTATTTTCTATGAAAACAAACTTCTTTACGAAATTTACCGTATTGCTCATCGCTCTCGTAGCGATGGGCATAAGCGGTAATGTATGGGCACAAGAGCACTTACCATTATCCGGGAAATCCTATACTATTGGTAAGGGATCGGCTACCGATTGGACTCACCAGTATGAGACCTTGTCGTTTACTGGAGTTCCCGACAAATTGTCGTTCAATTATGCCTATATTTATCAAGTAGTCGCAAATGTCGGTAACCCGACGCTGAATTACGCCAGTTTATCTGGTTTCGCTCAATTCATTTTAGGTATCGGCGGCTATAGCGATGAGCGAAAAGGTGTAGGCAACACCCACATGCTTTACATCGAGGAGAGTGCAGATGGTAACTCATGGAGCACTATCTGGACCAACGACGATGCAACAAATATGGATACCCATTCGTCCGGAGATATCCAACTCTCCAAGGCTACGCGGTATATCCGTTTCCACCACTCCTGTAACTTCTCTAACTCCTATACCAATATCAAGGTTACAGAACTTAAGTATGTGGAGGATCCTGAACCTGCTACCCTTGATTTCGGTTCGGCAGTAATTAACTCCGGCGAGGTGACCAAGACTTCGCTCATCAACTGGTGTAATATCTCGCCGTTGACCGTTACTTGCTCCAACCCGCGTTTCACGGTTACTCCTACTTCGTTCGGAGATATAGATACCTATGGTTCGCAGACCCTGACGGTTACTTATATCCACACCAGTGAGACGGGAGTTAACGAAGGCGATATTACCATCTCAAATGGTACGAATACCAAGACAATTCATGTCTCTGCAAACACGACCAAGCGTGCGCAGACCATTAACTGGAACGCTGATTTAGTAGTTACCGGCTATGCTATGAACACCGAGGAACAGTACCCGGATGCGACAATAGCATCTATCGCAACGGCTACCAGCAGCGGGCGGGTTACCTTCACTTCAGATAACTCCGAGGTTATAGAGGTCATCTCCGATACAGCCCTCTTGGCTAAGGCTGTCGGCACAGTCAATATCACAGCGTACCAAGCAGGTGACGCAGAGTATGACGAGGTGAGTGATACCAAACTCTTTACTGTCACAGAACTGCTCAAACAGTCCATCGTTTGGGACCAGAACCTCTATGGCTTGCTGACCACAAGTGGATCTGTTGAGCTGACAGCTACCGCTACCAGTGGCGGACCTGTCACCTATACCTCGGCGAATACCGATGTAGTGACCGTGGAGGGAAATATCCTGACTATTGTAGGTGAAGGAGAGACGTATATCACCGCTTCGCAGGCAGGAGGTGAGATTGACGGACATGAGTATCTGCCTATCTCGCAGGATAACTATGTTATTGTCCGCAACCCTGCCTCGCAATGTAATGGTATGGCGCTCTCACAGAGTTCGCTTACGCTTAACGGCAGCAAGAAACAACAAGATTTTAACCTTTCCGGTATTCCTGCTGTCCTTACCTTTACCGCTAAACACGGAGAGAAAAATACCAGTTCTTGGGGTAGTGCGACCTATTCTGCTCTTATCGTAGAGCAATATATCTATCGTGACGGTCTATGGGACTGGCATGAGGTATACAATAAAGTAGTAGGTACCGGCGATACGCAATCCGGTAATATCTCGCTGGATGAGTCCGCTACCAAACTGCGTTTCCGTACTTTGGAGACCGGTACCGATCATACAATCACGAATATCCGTGTCAGCAGGGCTAAGTTCCTTCGTGCGAACTATGCACAGATCGACGAGAACGTGGAGTTCAATACCGAGTGGACGAAGAAGATTACAGTCTCGCACTCTAATATTGACCTCATGACCCTTTCCATGACGCAAGGTGTGCTTGGACTGAGCCGAAATACAATTGGTGAGGGTTGTGGCGATTTCGGAGATGATGAGTTCACAATCAACTTCACACCTCATGAGAAGAATGTACATTTCTACGATACGATTGTCATTACCGATAATAAGGAGAATCCTTCTACGCTCCGCATTCCGGTGCATATCTTCACTACCGGTCTCAACCAGTACATCAACGGTTTTGAGTTGCCGGAGGCTGCGTTGACGACCGAAGAGATCCCTGCTTTCACGGCTACAGCAACCAGCGGTTTGGAGGTGATCTATCTCTCTTCGGATAGCACGATCGCCTATGTGGAGAACAACAAACTCGTGGTGCTCTCTGCCGGAACGGTGGACATCACAGCTTACCAAGCCGGTGATGAACGCTATGCTTCGGCTTCGCAGACGAAGACAATTGTCCTCTCTAAAACCCCGGTTGAGATCTACACGGCGCCTTCCGCTTCATGGATCGTTGCAGGAGAGACCCTTGCCGAGTCGGTCCTGACCGGCGGTGAGGCTTCTACAGAAGGTTCGTTCGCATGGTTAGACCCAACGATAGTGCCGGAGGCGGGAGAGCAGACCTATACGGTTCGCTTCACCCCTGCGAAGGAAGCACTCTATGAAACGGCTTCGGCTGAAATTACGGTTCTCGTATCGGGAGAGAACAAACATGACCAGACGATCACATGGAGCGACGAGTTGCCGCAATTCTATATGCGTGATACACTCGCTCTGACCGCCTCGGCAACATCCCGTCTGGAGGTGTATTTCACCAGCTCGGACAGCGCAGTGGCATACGTTGATGCCGAAAACCATCTGATCACCCTCGCTGTAGGCGAAGCGATTATTACCGCGCATCAGTCGGGTAATAACTTCTATAACCCGGCAGAGCCTGTAGAGAAGAAGGTGACGGTTATTCCTTTCCCTGCTACTTACGGCGAATATACGGCGTTGGTATGCGAGGGCGACTCGGTGGAGTACGCCGGCGTTTGGTACCGCGAGGCTGTTGTGACGGAGGTGACGCTGGCGGGAGCTAACTATCTCGGTGGCGACTCGATTGTCACGCTTACTGTCTCGCTCCATCAGCCTTATGCCTTTGAGGAGAGCAAGATGATCTATGTGGCTGCGGAAGAGACATGGGAGAATATCAATCTGGCTACCCTTCCGGTAGGCGATACCACCCTTGTTGCCGAGTACCACTCGATCTATGGTTGCGACTCTGTCTATACGCTTCATCTGACAGTGATGGCGCGTCCTACTACGTATGGAGACGACACCCTCTATGTCTGCGCGGGAGAGACGGTTGAGTATGCCGGTAAGACCTATAAGCGTCCGGCGCATGACTCAGTCCGGCTGGCGGGAGTTAACTATCTCGGTGGCGACTCGATCGTTGCTCTGGTGGTATATGTCCGTCCGGTAATGCGTATCGTCTCTCGCGACACGATAGTAGCCGGCACAGAGAAGGTATGGCAGGGATATGACCTCAGTACGGTAGGTATAGGAGACACCACAATCGTAGCCGAATATTCGTCTATCTACGGCTGTGACTCGACCTATATGCTCCATCTGACGGTGAAGCCACGCATTATCACCTACGGCGCAGAAACGATCCTTGCTTGCTCGGGAGAAACCGTGGAATACGAAGGAAGAACCTACAACCGGTCCGCTACGGACACTATTGTCATCTCCGGTCAGAACTACGCCGGCGGTGACTCAATCGTAGCGCTTGCGGTTATCTTCTCGCAGCCGTTCTTGGAGGAGTCCATCCTCACGA
>OCTX012151197.1_pt1 | contig 34336 bp, 33 predicted proteins | sample 1539691 | NCBI WGS metagenome assembly OCTX01 (sample SAMN02144231, study PRJEB22623) | gut metagenome | biome: sheep rumen | host: Ovis aries | place: New Zealand
AGGATGCCTTCCTTGGAACCAATCAGAGGCAACACCTCGCTCTTGGCATCCAAATCGACATCATACCAGCGCTTGTAAAAGCCTGCCATAGCCTCGCGCAACTCAGGAGTACCCTGAGTAGGCTGATAGCCATGAGCATTAGGCTGACGGGCCACCTCGCACAACTTATCAATGGTTTGTGGCGAAGGGGGCATATCGGGACTTCCGATGGCCAATGAGATAATATCCTTGCCCTCGGCATTCATCTGTGCCACTTCTTTCAACTTGCGACTGAAATAGTACTCCTGTACTAAACTTAATCTCTCTGCTGGTTGTATCATATTTTTTGAACTTTGAGCTTTAAACTTTGATTTTTATGATTACCTTAATTAGTCTGTCGACCGTCCTTATATTCTCCCAATATCTTAAAGTCCTTGGTCAATGGGATAATTGCATCAATAGACTGACGATAGCGCGTCAGGTCGTCATACATCAAATCGACATAGAACAGATACTCCCATTCGCGTCCGATGATGGGCAACGACTGAATCTTCGTCAGATTAATCTTGTAGAACGAGAGAATAGCCAGCACATGACTGAGTGAGCCTTCTTCGTGGGGCAACGAGAACACGATGCTGGCCTTATTAGCCTCGGTCAGCGGACGCAGCATATCGGCCTTGTTGGGATTGGAAACCACGAGGAAACGGGTAAAGTTATGCTTGTTGTCCTCGATATGGTCTTCCAGAATCTTCATGCCATAGAGCTTAGCAGCATCTGAACTGCAGATGGCGGCCCAATGCTCACGACGTTCCTCGCTAATCATCTTTGCTGCTCCTGCTGTGTCTTCTGCTTCCACATTCTTCAGTTGTGGATGTTGAGCCAGAAACTGACGACACTGCATCAGGGCAACGGGATGGGAATGAACCTCAGTGATGGTATTCCAATCGTCATCGGGCAGACAGCAGATACAGTGCGAGATATGCAGTTTATGCTCGCCAACGATGGTAGTTCCTGACTCGCGCAGCAATTCGTAGTTATGCAACAACGAACCCGCAATGGTGTTCTCAATGGCTGTCATGCCAATCACGGTGGGGTCCTGCTTAATCTGCGCGAACACCTCTTCAAACGTGGCACAGCAGATAAGCTGTATCTGCTCGCCTTCGAAATACAGATGTGCTGCAATGTCGTGGAACGATCCTATCAGTCCTTGTATAGCTATTCTCTTCATATTCCTAATAAAAATCCCGCTTTCACTTTGCTGTGAAGCGGGACTGTATTTCTTTTATTCTTTCATTGTTTATTCTTACATACGGCCTTCCGCTTCACAGGTTGCTGCAAAGTAAAAATAAAAGCCGTAAAAGTAAGCATTCAACATGTTCATTGTCTTGATATTTTTGTTTATCGCCTGCAAAAGTATTACTTTTCTGCGAATTCACCAAACAATTTGAAAGAAATTTTGCGTTTGTGGCATATTTTTGTTACTTTTACTCGTCCATCTGGAACAAAGGATCCTCAGGCATTACCATGATAGGCTTCTGATCGTAGTCTTTGAGCAGCTTCTCAGAGACGTACTTCTTGTCCACTACCAAACGGAACATATACTCACGGAACCAGCGGGCTGTCATGATGATGCATCCCTGATGGCCAGAATCTGAACCCCAAGAGTTCTCCACCTTCCACTTCAAAGGTTTTCCATCGGCATCCAAATCGACAGCTGTCAGTGTCATAGCGTGAGTAGAGCCACTATCGAAGGTTGAAATGCGCTCAGCCTTATTCATGCCAAAGGTGGTGCCAAACAACGACTCGTAGTCATAGTTCTCGGTATCAGCATAGCCACGCTTGCGGTCCAGTTGCTTGCCAACATCGTAGCTGGAATAGAGTTTACGACCATCCTTCAGCGAGGCAATAGCCAACTGCTCAACATCCTCCATTGGCAGATTCAAGTATTTCCAGTTATGACCATCATAGGTGTGGCGATCGTACTCTACCTCGTAAGTCTTATAATACTCACGACGTGGGTCGTTCATCACCATGATAAATGTTCCGTTCAGCTTTTCGCCAACCACTTCCTGATAGAACGACTGAGGGGTATAGGTCTTCACAGGGGTCAGGGCCTTGCCATTCTTATCGCGGAAAGCATAAGTGAACTCCTTCACAGGTTCGCCCAGAGTGATGACCAGCATGTGGTAAATCTCGCTCAGCATCTCAGTCTTACGCTGCTGAATATCCTTGGCTTTCTTACCCTCGTTTACCATCTTACGCAATTCCAAGCCTTGCTCACGAAGCTTTGACGAGATGATTCTCGACATGCGTGAGGTGCTTTCAGCAGAATAGGTTTCAGGTTGTACCTCAGTGGGAACCAAGCCATACTTCTCAGTCAAATCGGCCACACCACAGAACGTGCCACCATCGTTCAATGGATGATGGAAGAAGAACTGAACACGCTGATCGTCAATGGGTTTCTTACCAGTGTCGATAACACCCTGCAACATCAGGTTAGCTTTCTCCAGCTGATCATAGAAGAACAGATAATCCTGCGAGAAGGTTACCTTCAGCGAATCAGTACGCTTGGCAAAGTTTGCACGCAACACATTCATGCCACTGAACATCCAACAACGTCCACTCGACTTCTGATTCGTAATCGACTGCTTTTTGGTCTCTATATTAAAATAGGTGTCCAAAGCACCTGCATTCTTCTGGTTCTTGGCCAACGCGTCAATGGAATTGGCAGCCAGTGCATTACGCAAAGCACGATCGGATGCTGTCGGCACATTCTGCTTCTCTATCTGTTGCAGCATCTGTTTCGTGATGCCACCATCCTTAGTCTGTGCATTTACGGTCAGGCTGGCTAACAGTCCTGCACAAAATAATATCTTTTTCATCATTATTTGGATTTAATGTGTATTGTCTTGGTTGTTTGGGGAGTTGTACTCTTTTTGGTAGTTTTGGTAGTCTTACTTGATTTACCAGAAGTACTAGATTTACTAGAAGAACTATTACCCTTATAATAGGTCAAAGCCTCAGGCATCCATCCCTGAATTTGTTTGATACGAGTAGCATCGCTGGGGTGGTCACTGTAGATATCAGACTGCTGACTACTACCTGTATGGGCGGCCATACGCTGCCAGAAAGGCACAGCCACCTGCGGATCATAGCCTGCCATCGCTGCGAAAATCAAGCCTAGATGGTCGGCCTCACTCTCGTGATTGCGCGAATACTTCAGATTCTTGAAATTAAACTGCTGCGACAAAGCCCACTGACCAATAGACTGTGCAGTAGCGCCAACGCCCATAGCACTCGCTACAGCCGAGCCAATCTGCAGTCCATATTGTTGCTTCATCTGAGTGCTCATCTGCTCAGCAGAATGACGAGCCACAGCATGAGCAATCTCATGCCCCAGCACTATAGCCAGCGAAGCCTCATTCTGGGTAACGGGGAGCAATCCCTCGTACACACAAATCAGACCTCCAGGCATACACCAAGCGTTTACCTGATTGTTCTGCACCAGATTGAATTGCCACTTGTAGTACTGCAAATCATCAGCCATTCCGTTAGACCTCAGATAGTTGGTCACGGCATTAGCCAACTTCTCTCCCACTCGCTTCACCATAGCTGTATTTGTAGCATTGGTGGAGAGTTTGGCACTCTTCATAAACTCCTGATACTGTTGGGTGGAAAGGCTCAGCACCTCGCCATCACTTACCATCAGACTCTGCTGTCTACCCGTAATGGGCACAGTCTTTGTGGTTCCACAGCCTACCAATATGGCAGCCAGTACCACCAATAAAATAAATTTTATGTTCTTCATATGTTCGATTAAATGATATTCCACATCATCTGTATAGGATAGTGCTTCATCAGAGGCCACAAGCGACGACCTTCCATCACCTGCTGCAGGATGATGCGACCTTCCTTCTCCGAGGGTTCCATAGGCAACAGACTACGATCCATACGGAACACCTCCTGCATCACCCACATCACACCTCTTGTAAAGCGCTTCATCAGGAAACTCTTCATCGTTTTCTTCACGGTCATGCCTCCCTTAAAGGTTCCAAACTGACCATTTAAGGTTTTCAGGATAAAGAAACAATCCATCAGTTGGCACATGTCTATGCCCTCGCTCAGCATCTCTCCATAAAGATGTTGCAATGCATAAACCAGATTAGCATTGGCTGTAGGCACCACGAGCTCTCCTTTTTCCAGGAACAGTTGTTCCCTATTCTGACGGAACCAGCGTTCTATCACAGCATTCTTCAGTCTGTTCTTGGTATGAGCCATACGCGGATGAATTCTCACGGGTGTATCCTCCCAAGCATCCAACCAGACTATTTGGTGGGTATGTCTAACATGCTCCTGTCCAGTCTGTTTCACAAACTTAATGGCTTTCTCTCTGCCACAGTCCACATAGACATCTATGCCCTTAGACTGTCTCAGTTCCTGCAGCTCTTCACCATAATAGGGAGCTACGCCCTGCCCTAACAGTAAACTGGTATATATCTTGCGTTCTAAGAGTTTTTTCTGGATGATAGCACAACGCTTGCTGACGGTCGCATTATTCATGCGTATCTCCTCTGCCTCAGACATCCAGTCAATGCTGACATCTTGTGGAGCACGCAATCCGAATTCAAACAATTTCTCCACACCGCTATAACAGATTCCCGTTACAGCCTGTCGTTTTGCCATCTGATACAGTTCTGCCCATTCCTCAGGCGAAGGTCCACGGCTCAGACAATCCAGTTGTCCTACCGCAACCTGCATCAATTCAAAAAACAGTTTTTCCATCCTCCTTAAAAGTCGTTTTCTATACGATGCTTGCTTTTATCGTATCCACGATGCGTTTCACGTCCTCATCTTCCACCCAAGGACCTGCAGGCAAGCATAATCCCTTTTTGAAAATCTCTTCCGATACACCATTGACGTAAGCAGGAGCATTCTTATACACAGGTTGCTTGTGCATAGGTTTCCATACGGGACGAGCCTCTATGTCAGCATCAAACAATGCCATACGCATAGCTTCCACATTATCGTTAGGCTGACAATCGGTCACTGCAGTGGCTGCAGGGTGAATCACACCAAGGGCTCCACCGATGGGACCTGTCACAATATTCTTATAGGCATTCTCTTGTCCCTTCACCTTCAAGTCAGAATCCAAGGTGATGGTTGTCAGCCAATAGTTACTGTCATAAGCGTCATTTGGCTGTACGTGCACTGTGATGCCCTTCACATCCTTGAACAGCTCCTCATAAAGCTTCTGGACATGGTGGTGATGAGCTATATGATCGTTTACTACCGTCATCTGTCCACGACCTATACCAGCACAGATGTTCGACATGCGGTAGTTATAGCCTATCTCCTCATGCTGATAATACGGATAACTCTCGCGGGCCTGTGTGGCGTACCACATCATCTTGGTCCACGACTCTCTGTCCGGACAAATCAGCGCGCCACCACCACTGGTAGTAATCATCTTGTTACCATTAAACGACAAGATGCCATAATCACCGAATGTGCCCAATACCTGACCCTTATAGCGTGAGCCAAAACCCTCAGCAGCATCCTCTATAACAGGAATCCCATAGCGTTTACCAATCTCCATGATGCGCTCTATCTCATAGGGCATACCATAAAGTGCTACAGGCATAATAGCCTTTGGCTTCTTTCCTGTCTTGGCTATACGGTCTTTGATGGCCTCTTCCAGTAAGTCTGGATCCATGTTCCATGAATCCTTTTCGGAGTCTACGAACACGGGAGTTGCTCCAAGATACATCACAGGATGACTGGATGCACAGAAGGTAAACGACTGTACGATTACCTCATCGCCAGGCCCTACTCCACAAGCTATCAGCGACAGATGAACAGCAGCTGTACCACTCGACAGTACCACCACTTCCTTACCCTGTCCGATATAGTTTCGAAGATCAGCCTCAAATGCATCTACATTAGGACCAAGCGGTGCCACCCATTTGGTCTCTATAGCCTCCTGAATATATTTTTGTTCTAAACCGGCCTCACTCATCCGAGCCAGGCACAAGTGTATCTTTTTTGCCATATATTGCTAAATTTGTGCAAAGGTACGACTTTCTTCGCTTTCCACCAAATTTTAACCTATTTTTATAAATTTTATTTAGAATAATTGTCTTTTGACCTATTTGTCATATGGGGCTTATATGACCTCTCCCCCATACTCCATTTTCATACCAAGCACTGTGTAGATAATCATTTGGATGTCCTTCCAAAAGGAATAATGGTCAAGATAATATAGGTTAATACGCACCTTATCTGGGAAGATAACTTTATCGTTATATTCAATGGGATTGTCAACCTTCGCCAATAGTTCCTCCTCATCTCGGTATTTCAACGAAGCAGGTCCAGTAATCCCAGGGCGCAGTTCTAACATCCTACGGTCATCACCTGTCAACATGTCTGCATAACCTGGCACATCCGGTCTAGGTCCCACAAAGCTCATATTCCCAATCAACACATCCCATAATTCAGGTAACTCATCCAATTTATATTTGCGAAGCGTTGCACCAAATGAAGTAATACGAGCTTCTCCCGCTACACTAATCGATGAGTCATCATGCGACACTGCCATTGAACGAAACTTATGCATCGTGAACAAACGTCCATGCTGCCCTACTCTCTTTTGTGTAAAAAAAGCAGGACCTCCTGGCATTTTTACTTTGATAAGAATCGCCAATATTATTAGTAATGGCCACAAAAACAGGAGTCCTATCAGTGCCATTAGTCTATCAAATATATATTTTATAATCATATCCAATTATGAGGGAAGTATTTCAATATACAACACATTATCCTGCATCTCCTTGACCACTTTGACCTTGCTAGCTGATAATGCAGATCGGTAAGATGCAATATTTTTTTTCGATACAGTCTCGAACAGCCGTAATCCTATTCCAAATCCAACTTCATTTAACAACTTGTTCATGGCAGTACCCAATCCTTTTCCACGATAGTTGATATCCACCATCCTTCCACGGAATCCCTGTCCATGAAAGAAACACCTATTGAAGCAATATCCTGCTATCTGATCATTCTCCTTGTCCAACAAAACATAAGCCAGGAAAGACCTGTTTCGTTGCAAACTCATGATAGTCTTTGCGTCAAAAGCATGCGGATTGAAATACATAAAAGTCTCCTTAGGTTGATTGCGAAAGAACATAACCAGTTTTTCCGTGGGAATATCCTTTATCGGAATCACTTCAAAACCTTCTGGCTTTTCTACTAGAGAAAGTCCTTCAAGCTTCTTCCCATACCTTATAGAAAACAGGTGGGAGTTGACAGATTCTATCATCTTCCACAACCATCCCATTTTATCTCTTAAATAATGCGCTATAGCGTATATCATTCCATATATAATAATGATAGGTACTGCACCAACAATAGCCTTGTTCCATTCAGTGCCATATCCCTTTTTATTACATTAGCCAACTGAGGCTGTTCATTCATCAAATATGAATGCACAAACTTTCCAATCCCTGTTTATCGAACTTCATCGTGTAAAAGAGAGCTTTCATAAAATCTTTCTATAAAAATTAACCCAGCATTCAGTTATGACAGCGCTATTAAAATCATTCAAAGCACGATTACGACTATTTATTCCCATTTTCTTTACAAGGTCTGGATAGTCATACATTCTCCTCATACATTGGTATAAAGACTCAGAATCACCTACATGACAACACAATCCTGTTTCGCCCTCAACATAAGCATCTAAAATACCATAAGCATCAGAACATATGCAGGGGATGCCAATACATGCAGCCTCTAAAACACTCGTACCAAAGCCTTCCCTGTAGGTGGGCAATACAAATATGTCTCCAGCATTTAAGACTCTCTCAGGCTCATGGGTAGAACCATAAAAGTAAAAATTCAAACCTGTTTTTATATTTGCATATAATGGCAATCTTGATATATAGTTTTCTTCGTCACCTCCCACTAGCAACAAAAAGACATCCTTCACTTCACCAGCTAGTTTATTGAATGCTTCAAATAATTCTCCAATACCTTTATCATGATTTAACCGTCCCAGAAATATGAAAGTCAGAGCATCCCTATTAATTCCGATTTTTTCACGAATTTGACAACGAATCTTATTATCAGGAACAAATCGTACTGAATTAACTCCACTAATAGAACCTTTATGAAACACCTCTGCCTGACCTTTACGCAATACCTTTTCCTTAATCAAGTAGTCACGTTGAGATCTGCCATCTACTAAAATGTGATTATTCAACGATACAATCATTTTATCCATAGACTTCAGTATCCACCTCATTACCCCTTTGCGTGTTGCCCAGACCTGTCCAGTAAAGATATGCGTACGATTCTTAATCCCTGCGAGATATGAAGCCAATGCAGTCACTAATCCTGCTTTTGGTGTTACAGAATGAACTGCATCAAATTTCATTTTTTTGAAATAACGGTATGTTGTCCACACCGCTTGGATATCCTTGACAACAGAAATCCCTCTTTCTATGCATACCTTATGCATGTTTTTTATCGCCAGACCACTTACCTCATCCTCACTGTCAATGTTACCGACCAAATAGACATCATACTCTTTACTGAGTGCGCCAATATGATCAGCCAAAAAAGCATTCGCCGTAATCGCCTGGGATATAACGAAACAAATTTTCTTTCTCATTCAGTCATTTTCTTTATAAAAGTGTCCTACGAATTCCTTCTTCGAAAGGGACAACAACATAAGGGCACCTATAGATTGTTGATAGGTCTCGGTCGTATGCTATCCCTCCATATGCTTTTTTTATGATGGGCATGAAACTGAGAACTCGCACAACAAAACCCAAGAACCGCGAGGACCTGTATTTCTTTCCCATGGCTATTGCCATAGTCTTTAATAGTTCATTGGCACTGACAGCTTTATCATCCTGAGGGCAATAGGAACCCACTAGATCATTAACGATTGCTAAACGAACAAATTCCGAGAGATTATCAATATAGATAAAACTTTGTTTTACATTTTCGTAAGCCCGAGGGATGATTGGCAGAGCTTTTACAATTGATGCAAATCCTGAAATATACCCCCCTCTACACCCTTTTCCATAAACACTCGGGGGACGTACACATACCACATTAAAATTACCGTCCTGCAGTTTACGCAGCCCTTCCTCTGCCATCCATTTGCTCTTCCCATACATCCCATGAGGAGTCAAATGAGTATTAGCATCTATCACATTCGGTATTAATTTCTTTTCTGCGCCATAGACTCCCATAGTACTTAGGAAGATGTATTTTTTAACGCCACATCTCTTAGCTCTTTTGGCTATCTCTACTGGCATTTCAGCATTCACTCGCCTATATAATTCCCAATCCCGACACTGCGGTTGATGAACAATTCCCGCAACATGCACAATAGCATCATAACCTGAATAGTCATAGTTCTGCCATCCATCTAGCAATGCATCCAATTGAGAAACCTCACATTTCCTTTCTGACAACCATTGATCTATGTGATTCCCTATATAGCTATTTTTCCCAACAATCAGAATTTTCATAAAATATTTCTCTTGTGTCTATGAATATATTTATAAATGAAAGATGGCATTAAATATGCAAATAAAGGCTTAATTATATATATCATATAATACCATGGGATTTGCAACATTTTTGCTCCAATATATTTGACGTACATCTCATTTTTTCTCGCTTTCCAAGTACGTCTCATTATCGCATTTCTATCATCACGCATTTTATACAAACACTCAGGTAGATTAAAGCCACGATATCCAGCCACATACATCTTTGCCCATAAATGATAATCTTCAACACGAAGTAATTTGGGAGAGACTGTATAACCTCCTACTTTTTTATACGCTTCTGTTCGAATCATACATGGGGCATGACAAAAGAAATTCGTTTTAACATATGAATTAATTGAAGGCTCTCCTTCTTTCTTACCAATCAAAAAATCTCCCCCCTCATCAAAATAGATCATTGGGCAACTTACGATTGCATATTCAGGATGTGAATCCAAAAAACGTATTTCTTTTTCAAATCGAGTCGGAAGTGAAATATCATCACCGTCCATCCGGGCACAATACTCTGTGTCTGCATATTCTAAACAGTGATTGAGTGTATAATTCAGTCCCTTGTTCTCGTCATTGGAAATGAGGATAATATTGGTGTGCTGTTCTGCATATCTTTTTGCTATTGCATATGTATCATCTTTAGAGCCATCATCACACAATATAATCTGGAAATCCTGGAAAGTCTGTGCATAAAGGGAATCCAACGCTTCTGAAAGCGTCGATGCACAATTGTATATTCCCATTAAGACTGATATTCTTGCCATGAATTAAATCTTACCCAACATCCACATTGCAGTTGTGAAGCCAAAATGAGCTACCAAAATCCATGCTGCTTTCTGACTATGGTTCTTTTCAAATACTGGCAAATTGAACAAAGGATATGCCAGTACAATTGGATATAAATACCAGGATAAATATGCGAAACGGTTAGAGAAAAGGTCTCGTATAACAATCACCCAAAAGGCATTCGCATAAATGTAAGTACCTAGTAAAATTAGATAAGTGTTATTATAAACCTTTCGCACAAAAAGTGTATATGCACCTATCAAAATAGGCATGATACTATATAACAAGAAATCCCATCGAAAACGATTCTCTAATTCGACTCCCCATTCTAATGCCACCTCTTCACCTTTCTGTCCGACACTTGTCAGACGTTCATCATAACTGACCAAGGACAAGATATTTGTGATAGTCTCGCCGAAAGTCAGACTCACCACAATCGCTGCAAGCCACATGCCATACATATATAGCGGATTTCTTACGAAATATGTAAAAAACATACACACCAGTGGCAAAGCCGTTGACTTATGACAACTGATCGCTATGAATGAAAACAAGATTGGCCATATCCGTTCCCCTTTACATAGATTGGCCAATGCCATAATGACAAAACTACAAGCCACACCATTCCTGATACCATTGACCCCATATCCATAGAAAGAAAAGGCTCCTACACAGAACAACATCATTGTGGCCCCATGACGACAGTCTATCTTATAACATCCATAGAACATCATCACAATATAAAAAAACATAACGATGGCAAAGAAGACATTTACATCGACGACCTGAGCGCACAATGCCATAAAATGATAGAAGAGCCAATCGCTGTCAAATTCCGCCGGCAAGTTCCCTTTCATTGTGCCGACCGTCTTGAGTACATTGTAAGTTACATCATAGTTGATGGTATCCACAAAGATTGGGGATACTGGCCGGAAACCCCAGAGTAGGATAAAGAATGCCGAAAAAAAGACCATCGGCAAATAATTATCTCTCCTGTAAAAAATGGAGTACCCTTGTTGTGCATTTATGGTGACAAACCGATATAAGGTAAGCACCATAACGGCTATCATATATACAGTAAAATAATAGGGAGCAAACTCCTTCATATTGTGTTAATGCAAAATTTTATTAACAAACTGAGCATTTCGTTGCCCAATCAATTTAAAGAATGCATTCTTCAAGAGATGCAGTTTAAAACTCAGTGAATTGTGTTCCATCCAGGAACAGTCGTAGTGATGGATGGACACTGTGCGCTTGGTCTTTGAGATGATGCCAGTCGTGGAATCCATTGGGCAGAAATAGTCGGACGGGTAGATCCAGATGTCCTCCACCTGTTGTAATTCTTCTGAAGACTTCATCCCGTGAGCATATAACTCACGTGTTGTATATGTTACGATGGTCGTTTCATCGATGCTTCCATCCGATTTTCTGAAATTCAGGTGACTATACTTCTCAAGCATCTTTTCATAAAAAGGGTGACGCTTTTCGACGCCAAGACCCAAGCCAGGATTGACCATAGGTTTTCCTCCAAGCGATGCACCTTGTTCTATTCCCATAAACGGCCCCCTGTCAACTATATCATCCATATTTTTGATAACCTCTACATCTGTATCAAAATAGAGACCACCCTCATGATAAAGAATCCAGAAACGGGCATAGTCGCTAACAAAAGCATATTTCTTGGCTTCGTATGCTTGTTTCGTATAAGGAGTACTATTCACATCAAAGTTATCCTCATTCCACTCCTTGATCTCATAATCAGGAAGAAACTTACGCCAACTAGCAATGCATTTCAATGCTGAAGCAGGTAATGGATTTCTTCCAAACCAACAATAATGTACAATCTTCGTTATCATTTGTGAATTGGTTCAATAATATTATCCATCTTTGGCCGCACAAGGCTTCCACTTGGTATTTTCCCGTTGATGATGCATCCTGCTCCAATCACACAGTTGTCGCCAATATCTGCACCTTTTAGGATTACAGCATTGGAAGCTATCCAACAATTGTTCCCAATTTTTATCATTCCAATGGATAGTTCCTGGCTGGCCCCACTATCTTTACAGAATCGGTGATTATTATCAAATATCTTCACGCCCGGTCCTATCAGACAGTTGTTTCCTATGGATATGGTTCCAAGACAACTCACCAAAACATACTTATTCATGATGACCCGGTTTCCTATGGTCAGATTGCCTTGTCTTAACACCGTCAGATCACAACCAGAAGGAAACTGGCAATGTTCACCTAAGGCCAATTTGCCCTGACCATATAACTTCAAGGCACAGCGAGGACTGAGCCGCTGCATCCAATGGATGCTAACACGTTTACCATATCGGAGTTTCAGTAAGAGAACTCGCGGTATATTATACAATACAAGAAAAATTAATTCCCACATTCTATTATCAGTTTGTCTATTTTATGAATCTCACCAATATTTCCATAATCATGATGATTCTGATAATCAATCATCTCCATTCGTAATTGTGGATTTTTAATGAGGTCTACCATTGCCTGTGCACATCCTTCATTATCCATCGGTACGATTACGCCATCAATCCCATGCCGGACCTGACTCTGCGCTGTGGTATAATCCGTCACCACTACTGGTTTACAAAGCATTTGTGCTTCACGCACTGTCACTGCCTTCCCTTCATAACGGGAAGGCTGGGCATATATATCGCAAGCCTTTATATAAGGATAAGGATTCGTACGTTTGCCCAAAAGGCTAACATAGTGCTCCATCCTTGCCTCCCTAATTCGCTGTCGAATCAGTCTGTCGTCACCATAGCCTATGATATACCAATATGCATCAATCCCCTTTTCCCGGATTCTTCGACAGATATCAGGAACATTGTCATAGTTCTTTGCCTCAGAAAAGCGTCCCACTGAGAGAATGTTGATTCTTTCTCCGTCTGTTGGCATTTCCTCTAAAACATCAAACTCATTGGCTTTTTTTCGAACATAATCAGAAGAAAGGATATTTTCCATTTCTACAATTCTTCCTTCCAACGATGGGAACACTTGTAGGAAAGCCTTACTAACTTCTGAAGAAATACTTATGATATGGTCATATGCACTCCAGATAGGCAGTTCCGCATCAGCGTCAAATTCGACTTTCGTATAATCTGTATGTATCCAGCAGGCCTTTTGTTTCGCTTTTACCTTGCTTAATACATAATTATGGGGTTGTAGAAAACTAATGGCAAGGTCGTAAATCCCCAGATGGTCGAAAGAAGGCAAGTGGGGTTCCACTTCCTGCGCAATATATTGATAGATAGCCGCCTGTGTCTTGGTAGCATCCTTAGCTTGGTATCTGAGTGCTCGTTGTCTGGCCTTCAGCCTCCCCCACGCTACCCCCAGCTGCCCTCTTCGCAATGCTTCTGTCATTGGACTCTCTATGCAGGCATAAGCAGGTATCTCCGGCAGGACGTTCACTTCCTTTGGAATGAACACCATAAGTTCACCTTGATGACGATGGATAAACAAATCCACATCATATCTGGAATAATCCAGAGCCTGCAAGAGTCCGATAAGGCTAATCTCAGCCCCACCCAACTCCATGTAATGCATGGATACGAAAATACGTTTCTTCATTTCTTTAACCTCTCCAACAAAGGGTATATCTTATTCCATATATAGATTCTAACCTTGTCTAAGATTAGTCCTATGACAAAGAAAGCCGACATGAAAGAGAACGTCTTTACCAAGAATACAGGGAATGTACTGTCTTCATACATCCCCCTGATCATCGGACAGAAGTATTCTCCCTCCATATTCCCATGCAGAAGCACTGAAGCAAAGGCAGATATCGCAATCCAGTTTACGATGCCTGAATAAAACTGTATCTTGCGAAAACAAAGGAAGAATAACAAGGCGTTGATAATCACGAAAGGCGAGATATAGGATATAGAGAAGCCCATCAGCAGCAACGACAGTTTTCCCGTAGGTGCAAATTGCGCAAGCACTATCTCTGCGAATGTTAACAATAATACACTTATGATCCATGCCCCACACCAGATATAAGCCTTATCGTACTTTGGAGGAATTACCACATGGAGTCTGATAAATCTGGCGAGAAGATAGAGCCCGATGAAACATATGACCGTTTTTCCCAAAAAGAATTCCATGTCTTTGTTGAGCAGCCACCCCATCGTGAATCCCCATAGATAATAAGCTATCAGGAAATTACGTAATTCTGACTTGCTCGCTTTCTCACAATAGGCATTTAATAGTGGGGCTATCAGACAGAGCACTACATAAGAATTAACAAATGGCAAAAAAGTAATCACTGTGTCGATTGTCTTCCACGAGCATCTAGATATGCCTTGAGTATAGAAAAACAGCTGGACAATTAGGCCAAAAAACAAACTCTGGAAGATCAAGCCTCCAACATTCTTTATACACGGTTTGATAGAAAACCAGCCAGAGATGAGAACAAAGACATTTACGCAAATGATCGTTACGTTTTCCATTCCTATATAACCGAACATCTTGACGGGATCTGTCCGCACTTCTTCCAATGTTGGGAATCCAAACGTGAGATAGGTGGCATGCGTCAACATAATCATATAGATAGCTATGATTCGCATTAGTTCTATACCACTTTGCCTTTTCTTATTATTCATGCTATAACTATTTTATATCCCGTGAAAGTCAACAGTTTATAGATCAGCAGCTCTGTACAGAATGGAATAGCTTTTGCCGCAATAATCCTTGATGCCAGTTCGGAATGATTTTGTCTAAACGACTCTGATACATAGATCATAAAAGGAATTTGCCTTGCCAGCTTGTCTGACTTTGGATTTGTAGGTTTTCCGTGTGCTGCATAATCTGAATCAGTATAGAACAAATCCAGTCCATGATCAGCCAGATAGATCACGAGTGCATCCTCGTCTTTAAAACAGGAGATGATTGCAGCAACTACACTGTCGTTATACAATGTTGCATTGTCGTAAGCAGCCAAGATGTTCTTCTGATTCCGTGGAACATCATAATCATCCGGTTTGAAACGACTGAATGTCGCTGGATATCTCTTATCAAACTCCGGATGCTGGCCATATAGATGAAAGAAAAACAAATTATGAGAATATACCTTTTCCAAGAGCTTGTATGAATCCACCACGCTCATATCCATAGATTGTCCTTCTCCTCCATGGAAAAACCGCTCGTCACATAACAAGGACTGTCCACTGGAAATATTGTTGAATGCACCATACTGCTGTTGGTTGGATATCCATGTGAGATGATAGCCCGCTTTGTGGAAATACTCTTGGATAGTTGTAGATTCGTACCACTTACCCTTTGATTTCCGCGTATAAGTGTTCAGTAAGTATTTGAACGTTGGTGTAGTAGACACACAGGGAGACTCCACACTATCAAATACGACCACACTGCCTTCATCAACATAACGTTGCAGGCATGGATTCGTCTTCTTTTCATATCCATAAAGAGAACTATGGTATTTCGTAAAGGACTCGCCAATGACAAGAACTATACTCTGCGGATGGTCTTTTGTTGTCTCAATGATTTGAGGGTTTGTTGGATACTGTCGCAGATCGACTGAATTTTCTAATACAACAGAAACATCATTGCACATGAGGAAATCATCCAAGACTGCAGGGTTCCTGGCTATTAAGACAGAAGAGATTATGAAAGTGACCAAAAAAGCGATGACCAATCCTTTCGCCAGTTTCAAACCTTTTACTTCTTTTGCTATCAACCACCAGATAAGAAAGGAGATGACAGAAAATCCGGCAATCCCCAAAATCACAGTATCTTTATTGGCGCTTATGAATTCTAAGGTTTCTGAGACATTCGTTTGCGCTATAGGTGCCAGAGAATCTATCGGCAATGCCAATCCGAATCGAATTTGTCCATTCAGGAATATCAGGCTTAGAAGCAATACAATTTCTGCCAAGAAGAACTTTAAAAGTTTAAAGACTTTATTCCTCGCCCCCAAAATACACGCAATGATAGAGGCCACCAACATACCTAACAGGATCATATAGATGGCATAGGAAGTTGCTCCGATTCTTATGTAGTACACCACCGTCGGTAAACTTATCATAGCACCCAGTATATAGGAATAAACTGCTATATTAGCAATGATCCCCAATATTCCCAGTGTTGTTTGCATCGATTTAGCCATCTGCATTCAGTTCAGTATTCTTTCTATTTCCTCTTTGAAATAGGATACATCCAACAAACTGATTCTCTGCGTTGCCCTTTGGACAAATCCATTTTCCTGCATTCCCTCGCCCATCGCGAATACAAGACCTTTGTATAAGTTTTCTTCTGTATCCTTGACTATCAGTCCACATTTTCCTTCCTCCAGCAATTCGTTTGGACCAGCGCAATAAGTACTGACAACAGGTATCCCCAATGCCATCGCCTCAGCTATGACAAGGCTAAATCCCTCTACATGAGAAGAACAGACGAATAGATCTGCATTAATCATCTTCTCATAAGGGTTCGCATCAAACCCAGGTAGACTAACATAGGATTCCATGTGATGACTATGGATATATTGTTCGAGTTTAGATCGTTCTTCACCTTCCCCAAGGATCAGCAGTCGGATAATGTCATGCTCATCATGTAATCGTTTTATAACAGCAAGTAGGCTATCATATCCTTTTTGAGGCACCAAGCGACCGACACTAATGATCGTGTACAGGTCATCCTTCTTCATTCTTTTCTCTCCAGCCTTCTTACGGATAAAAGCAATGTCTATGGGATTATAGAGAGTGCACGTTTTTCCTTTCAGTCCATACTTCTGTACGAAAGATTTTTCTGCAGATTTCGATACACACACGATTTTGTCGAAGCATGCATAGGCCTTTCTTTCCTCCTCTACATCCTTATAGATTCCAATTTCCAATGGCCAAGGGTTGTTTACCAGATCCGTATGTACCCATGCTATCTTCTTTGTCTTTGCGCTTGAATGAGCTATCAGCTTTGTCGCATAGCCCTCACAAAAAGCGATTTCCACATTGCAATAATGGGGAACAAACCAACGATACACCCACTCAAGTGGCAATATGGAATAGATGAATTTATATTTTATCCTGTTCCATAACCGGCTCACACTATTCCCTGAATAGGATATAATGGGAGTATACTTTGTCGCCTCTTGTCTTACCTGATCGGCATAGATTCCCTCATCAACTATGGGGCACACTGTCACCTCATATTTTTCATGATCATAATACCTCATGATGACAGACAAGACCTTCTCTGCTCCCCCACCAGCCAATGATTCTATTAGGAATAGTACTTTTTTCTTCATGATTGATAAAAAAATCAGTCAGCCTTTATCGAAATATATCCCGCCTTTTTCAATACCCACTTGAAGAGCCACAGTACCCGCCAGGTAATCTTATATTTGAGATTATACACCTGCTCTGCAGGTTTATCAACCCGCCATCCCCCTAAGGCAAGATGTCTGCAATAAGTGTCACTTGTTTGAGTCTGGGCATCAAAGCATGTCGTAGGATAAACCTTCAACCCATTTTTGCAATTCTGGACCTCCTGGGCAGAGGGTTTCCATTCATATCCATACTGACGTGCTATTTCTGCCTGAATATAGGGTAATAAGACCAAATTATATCTTAGTGTCTGTGGTAATCTGGTATTCCTTGATGTCATGAAGGGCCGATCCTGAAAATAATCCAAGCAGTCCTTGATAAAGGGATGATGCTTCACCGCCCCAAAGCAATGCGAACTTAGATACTGTGCCGCAAAGCCTCCTTCGAAATGAATTGAATTCTCTTTCCCAATAAACGCATCAGCATCTAATAGCGGATCGAAGGATTTATAAATGAGGACGTCTGTATCCAAATATATACCACCTTCATGATATATCGCATACAACCTTACGTAATCAGCTGCATAAGCCCATTTCCTTTCCTGCAGAGCTTCTTTCAGGAATTGGACATCGATATGCTGAATTGCCTCTCTATCCCACAATTTGAATTCAAAGCCGGTCAGCTGTTTTTTCCAGCTATCGATACACGCTTGTATATTCTCCGGAAATGGTTCTCCACTGAACCATGTATAATGGATAATTTTGGGTATCACTTTCTCAACAATTTCCTATAAATATAAAAATAAAACCTAAAAAGTATAAAGAATACGCGATTACTATGCAACGCATCTATCATTTCCGCATTTCTTCCATAAAACATAAACAGTTCTTTCATACGTGGATAATCCTCCATTGCTTTGGAGAACTCCTCTCCTGTAAGCGATTTCCTTGTTGCAGAGATGCCTGTTGTATCATAGTTAGCGATAGTAAAGGGAATGGCTTCTATTGTAGCCTTACCCATAATTAAGGATCGAAAATACAACCACCAATCCGATATGATTTTCAAATCCTCCCGATACATTCCATATGCTTCGAATACCGATCTCTTGAAGAAAGAAGCTTGATGAGGAATCCAGGAAAACGACAATTTATTAATTATTCCTATAGAGCTATAATCCAATTCATCCATTACATCTGTGTTATCCTTCCCCAGAGAATGTATCCGTCCAATGTAAATATCTTTATCATTCAATAAAGGTATCACACGTTCGACAACCGTTTTATCATAGAGATAATCTCCGGAATTCAGGAACATCAAGTATTCCCCGTGGGAGGCCCTAATGCCTTTATTCATTGCATGGTAGATTCCCTCATCTGGCTCACTGACATGATACGCCATGTATTGCGCATACCTTTCTATCAGTTCCTTACTCCCATCCATAGAGCCGCCATCAATCACTATCCATTCATAGTCCTGCATCGACTGACTGACCAAACTCTCTACGGTTTTCTTCAGTCCGCCGAGATTATTATAGTTGATTGTAATAATCGAGAGTTTCATCACCTTTCTGCCTTTTTCTCCGTAAAATCTGTCATTTCTAACTCTGCCTTGGTAGCTCTCAACCTCTCTTCGTCTTTCTTCGACATCTCGGATTTTCCAATGGATCTCTTACCTTGATAATATTCACAGAACAAGCGTTCGAGTTCTACTTTAGTCATTCGCTCCTCTTTCGGATAAAGCTTTATCTCATGCGCTACTATCTGTTCCAAAGAGAATCTGGTTGCAATTATTTTCGCCGGAACGCCAGCCACCACAGCATAAGGAGGTACCTCCTTTGAAACAACAGCCCCTGCAGCAACCACTGCCCCTCTTCCTATTTTGCAATGAGAGAGCAGGATGGTACCCGCTCCAATCCATGCATCTTCTCCTACGATGATTTCACCATCCACATCATTAATGTGCAGTCTGCCTGCCAAATACTGAGGTACGCCTACTGTCGGTACATGATCACCTGGGATAATGATACATCCCGCCCCAATTGCAGCATATTTCTTTACAGTCAGTTTTCCTTTATATGAAATAAAGTTCAGATGATTCTGTATTCTTGTATAATCCTCCAAAAAGACATTCGTGGGTACCGATGTCATTTCTGTTCCCAAGGAGTAATGTTTACCTATCATCCCGTAGTGCTTGGGATCCATATTTGTTATATAGACCTCTCTTAACCGGCTCCATATCTCCCGACCATCCTTTCCCAAGAGATGTAAAAACATCCATTCTCGGAGTTGTGTTATTATCCGAATGATTTGTTTCATTTTACTAATTTTAATTTAATTTTATTCACTATGAAATCCCTTTCCTGCCGACTTAATCCTAAGATGTAAACAGCCAACATACTAGAGATGAGGCATGTCCCCATCACAGTCACAGATTTCACGACAGAATCCTCTAGGTTGTGGTACAGCAACAACGGAATAACTATTGCCACAATGGTTACCTTCATCACTGGAACTATTGTTTGGGAAATATACATTCCTATTGGAAATCCCCATAAAGACTTCATAATAAACAAACGTACGATATTTATTATTCCATATATAAAAATATGTATAATATAGGCGAACTCCACTCTCATTCCTAGTTGAAAGGCCAGCCATGTTAATGGAAATACGAAACAGCTTATGGATCCTATAATAATCGAATACCACTTAATATTTCCTGTGGCCATACAAGCTTTCAATCCCGTTTCTCCCAAAAGCATAACTAATGCAGAAATCATACCTAGCCGGAAGAAAATGACTGTATAATCAGGAACTATTCCCAACCATATTTTAAGAACCATATACGTTTCGAACATGAATGGCAAAGACAAGAAGAACAAAAGGAAATATGCATGTTTTGCTCCCTGGCATATCAGTTTATTCATGCCTTCCAGATCTCCAGCAGCATAACTTTTCGTTATCTGTGGGCTCATTGCTGTCATAAAATCCGTATAGAAACTCTTGATGACCCCCTCTATGGATGAAGATACACCTCTTGCAGCATTATATACCACGCCAAAGAAGATATTAATCAGGATATTTATACCTTGTGAATTAAGTACCCATGTGGTATTCACCATGCAGCTCCATCCAGCAAATCCTGTCATCTTGCGCATTAATTTCTTATTAAACAGTGGTTTATAATGACACTCAGGAAACTGAAGCCTGCAATAAAGACGTTGTGCCATGCATATGACAAAACTTACAGAAGTTCCCAAAGCGGAATAACATATCAGCTTATCGTAAGGAGATATATACAACAGAAATACTATCAACAGACGTAATACAGATTCTACGATAGAGAACCATGCAAAGATTGACATTCGCTCATGGCCTACGATGCATGCCCCATAGGGTACCTGCGTTAGGTTGAAAACCACTGAGAGCAAAACAAACTGCAATATCCAGTTTGCCGCAGTCATACGATCAAAAGGGATATTCATTTGGGTATTCAGGAACCACACACCAATCGTCTCACACAACAGCACCATGGTTGCAGCTAATACCAATTGGATATTCATCGACGTGATAAAGACATGGTTCAACTTTTTGGCATCACCACGTCCAAGTTCGTAAGTAATGAACCTACTAATTGAATTCGACAGAGCACCAGTAATAATGGCTCCCATGCCCATTATTCCCCCTACCGCATTGAGCACTCCATAGTTCTCAACTCCGAGCACCTGCAGCACGACACGAGCAGTATACAAGGAGACGAGTAGTGAAACACCCGTCCTGCAGTATAGTATGATGGTGTTTTTAGCTAACCGCTGACTATTTATGTTTTTCTCAGCCATTATTTCTAAATTTCCCTTCAAGAATAGAAAACACCTGTTTTGGCAATTCGATCACGAACAATTTACAGTTAAGGTCTATGGGTAATAGCGTGATACATTTTTTCAATATTTCAAATTGCTTTTTATAGATGACATATATAATATACCGAACCATAAAATTGTAGACGAACAGCTGTGACTCCCTGGATTTCTCTATACGAATAATACTGAATAATGCAGGCAATTGCGAATCTATAAATTTCTCCCTGTTGACAGGAGATGTTACACCAACATTACTCAGACGATATACTCCCATTTCCTCATTAATAAATATGCAATTCCCCTGTGTCAATAATGCAAAAAACATTGGCATATCATAACGAGCCTTATATAAATTGTAGTTAGAAGATGCGAGCATATCCTGCCGATAAAGCACTGTAAGCGTTTTGGTAAAAAAACCACGATGCAGAAAATCATCCATTGACAAGAAGAGATACTTGCTGTCATCAGATCTGTTGATTTCCAATTGATGAGGTTGGAAGTCCTTTATGTACTCGTTATATTCTCTATAATCAGTCACACAAAAGGGGGAATCTCTATATTTTTCCATTAATTCCACTTGTATCTGAATTTTATCAGGACTCGTCCAATAATCATCACCTTCACACAAAGCAATATATTTGACTCGCTCATGCCATTCGCCTACATATGGAATTTTGGCTTTCTTCAGTCTATGATGATTATATTTCAGCAATAAAGCGATAAAAAAGCAGTTCTGATTCTCCTTATTCCTTGCAAACGTCATCACATAATCATCCGTCTCTTCCCTTTCCTGCCCATTCTGATCAAAATACGCATCAAGATAATTTTGAATGACTAACTGTTCTCCGTCAGTACTGGCATCATCAATGATTATACACACAAAAGGGAAATCCGTTTTCTGAGCACAGAAACCTGCCATCGTCTCTGTAATATAAGGTGCATGATTATATGTCAGACAATCAACAGCTACCCTAAAATTCATGACATTTGCATTCATAAATATGTTTATGCCAATAAATCTTCTTTTTTGATATGCATCTTAACATACAACTGCTCCGCAATATAAAAATCAAGCGGAGTATCTATATCTATAGCCTCAATTTCTGAAGTTAACACAAAATTAGGATGTTTACCGATAATATTTCTATTCCTAATCAAATCTTCACGTCCAACAACTGTCACTCCAAAATTTAAAGCCACCACATTAGGAAGATCTTGAGAATTGGGCGCATTCAAAGGATTGTAATTAATCGGTTTTCCATCTAACCACATAAACTCCTTTACTGCACTGACAGAAGCGATACAGTCACAGTTTTCAGAAGAAAGGAAAGCTTTTATGCACTTAGAGAAAGTTTCCGGTTTTACAAACGGTGAAGTACACGGACTATAGACAAAAATGTCTGTATCTGTAACTTCGCCTAAATGTTTAAAGAAATCGCTTCCCGAACATTGTGAAGAGGCATAATACTCCTCTCTTCTATGATAATCCAATCTTCCCTCTCCATTTTCTTGATATGCCTCATGATTTCTGACAATCTCAATAGCCTCTTCCGAATTCGTATTGACAATTATCTTATCCAATTCTGGTACTTGCAAAAGAATCTTTATTTTAAGTTCCATTAACGTCGTGTCACCAAACCTACGAAGGTTCTTATCCTTCACACGTTGCGATCCACTCCTGATGGGTATAACTGCCGTTATTTTCATTTATTTAGTTGTTTAAAAATTCATTTATTTTTTTATAATTCCAAACACATTCTACGCTGAGAAGCCCATGAATAGGGCTATCGAAACAAATCTCGAAACAGCCTTTGTTTTTTTGCATAAATTGATATTCCGTCATCTGAGAGCCAAGTTTCAGTTCTCTTCCATTTAACCTAACCCTATGAAGTTTTGCAAAACCTGCTACATCATCCAATGGATAAAAATCTACCTTATCGGCATTTTCTACATCAACAACCAATTGGGTTGACAACGATTTATCTGTATTTTCTCTATCAATTCGCCAATATGTTTTTGCCTTGTTATTTGAATACACATCAAAGCGTGATGATGCCACATCCCAATTAAGGTGATTGACAATAGAGTCACCCATTAAAGCTGTTATAAGCTGGTTATCACATCCTCTAGCTACCAATAAATATTTTAAACGTTCTTTACCCTTCAATGACTGAATTTTCTCTTTCTCAATATGATGCGATGACAACAAATAATCAAGATGGCACTGATAGATTTCCAGTTCGGAAGGATTCGTCAACCTCCATTGCCAATATTTGTCAGAAAACATTAATTCTGCTGGAATAAGATATCCGAAAATATAGTAATTCAATCCTTCCAAATTATCCTGTAATACCGTTTCTACATCCTTAGCACACAGGAAAGCAAAGGCCAATGTATCTTTCTTCATGACAGCGGTTCTTTTCCACAGCAGTGCTTTCAACAGGATTTGTGACTGAACAGCAGCCAATCTTTTACAACTTAGCAGGAATGCTGCTGGGTCATTGCGTACTTCAGTTCTATCTACTTGAATTTCATCCAGGTGTAATGAATGAGACCTGACCTTCATCTTATCTTTTCCAAAGATTTTCTTACATTCATAAAAAATATCATCATCTGTATATGGATCATTATTAAAGACTTGAGGTAAAAGAGCATAGCACTCACAGCACACCCCCATTTCATACTTCGGAGAACTATCCATCAACTGTAATAAAGGAAGCGTTCTTTCCTTACCTATTATTGCAATGATCTCCTGATTGGTAAATATAGGTACATGACTATCTTTCAGCTCTTTCTCAAACTTATGCCATCTGCTTTCACATTCCTCTGCAGTCCAGAACCTGTCACGATTGACATGATACAACGTCTGCCGGTAGCCATGAGGTTTTCTAATTGCAGAAAAAGAATAATTAAATAAAGGGATATTCCACTTCCGAGAAATACTCCTTACACATTCAAAACTCTCCAACGAATTGAATATCCCATTTATTTCCTCTTGGGGATGTTTCTGCTTAATCCTCTCAAATATGCCACTCATACACTCGTCCAAAACAGTTTCTACCGGACTATTCAGAGCAAAAAGCATTTCAGAGCGAGAGCCATAATATTTTTCCAAATCATCAAATAACTCATCAGGCACGAAATATTGTTCCACATCGTTCAGGTCTTGCAATTCAAATGGTTCCATCTCCCAAGAATCAAACAGTGATTTCGTAACTTCTTTTTGCAACTCATCAAAATGAATTCTCATGTATTCATGGGTAATCAGAATCCAACCATTTTGTTTGCAATGGAGCAAATTCTTCAGATACCACTTCGTTCGGGAAGCGATATCCATATATTCTGCATTCAATACTATGGAAATAAACATCTTACATTGTCTTTTGAAGTTCCGACAATTTTTCTAACAACCGACAATCTATCAAGTCGCCCTCAAGATATTTTTTCAAGCATACTGTTTCAAACGTTGACATCTTCAACGTATCAACACAATAATACCAGATATCTTCTTGGAATTCTATAAAATCCAACCTTGTCAGTAGATGCTCGTCAATCTTGTCTTTCGGAATCATAACAACACCACTATCATCACATACCATGATACTGCCTTCGTATTTTTCACGTAGTTTTTCATATTCATCTTTTGGCATGTCTTCACCATTCACATGATTCACACAACCAATGGGGCTAACCCCCTCAAGCCATATCGGATATTTTTCTTTTATCAGCGAATGGGCATCGCGCAACTTGCCAGTTACGACGATTGCTTTCGCCCCTTTATATAACATGATGTATTTGGAGACCAAGTCGCCAAAGATTGAATCCTCGCAGTTCACGTTATATACAAATACGATTTTGCCTTTGACATCTTTTTCCGCAAGCTGCCTATGAACTTCGTAATTGCTATTATTGACTGCATAGATAAAAGACACCTCGCCCACCTTAAACATTCCCTTATTTAAAGCATGCACCCCTTTTATCTGACCTGTTTTTCCAAGGACATCAGCAACCTCTGTTGTAGAAATCTTATTGTTTTCGATTTTCTCAACAGCTTTCTCTAAAATAGTCATATCAAATTATGATTTTAAAATTATTTTCTATTATCTGCATTTTTTCATCAAGTTCTTTCCTTGAAGCACATTTGAGTATATACCAACCTATGCGAGCTGAATCATCCTTAGCTTCCCTCACATAATCTCCAACCTTAAAGTTCAAATGATAGATAAGTTGATCGCCTAATCTATCCATCAAATCAAGTCCTTCTATGGATTTAACTATACCTTTCTGACCAGGAATATCAAAGAAATGTAATACTGCACATCTTTCAGACAACGAATTATAGCTAAAATTAACATTAACTTGGTCACCGACAGCCCATTTTAATTGCTCAGTATATTCATCAATTCCAGATATAAACGGTACAATATCTGTAGCGATAAAATTTCCACCTCCCCTCGCCTGTATCTCTATCAGATAGAATTTTCCATTCAAATACTTGTATTCTGCATGAGTTAATCCAAAGGAAATCTCAGTTAAATCCACTAAATGGTCATTCACTCGTCTCAATTCTTCATAATCAAAATTTTCATTTTGATTATCAAAAAGCAATTGACAAGCTACATTTTCATTATAGGCATAATGCTTCTTCTCTGATATAGCCAAAGAACGATGCCCGTTGGGCGTCATGATGCCATCCACCGTAAACTCAGTTCCAGTAATATACTCTTCAATAATTATTGCATGGTTCTCTGCTGAAGAACATTTTAAACACTCCTCAAAAAGCCCATTCAAATCTGTAACATCACTAATTGAATATACACCACGACTCGCACTGTTGTCTAATGGTTTTATGATACACTTGCCATTAACCTCATTATAAAAATCTACAGCTTCCCCCAAACAAGTACAGCGTCTGTATCGAGGATATAATAGATTATGAGTCTTACAGAATTCCCTCATCAGGAATTTATTTTTGAATAGTTTGGTACTATCCATATTCATACATCGCAACCCCAATGCCTCTGCAGTTTGAGCCATTGACATAAAGACCGGTTCTGAATTTGTAATAATTCCTTGAGGATGCTCTTTCTTTCCGACTTCAATCAATTGTGAAGGATCTAACGTATTAACCTGATAATGAACATCAGAAAGTTTTATCCCCTCAACATTGTTTCTAAAGTCACATAAGATAATAAAGTATCCTAGTTTCTTCGCCCTTAATATAAGTGGTATCTGATTCTCACCACCACCTAAAATCATTACTTTCTTCATGCTATCAAACACAGATTTTTATTATCTTCATCATATCTTCCTTGCCATATCTTTGGTCTATTGGCAATGGAATAATTTGGTTTGTCAACATTCTCTCTAAATCATCTTTATTCGTTATATCTAGCACAGCTAACCAATATTGCGCTATATAAATTTTGTTTTTTAAAAGCACCTCACGTAACTGGTTATTGTCTGATAAATAAGGATACACCATGGGAACCATAACATCATCCATAGAAATATTAAGAAGATTAGATGTCCCAAGCCACTTATGAAGAATTTCGAAATTATTACGCCTTTTCTGAGCTATTTTTTTATAATCAATAGCTTGCATTATTCGCTGAGTTAGATTCGACATACGCCTTATCGGCTGTCCTATCAAACTTTCTTCCACTTTCTTAAACTCAATATATCCTTCTTCTACAGAAAGGTCTATTCGTTTCAACAAATGAGTCATTCTGTCAAAAGAAATATCTTGCTCAAAATAGTCGTCCAAGATTGCATCAGTATATAAATATGCTCCATCAGCAACTCCAAAGAACTTTCTGCATGTGTAAAAAGTATCAATTCCGCTAATATGTTTTGCAAAAAAAGACTGAGTATTATCTATTATCAATTGTTCCCCGTATTTTCTTGCCAATTTCTCACAAAAAGCATGCTTTAGTCCAAAATAATTAGTATATAAAAGAGCTTCATTGGGATGAAGGACTATTTCCGTTGTTAATTCAAAGTCTAGATTTATATGATAGAAAGTATATGCAATACCACATTTTCTAAAGGGTTCCAATATCACATCGCATGTATAGTAAGGAATATAGACTTTACGATATTGACGACTACGTAAAATATATTCTAGACAATTACGACCTGTATTTAGCCTAATAGCATCTTTATGATATTCCTCATGAAAAGGAAGTTCTAAAGAGAAATATCCTCCAATCGATTCCATTATTTCACAACAATATTCAGCCATTCATTCTGATGTGTAATAGCATTCTCTAATTCCTCCGCTGTTTGAAACTTCAAGACTAAAGTTCCTATAGCATTATTAGCCCCGTCAAAAGAGCTAACAATATCACCTTTACTTACCCAAATATCTTTCTCTACAACCATCGATGAGATTTGATCACTTATTTCCAAATGATCAAAAACTCCATTATTGTCCGCATGAAGAATAATCTCAGCCCAATGCCCATTATAAGGCTTCTGTCTAATCACCTCGTGAATAGGATCACCAACGACAGCTCGTGTAATTGCCTTAATCATATCCACCCCGGTTGCATAACGAAGCATTTCGCATAATCTATTTCCTCCTCCTCTAGGTGTCAGTTCCATAATATAAGGCTTACCATTTATACCTATACGAGTTTCAACGTTATATACAACAGTATTAAGATTCAAAAGACTTATTAGTCGTTGTATTTCCGAGGTGAGATAATTTTCCTGTTCCTTAGTAAACGTTGAGGGCCATGAATATGCGGATGGAGTATAAGGGTTTGCTGCATTAATATCAAAGCGTTGAGAACAAAAACTAGTAAACACAAGTTTTCCGTCAATTGACATACAGTCTGTATCAGAAGAACATCCTTGCTTTTCAATAAACTCTTCCACTATAACATGTCCAGAAATACTATGTTTCATGGCATTTTCAAGAGCAGGCTTCAAATCATCATAACTATCAACACGGGTGACACCTTTACTGCCTGCTGCATCAGTCGGTTTTACGATGACTGGCCAGACAAAACTATGGTGTTCTGCCATTGCATCCTCTACATTATCAAATCCTGCAGCCTGAGGTACATTAAAACCATTTTGAGCAAGAAAAGCCCTGAATTTATCTTTATTCTGAAGAATCTCCACTGATTCGAAAGGTCCAAAAGATGGCAGGCTCATTTTATTCTGAACATAGGAAGCTGCAATAACACCAGGATCACAAGCAAAAGACATTATCCCATCAATATCAAGTCTTTGGGCTTCTTTTAAGACAGCATCTTTATCAACAATACTCACGTTACAATATTCATCGCTAAATTTATGAGCAATATTATTGGGCAAGTAGTCTGCTGTAATGACATAATACCCTTCCTCGTGTGCAGTTTTAATAACAGGCAAGAGATACCGAAGCCCGCCAAGAAGCATCAATTTTTTCTGTGTCATTTATCTATAATACTATTAAGAACTCTTTGAATATCGTCCTCATTCAATAAATGATGCATCGGCAAGCATATAACCTCATTTGCAATCTTAGTTGCCACTGGTAAGTTCTCTTTTGCAGCAGAAGGCAAACTACGATAAGTGCTAAAAGTGCTAATCAGAGGATAGAAATATCTGCGACCTAGTACATTCTGTTCTCTCATCTGGAAATAAAGTTCATCTCTCGTTTTGCCAAATTCCTCTGCATTGATAAAGATGGGGAAATAGCTATAATTGTGACGTACTCCAGACATGTCATCAAAGAAACGGATGCCAGGAACATTACGCAGGGCCTCACGATATTTCTGTGCCACTTTCTGGCGATTGGCTATGGCCGTATCAACCTGTTTCAAATTCAGCAAGCCATAAGCACAACGAACTTCATCAACCTTGCTATTGATTCCTGGTGCTACCACTTCAGTTTCTCCCGCAAAGCCAAAGTTCTTCAAATAATCAATACGCTTCTTGGTCTGCTCATCATGCATTACCAAAGCACCACCTTCAAGAGTATTATAAACCTTGGTGGCATGGAAACTCAGTGTACTCATATCACCTGCGTTCAGTATACTCTTACCATTTACTTCGACACCAAAAGCATGGGCTGCATCATAAATAACCTTCAAACCATATTTATCAGCAATCTCCTGAATACGTTTCATCTTTACCGGCTTGCCATAGCAATGTACTGGCATGATGGCTGTAGTCTTTGGTGTAATAGCTGCCTCTATCTTATCTGGGTCAATGCCACAAGTTTCTTCCTCGATGTCCACAAACACAGGGCGACAACCATTCCACCAAATGCTATGAGTTGTAGCTACAAAACTATATGGCGTGGTAATTACTTCTCCTGTTATATTCAAAGCTTGTAAAGCAGTCAACAATGGTAGCGTACCATTAGTAAACAAGCTAATATAAGGCACTTTCAAATACTCACATAATGCCTTTTCCAATTGGACATGGAACTGTCCCATGTTAGTCACCCATTTACTCGCCCATATTTCCTTGAGCATACCATTGAACTCATCAAGGTCTGGGAGCAACGGAGTAGTTACTGTTATATTATTGTTCATTATTTCTTATATGTTTTATTATTGAAATTGACAGTTATAATTGAGAGTTTCATTTAATCAACTAAACTGATTAAGTACACCGACTATTGTATCTGCCTCCTGACGGGTAACGACCTGACTCATCGGGATTGACAACTCCTGAGCATGAATGCGCTCTGTAATGGGATAGCTGCGCTGGTTCCAAGCCTTATAACATTCCTGCTTATGAGGTGGTATTGGATAATGAATCAACGTTTGGATACCCTGGTCGGCAAGGAACTGCTGCAGTTCGTCACGCTTTTCGCAGAAGATGGGGAACTGATGATAGACGTTGTTCTCGTCTTCAATACGCTTGGGCAGTGTGATCAAGGGGTTATTGATGTTGGCATAATAGAAGGCAGCCAACTGCTGGCGCTTTCGGTTGTCTTCATCCAGATACTTCAGTTTGACATCCAGTACGGCTGCATCTGTCTCTGCCATACGACTGTTCATGCCCACGTATTTGAAAACGTACTTCTTCTGACTGCCATAATTGGCCAGCGTACGAACGACAGAGGCCAATTCTGCATCGTTGGTAGTTACTGCGCCTGCATCTCCCAATGCACCCATGTTCTTCCCTGGATAAAACGAATGGGCTGCTGCATCACCCAGTGCCCCCGTCTTCGTGAAACTTGAATCCTGGAACTTGAATCCACACCCATGACTCTGAGCACAATCCTCCATGAGCTTCAGACCATATCGCTTGCAGATATCCCTTAACTTTTCGTTATAGGCTATACGGCCATAGAGATGAACGGTCATCACGCCCTTAGTCTTCGGGGTAATGTGTTGCTCTATCTGGTCAATATCTATCTCCAGATGCTCAAAGGTAGGTTCTACCAAGACTGGAACAAGATTATTCTCAGTGATGGCAAGGATGGTGGCGATATACGTATTCGCAGGGACTATAATCTCATCGCCATCCTGCATCACTCCCATCTCCTTATACCCTCGGAGAATGAGTTTCAGCGCATCCAAGCCATTGGCCACAGCTACACAATGCGCTGTGCCGATATATCTTGCATAATCGGTTTCAAACTGCTGGTTTTCCTTGCCTTGAAGGAACCAGCCAGACTCGATGACCTGATTCAAAGCAGCCTTAATCTCATCACCGTGCATCATGGTGATGGCTTGAAGATCCAAGAATTTTATCACTTTCCTGTTTATTTTGAATGAAAATAGAGATGATTCTAACGAACTTAACCTATATACACACTTTTCCCTTGTCCTGTTTACTATGTAAACGGACAGGGTCGAGAAATACATAAAAGGGTATAGTTCAGCTAATTACCATCTCTACACGAGGGCACAAAACCCGTAGAATCAGCGGAATTGCCCACTATAACGGGGCAAAGGTACGAAAATTTAATGGATTTTCGGCATTTCTTGCAGAAAATATTCGATTTGCGCAGTGGCAACTGTTAATAAAGCATAAACTTTAGTCCAAGTGGTGATTCGTATATGAGTCACCACAGCCTTTTTGGGCATTTGTCAGTTCGATTATTTTTAGTACCTTTGTGTGCGAAAACAAAAATCAAAATACAATAAATATTAATTAACAAGTAAAACAAGGTTATGTACACCAAGAGAAAGATTAAAGAATTGGAGAATGGTCTCCAACGAGATGTGATGATGTTTATTCTTCATCAGGTTAAAAACACCAAAGGATTAACCAATCTTTTGAAGAAAAAGGGAGGGATGAATGCCAAGTGGACTAATCCGGAAAAAGCCTACAACCTCCAGGCTAATCAGTTCTTCAAAATAGTCATCCTGAAAGTTTTCCGACAGTCAATGAAGCAACTCATTTTTGATCTTGTCGTTTTTGCTCTATGGCTAAAAATCAATCTTATTTTACATCCAGAGATGGTGGATTATTTGAAGGAGAGTTGCAATCTCGATGGGCAATACACGACAGATCAAGATCTAGAAAACTTTAAACAATATTTGCTTCATGAACTTAACCAACATTAAAGTTAGTATTTTCAAAGACCTGAAGTCCTACGAGAGTCGTCCCGTAGGACTCCAGGAAGTTCTGTGGTATCTGCAGAACGACCGTGATGTCGAGAACAAAACGGCCCTGTATCGGAATCTGGCCAAGACAATTACACGTGATGAAGCCAACAAGAAGGTGAAGGACGCCATGATGCCAGCCTTTTCGGTGGCGGTGCTCTTCAATGGCAGTGGCAAGCAGACCACTCATGTTACCCAAATAACAGGACTGGCTATCTGTGACATTGACCATGTGGAGAGCGATAAGATGGACGAGGTAAGAAAGCAGCTCATGGAGGATTCCCATGTGTTGCTGTTCTACACGACCATCAGCGGAACTGGATTCCGTGTCATCTACTGGTATGAGGGCGAAACGGCCAACCCTCCTGAGATGGGCATCTATTATCGGGCAGCCTACAAGAAAGGTAATGAGTATTTCGCCAAACTGTGCGGTGTGGACTATGACGGACAGTGTGGCAACATTACCCGACTGAGCGGAATGGCACACGATGCGAATGCCTTTCTCAACGACAATGCGGAGCCTTTCAAGATTTCAGACGACGAGGCAGCAGCAGCCAATTTGGCGGCAGACACGGAGCCCGGCAAACGACGCAGGGAGGATGCTGAGGGCAGTCATCATGCGGAGGTGGAAGCTGCTTGGGTGATTATCGAGCCCATGCTCACCAAGCGAAACATCACCTACGGACAAGGCACCCATCATCAATATGTAATGCATGCCACTCATCTCTTCAATCGCTTTGGAGTTTCTGTCGAGGATCTTATTGAATGGGCAAACCAAAACTGGAACGACTACGACCAGAAGGCACGTGAGAGCATCATCTATTGGGTTTACCAGCATCGACAGAGGGAATACGGCACCTGGCGGCTGAACAAACGAGGTCGCAAGGGCGAAGTATCAATGATTACATTGCCTGAAATCTGCGAGTGGCTTGCTTCCCATAAGGTGGAGGTCATTTACAACCAGATTACTGATCAGACATTATACCTCAGCTCCCAGACATCCGAATGGAAGGAGATGGACGAAATGGCCATCTGTACCATTCGTAAGGAAATGGCAGCAGAAACGGGAAAACGTGTGTTGAAGAATGACGTGATGGATGTCATTCGCAGCAACTACGCCCACTTAATCCACCCTGTACGTGATTACCTGAACTCCCTACCCGATTGGGACGGCAAAGACCGTGTGAAAGAACTGGTTAGCCATCTGACGGCTATTCCCGTGCAAGAGGGGCAGAATGAAGCAGAGGCTCAGGAGGAGCTACTATGGGCATTCCATAAATGGCATGTGGCCTCAATGGCAACATGGCTTAACGACGATGCATCAAACCACTCCATCTTTGTACTCATAGGACCTCAAGGTATTTACAAGACAACCTTCTTCCGTTATTTGCTACCTCCCAACCTGCGTTCCTATTTCTGGGAAAATGCACACAACTCGTTTTCAGCAAAGGACGACCATATCGCACTGACAGAGAACTGCCTGGTGGAAATCGAGGAAATTGACATGTTCAAAGATAAGGATAATGCCGAGCTCAAGGCACTTTCAACAGCTATCAAGGTTAAGATAAGACGACCTTACGGCAGATTCGCCTTGGAAAAGCATCGTCTGGCCAGTTTCTGCGGAACGGGCAATCAGGAGAAATTCCTTAATGATGAGACTGGCAACCGTCGATGGCTCTGTTTCCTGATTTCACATATCGACGACCCTCGCGAATGGAATATGGACTACGACCAGCTCTATGCTCAGTTGCGCGACGAATACCGTAACGGTTTTCAACACTGGTTCACTCAGGAAGATCAGAGGCGTGTGGAGCGTCAGAACGACTATTTCCGCATCATCTCTGACGAGGAGGAACTGATTACCATGCGATTCCGTAAACCGGAACCTGGCGACATCAACATCAAACACCTCAAGGCATCCAACATTGCCCAAATGCTCAGCTATGGACGTCCACCGTTGTCTACTCGTAAAGTTGGGCTGGTGATGCGTAGACTTGGATTCAAATGGGAGCACACGAAAAGCGGTAATGCCTATCGAGTATTTGAAATGACCCAAGAACAAAGTCAACAATCACTCTGCATGAAAATCGAGACATATAACACTGATAATCAGATAGATGTATCAGAGCAAGAGCTACCCTTTTAACCAGTCGGTGATTTAAGTGATTCATGTTTTTGCAACTTTCCTTATAGAAAATGATTTACCTCCTAACCAAATGTTTTCCTATAGGCGATTTTACATATTCTACCTTCACTCGAATCACAAATATA
>OCTX012290458.1_pt1 | contig 34255 bp, 32 predicted proteins | sample 1539691 | NCBI WGS metagenome assembly OCTX01 (sample SAMN02144231, study PRJEB22623) | gut metagenome | biome: sheep rumen | host: Ovis aries | place: New Zealand
TTGGCCTCGATGCTGATGGCCGTCACGCCGTAGGGCACAATGTAGTTGCCGCCCTGGGCGAAGATGTAGGGGTTGTCGGTGGCGTTGTAGATGTCCTTCTGCGGGTTGTCGCGGTCGGCGAAGTTGTAGGGCTCGGCGGCGGGTATGTTGAAGGTGTTGTAGGAGGTGCCGTCCTTGGTTACGGAGGTGATTTTCCAGCCGGTGACCACCTTGCTGTAGTCGTTCTGCGTCCACAGCTCGTTGGCGAACGGCAGCACCACCTTGCCCCATGTGAAGTCGTAGCGCGCAGTGTCCATGTCGGTGATGGGCAGGTTGACGCTGCCCGTGGTGCCGCCCACGGTGTAGTTCACCGTCAGGTAGCCGCTGTTGCCCATGCTGTCGATAAGCTTGCCGGCGTAGTCCGCCGTGGTGGCGGGCAGGTTGTTCTTGATGTCCTGCGTGGTGCGGTGGGTGCCGCTCGGCCACGGCTCGATGACGGGATAGGGCGCCACCTCGGGCTTGAGCACCCAGTGGCCTATCTCTGCCACGTGGGCGGCGCTGTGGTCGCCGAAGAGGAAGTAGGCCGCCATCTCGCGGTGCGTGTTGAGGATGTGGCGGTAGAAGGGGAAGCGGGTGAGGAATGCGTCCTTGTCGATGGCCAGCTGGTCGTTGTAGGCCGTATAGGTGAGGTTGGCGCGCGAGCGGTAATAGTTGTATTCGGTCAGCTTCTGCACGTTGTCGGTGTGGTTGCCGCCGTAGACGGGCGAGCGGTCGGTGCCGGTAGTCATGTCGCCGTACATCATGCACATGGCTATGCGCACGCCGGTGGCATCGACCGTCGTGGTGCCGCTGACGGTGCCTTGGTTGTAGCCCACGATGCCGGCGGCGTAGGTGCCGCCAACAACGGTAGCGTAGCTGTAGCAGTTCACCACGCGCACGTTACTGCCCGTGTTTCTGATCCTGCCCACCAGGCCACCCACGTAGCGCGTGCCCTGTACGGTGGAGGCCGTCGTGGCCAGCACTCCGCAGTTGTACACCTTGGTGTTGCCCGTGGCGGTGACGCACACGGCGCCGGCGTCGGCATTGGTACCTGTACGGTTGATGTTAACGTTATCGAGCCGCAGGTTCTTCACCGTGGCCCCGTTGAGGGTGTTGAAGAGCGGAACGGTGAGGCCGCTGATGGTGTGGTAGCCTCCGTCGAGGGTGCCGGTGAAGTCGGTGAACGAAAAACCGCCGAAGCTCGAGGCGTTGATGTCGGCTGCCAAGACATAGTTGCCGCTGGCCGAGGTGATCTCCGACAAGCTGGTGATGGCGGTCTGCGCTTGCAGAGCCGGTGAGAAGAGCAGGACGGCGGCCAAGATAAAGCCTCGGAAACTTATTTTCCGTAGGCTAATACATTCTCCTTGGGACCGGACCTGTGTCCCGATGGTTGTGTGGTGGGGTATGTTTTTCAATCTATATGAATATTAAGATTCTGAATTTATATTGGATTCTGGCTGAAAACATCCTGCATGCCGTCGACATGCTCACCCGGTCAGGCGTCGGCGCCGAACTGCATGAGGTAGGCCTTGATGAACTCGTCGAGCTTGCCGTCGAGCACTCCGGCCACGTCAGAGGTCTGGTAGTTGGTGCGGTGGTCCTTGACGCGGCGGTCGTCCATCACGTATGAGCGTATCTGCGAACCCCACTCGATCTTCTTCTGCGAGGCCTTGATTTTGTCTTTCTCCTCCATACGATGCTTCATCTCGCGGTCGTAGAGCTGCGAACGCAGCAGGCGCATGGCGTTCTCCTTGTTCTTCGGCTGGTCGCGCGTCTCGGTGTTCTCGATGAGTATCTCCTCCTCCACGCCGGTGTAGGGGTCCTTGTACTGGTAGCGCAGGCGCACGCCAGACTCCACTTTGTTGACGTTCTGGCCGCCGGCGCCGCCGCTGCGGAAGGTGTCCCAGGAGAGTTTCGACATGTCTACAACCACCTCTATGGTGTCGTCGATAAGCGGTGTGACGCTGACGCTGGTGAAGCTCGTCATGCGTTTGCCCTGCGCGTTGAAGGGGCTGACGCGCACCAGGCGGTGCACACCGGTCTCGCTCTTCAGGTAGCCGTAGGCGAAGTCGCCCTCTATCTGAAGCGTGCAGCTCTTGATTCCGGCGCCGTCGCCGTCGAGCGAGTTGCTGATGACGACCTTGTAGCCATGCGTTTCGGCATAGCGTATGTACATGCGCATAAGCATTTCAGCCCAGTCCTGGGCCTCTACGCCACCGGCACCGGCATTGATTGAGAGCACGGCATCGAGGCGGTCGCTCTCGTTGCGCAGCATGTTTTTAAACTCCAGTTCCTCGACCTTCTTCTGGGTGGAAGCTATCTGGGCGAGGAGCTCTTCTTCGGTGGCGTCGCCGGCCTCGAAGAACTCACCCATGACTTCAAGGTCGCCACAGGCCTCGTCGACGTCTTTGTATGCTGTCACCCACACTTTTTTGGCGTTGATGCCCTTCACCACCTTCTGGGCCTCTTTGGGGTCGTTCCAGAAGTCGGGCGCCTCGGTTTTCTTCTCCTCTTCGGCAATCCATGCCGCCGTTTTCTCGATGTCGAGAAACTTCTTCAGTGCCTCTTTGCGTGCAATGAGGTCTTTTATCTGTTCTTGGTTTGTCATATAAGCACTAAAAAAGGGCAAGCTGTTTATATCGCACCGCTACAACCAAACACCCTTGCTGTATTCCTACCCTGGGGGATTCAATGGGAGCTGGTCGTATAAGACTTGCCCAACCCTATGATATACAGGCATTAGCCTGCAACCGTTATCTCTCTTTCGGACTGCAAAGATACAAAAATATTTATATCTGGCAAAATTTATTTTGCTTCTCAGCAGGGGTCGACGTCGAAATGGACGGCTACGCGGGCCCATCCGTCCTGCTTTGTGAGGTCGTCGGCAATCTGCATCATCAGCCTTTTGGCGTCGGCGATAGCCTCGCTGCGCTCGAAGCGGACGGTTATAGTCTTGAGGTACAGCGCGCGAATGCGGCTCACCAGCGGGTATTCCGGTCCCATGACGCGCTGTCCGAAAGCGCCGCGCAGCTGCAGCGCCAGCCAGTCGGCGGCGGCGTTGAGCACCTCGCTGTCGCGGTGCTTGAGGGTGATCTCCACCAGCCGGTAGTAGGGCGGATAGCGGAAGACGCGCCGCTCGTTGTCCTGGTCGTGGTAGAGGCCCTCGTAGTCATTGTCTTGCACTTTCTGCAGCAGCTGGTGTCCGGGGTTGTAGGTCTGGATGATCACCCGTCCGGCATCGCCGTGTCGCCCGGCGCGGCCGCTGACCTGCGTCATCTGCTGGTAGGCGCGCTCATAGCTGCGGAAGTTGGGGTAGTTGATGAGGTTGTCGGCGTTGACGATGCCCACCACGCTGACGTGCTCGAAGTCAAGGCCTTTGGTGACCATCTGTGTGCCCACGAGGATGTCTATGCGCCGCTCGGCGAAGTCGTTGAGCAGCTCGATGTACTGGTTCTTCTGCAGCGTGCTGTCGAGGTCCATGCGTGCCACCCGAGCCTCGGGGAACAAGATCTGCAGGTCCTCCTCCACGCGCTCTGTGCCGATGCCGGCCATGCGGATATGCGAAGAGTGGCACGCCGGGCACTCTGCCGGCACGGGGATGCTGTAGCCGCAGTAGTGGCAGCGCAGCGAATTGGTGGCCTTGTGGTATACCAGCGACACGTCGCAATGCACGCATTGAGGTATGTGGTGGCAGTCGTCGCATTCGAGCCTCAGGGAGAAGCCCCTGCGGTTCTGGAAGAGGATGACCTGCTGGCGTGCGGCGAGGGCGTCGCGGATGGCGCCGAGGAGCGTGTCGCTGAAGTGGCCGTGCACCTCGCCCTGCCGCTGCGCCTGCTTCATGTCTACCACGTCGACCCGCGGCAGGCTGAAGCCCCCGTAGCGGCGCGTGATGGAGGCGAGGGCGTACTTGCCGCTGAGGGCGTTGTGGTAGCTCTCTATGCTCGGCGTGGCGCTGCCCAGCACCGTGCGCGCGCCCCAGAGGCGTGCCAGGTAGATGGCGGCGTCGCGTCCGTGGTAGCGCGGAGCGGGGTCCTGCTGCTTGTAGGAGGCGTCGTGCTCCTCGTCGACGATGACGAGGCCCAGGTCGCTGAACGGCAGGAAGAGGGCGCTGCGGGCCCCCAGCAGCACCTGGTAGCGCGCGTCGCCGTCCTTGAGGGCTGTGCGGCGCCACACCTCGACGCGCTGGCTTGCCGAGAAGCGCGAGTGGTAGACGCCCACCCTGTCGCCGAAATGGCGCCGCAGACGGTTGATGATCTGTGCCGTCAGCGCTATCTCGGGCAGCAGGAAGAGCACCTGACGGCCGGCACGCACCTGCTCGTCGATGAGCTTGATATACACTTCGGTCTTGCCGCTCGACGTGACGCCGTAGAGCAGCGACGTCTCGCGGTAGTTCTCGCGGGCGATGGCGTCGTAGGCTGCCTGCTGCTCGTCGTTGAGCACGATGCTCGACGCCGGCACGAGGCTGTCGTCGTCGAAGTGCGCCAGCCGGCTCTCCACGCGCTCTTCGGTCACCAGCACGCCGTTCTTGATGAGCGTCTGCAGCGACGACCCCTGCGGCAGCTCGCGTTTAGGCACCGGCTCCTTGCCGAAGCCCGACATCGTCATGAAGCGCATCAGCAGCTCGAGCTGTTTGGTGCGCTTCTTGGCCTCCAGCTCGTCGAAGAGACGGCGCTGGGCCTCCTCGGCGGCATAGCCGTCGGCCAGGCGCACGTAGGTAGACTTGCGCGGCACGAAGCGCTCGCGAAGCTCCTCGTCCATGACCACCACCTCGCGCTCCATCATGGTGCGCATCAGCGGCATAATCTTCTGGATGCCAAGGGCACGGCTGATGTCGTCGACGCGCATCACGGGGTGGTCGGTGAGCAGGTTGACCACCTGCAGCTCGCTCTTGGAGAGCCGCGAGAGGTCGCCGTCGAAATCTGGGTGTATGCTCACGGCGCTCTCGCTGGCGAGCTTCATGCCTGCCGGCAGGGCCACCGCCATCACGTCGCCGGGATAGCACATGTAGTATGCCGCCATCCACTCCCAGAAAAGCATCTGGCGCTCAGAGACTATGGGCTGCTCGTCGAGCACGCCGAGTATGTACTTGGTGCGCCATCGCGGCGCGTTGGTGTGCAGACGGCGCACGAGGGCGGAATACATGCGTTTCTGGCCGAACTGCACCACGACGCGGACGCCCTCAGCCACCTCGGCGCGCAGCTCGCGCGGCACCCTATAAGTGTAGGTGCCAGGCAGATGCAGCGGCAGCAGCACGTCGGCGTAGTATACCTTGTCCTCGTCCATAACGGCTGCAAAAGTACGATTATTTTTCCATACGCCGAAGCATTTTTTATCCACCGCCGGCATTGGAAGGCAATCTTGCCGGCCGAGGGTTTCCGTCGGGTCGTATTTGTGTTGCTGTCACTACGGAGCCGGTACGGCAGTTCTTCAGTACTTCAACGATACTTCTTCAGTAGTTCTTCAGTTATATACTGAAATACTACTGAAGAAATGCCGTAGCGGGGCGTAGCTGGGAGTTTTGAATTAGGAGTTGTGGGGTGTTGTGGCCGTTTAGTAGCCGTTTAGTAGCCGTTAAGGTGGGGTTAAGGACAGGAGAAGGGGTTGGGAAAAGTTTTTTTTTCGCACCATAATATAATAAACTATGCTCTTGCGCGTTATGTGTATCAATAAAGAGGTGTTGAAAACTTTATGCCGCGAGGGAGTGGCGGAAGCGAAAAAAAGTGTATTTTTGCAGTCGAAATGTTGAACCAACAATAACAACAATGGAGAACCAAGAGAACAGAAAAGAAGAGCTCTACAGCCAGGCGATACCTGCGGGCAAACGTAGATATTTCTTCGATGTGAAAGAGACGAGAGGCGGTGACAAGTTCATCACCATCACCGAGAGCCGCAAGCTCTTCAACAACAACACGGGCGACTTCTATTTCGAGAAGAACAAGATGTTCCTGTACAAGGAGGACTTCGACAAGTTCCGCCAGGGGCTTGAGAACGCGTTCTCGTTCATCGAGACGGGCATCGTGCCGCCGCCCGTGGTGGTGGAGGACGGCTACCGTGCCGACGACACGGACAGCAAGCTTGAGGAGATAGATTTCAAGTTCTAACCATAAAGAGAGATGGGAAAGATAATATCCATAGCCAACCAGAAGGGCGGGGTGGGTAAGACGACGACGGCGGTGAACCTCTCGGCGGCGCTCGCCGTGCTCGAGAAAAAAGTGCTGCTGGTGGATTGCGACCCGCAGGCCAACGCCACTTCGGGCATGGGCGTCGACCCCGACGGCTTGGAAAAGAGTGTGTACGAGTGCATCCTCGGGCAGGCCGACGCCAGGGACATCATCATGGAGACTGACACGCCGAACCTGTCGCTGCTGCCCACGCGCATCGACCTTGTGGGCGCTGAGGTGGAGCTCATCAACGAGAAAGGGCGCGAGCAGTTCCTGAGCCGCGCGCTGGCCGGTGTTAGGGACGACTACGACTTCGTAATCATAGACTGCTCGCCGTCGCTTGGCTTGATAACCATCAACGCGCTGACGGCGTCAGACTCGGTGATAATACCGATACAGAGCGAGTATTTCGCCCTCGAGGGCCTTGGCAAGCTGCTCAACACGGTGCGCATCGTGCAGACGCGCCTCAACCCGCAGCTCTCCATCGAGGGGTTGCTGATAACGATGTACGACAACCGACTGCGCCTGGCGCGCCAGGTGGTGGAGGACGTCAGGGGCCACTTCAAGCAGCTGGTCTTCGACACGCTCATCTATCGCAACACCAAGCTGGCCGAGGCGCCGAGCTACGGCAAGAGCATCATCATGCACGACGCTGCGTCGACAGGGGCGGTGAACTACCTCAACCTGGCCATGGAGATACTCAGAAGAAACAAGAAAAGTGAATAGTGGAAAGTGACCAGTGGCCAGTGGTAAGTGACGAATGGCCAGTGGTAAAGTAGATAAGAAAGAATGGCAACAAAACCGAAGAACGGAGGCTTGGGGCGCGGACTTGGGTCCATACTGCCCGACATAGCCGACTTGCAACCTGAAGGAAAGAAGCCCGCCACGGCGGTGAGCATGGTGGCCATAGATAAGATAAGCCCCAACCCCTACCAGCCGCGCAGGGAGTTCGACGACAGCGAGCTCGAGGAGCTGGCGCAGAGCATAAAGCAGCAGGGCATCATCACGCCCGTCACGCTGCGCCAGATGCCAGACGGGAGCTACCAGCTGGTGGCCGGCGAACGCCGTCTGCGCGCCAGCAAGCTGGCAGGCCTGAAAGAGCTGCCAGCCTATGTGCGCACGGCCACGGACATGCAGATGATGGAGATGGCCCTGGTGGAGAACATTCAGCGTTCAGACCTCAACGCCATCGAGGTGGCGCTGGCCTACAAGCAGCTGATAGAGGAATGCCGCCTGACGCAGGACCAGCTCAGCGAGAAAGTGGGCAAGGACCGCTCGACGATAAGCAACTACCTGCGCCTGCTCGGCCTGCCGGCGGAGACGCAGGAGGCCCTCGGCGCCGGGCGCATCAGCATGGCCCACGCACGTGTGCTGGCCGGCGTAGAGGACGCCGAACGCCACGCCGAGATACTGCATGCCATCGAGGATCGCCATCTGTCGGTGCACCAGGCCGAGGAGATGGCCAAGCAGGCCAAGGCCAAGCCCAAGGTGCAGGTGTCGCGACGCGGCGAGCTGCCGTCGATGCACAGCGCCGCGCAGAGCCGGCTGAAGGAACGCCTGCAGTCGACGGTGGAAATCAAGCGCTCGCAGCGCGGCAAGGGCACGTTGACCATCTGCTTCAACTCAGACAGCGACTTCGAGCGCATACTGGCGCTGATAGAGAGATGAGACGCCTGCTGCTCCTGATACTACTTGTATTGCCGCTTGGCGCCCAAGCGCAGCAGACGGTCGTCGAGGACCACTCGCCCGACGTGGCGCTGCGCTGGTCGCTGCTGCCGGGAGCGGGGCAGATATACAACGAGCAGGCCTGGAAGGTGCCTGTAATCTATGGCGCTTTCGCCGGCGTGGGGTACTTCATCTACGACAACTACAAAGCCATGCGCCTCTTCAAGGACGAGTACCTCTACCGCGTCAACCACGACGACGCCTTCCAGAACCCCGACTACGCGTCGTACCCAACGAGCAACATTGCGGAGCTTTACAACAAATACAACCGCAATTTCCAGCTGATGATCATCATCGCCGCCGGCATCTACGGCCTCAACCTGCTCGACGCCTACGTCTTCGGGCACCTGTTCAACTTCACCATCGACGACGACATAAGCCTCAACGTGTTGCCTGCCGTGCAACCGACGCCGACGGGATGGTACCCGACGGTGGGGGTGGGGCTGGCTTTCTAAACACAAAACAACCAAAGACAGAACAAAACAGATAACACATTAAACGATATGACAAGCAAACTTCTTATGATTCAGAGCGACATGTCCACGGTGGTCGACACCATGGGCGAAGCTGTCGGCGAGGCCGTTGCCGCCCCCGAGCGCATCACACTGTGGGACATGGCCCTCAACGGCGGATGGATAATGCTGGTGCTGGCGCTGCTGCTGGTGCTGGCCATCTACGTATTCGTGGAGCGCTACCTCACGCTGAGCACAGCCCTCAAGGGCGAGGCCGACAACCAGTTTATGGAAGAGATACGCGAGCATGTGCACAAAGGCGAGCTCGACGCCGCCCGCAGCCTTGCCAAAGAGACCGACACGCCGCTGGGACGCATGATAAACAAAGGCCTCTCGCGCCTCGGCCGTCCGCTGCCCGACATACAGGCAGCCATAGAGAACGAGGGCCAGCTCGAGGTGGCGCGGCTGGAGAAGCATGTGTCGCTGGTGGCCACTGTGGCCTCGCTGGGCCCCATGATCGGCTTCCTCGGCACGGTGACAGGCATGATCACCGCCTTCCAGGAGATGGCCTACGCCGGCAACAACATCGACATCAGCCTCCTCTCCACGGGCATCTACCAGGCAATGGTGACCACCGTGGGCGGCCTCATCGTCGGCATCGTGTGCTACTTCCTGCACAACCTGCTGGTGAACCGCATCAGCAAGGTGGTGTTTGAGCTCGAGGTGCGCGCCAACGAGTTCATGGACCTCCTTCACGAGCCGGCTTGATTTAATCTGTAAGCTGTGAGCCGTAAGCTTTAAGTGCTTGCACAGGCTGTAGCGGCCACTTAAAACTTACAGCTTAAAACTTAAAACTAAAAAAGATGATCAAGAGTCAGAACCAGATTAAGATAGAGACGTCGTCGTCGAGCATGAGCGACTTGGTGTTCCTGCTGCTCATATTCTTCATGATAACGTCGACGCTCATCAGCCCTAACGCCGTCAAGCTGCTGCTGCCGGAAAGCAACAGCAAGACGATGGCCAAAGAGAGCGTGACGGTGTACATCGACGAGAACCACAACTTCTACGTGGAGAACGACATCCCCATAGTGCCGTCGGAGCTTGAGACGTACCTGCGCACCAGCATTGCCGCCGGCGAGACGGAGGCCTGCATAGTGCTCCGCGCCGACAAGACGGTGCCCGTGCAGGATGTGGTGCAGGTCATCGACGCCGTCAACAGTATCAATGCCGCGGGTGGCACCAAGCACAAGGTGATTCTTGCCACCTCGCCCAAGAAGTAATCACAAAGGACGAATGAACAACAGGATTATATCAGGCATCGTCACCGCCGCCGTCATGGCCGTGGTTGTGATGGTGCTGTTGGCTTTCGGCTACGACCCGCCCGACCCGCCGATACCCGAGGAGGGTGTGGAGGTGAACCTCGGCGACAGCGACTACGGCATGGGCGACGACCCCCAGCCGGCAAGCACGGCGGCAGCCACACCGGTGCCGTCGACGCCCAACCGGGTGGCTACACAGCATGCCGAGCCGACGCCCAACGTGGGCGCCAACGCCAACGACGGCAACACCGTAAAGCCTGTGGCCGAACAGCCGAAGGTGGAGAACAAAGAGCCGGAGATCAACAAGAACGCCCTCTTCACCGGGCGCCGCAACCATCGGAGCGGCGACGGCAGCCAGGGGGTGGCCGGTGGCACCGGCGACCAAGGCAAGCCCAACGGCAACCCGAACAGCAACAACTACAGCGGCAACGGCGGTGGCAACGGGTCGGACTTCTCGCTTGCCGGCCGCAGCAACGTGACGCTGCCCAAACCGCAGTATAACTCCAACCAGCAGGGCCGCGTGGTAGTGCGCATCTGGGTTGACCAGCAGGGCCGCGTGACGCGCGCCGAATATGAGCCCAAGGGGTCCAGCACGTCGGACGGCGACCTTGTGGCGAAAGCCATCGCCGCCGCACGCAAGGCACGTTTCAACGCCGATGCCAGCGCTCCCGACGAGCAGAAAGGCACCATCACTTACATCTTCAAGATATGAGGCTCGACAAATATCTCTGGGCGGTGCGCCTCTACAAGACACGGTCGATGGCCGCCGACGCCTGCGCCAACGGCAGGGTGAAGCTTGCCAACGGCGACGGACGTGAACTCAAGCCCTCGCACGATGTTAAAGTGGGCGAACGCTACAGCCTCAACATCGACCAGCTGCACAAGGAGGTGGAGGTGCTGGCCTTGCCGCCCAACAGGGTGGGGGCGCCGCTGGTGCAGGGCTTCATGATTGACCGTACACCCGAAGAGGAGTACGAGCGCATCCGCATGGCGCGCCAGTATGCCTTTGAGAAACGCGACCGCGGTGTGGGCCGCCCCACCAAGCGTGAGCGGCGTGAGATAGAGGAGTTTAAGTACAAATAGGAAAATTTCGCAAAAAAAGAGGAATTTTACGCAACCAGATGCAATAAATGTCATTAACAGGGTACATAACTAACGATTGAGCCGGTGGAAGACAAAGAGATAGTAGAGGCTGTGCTTGCTGGCGACACCCAGAAGTATGCCATGATAGTGGAGCGATACCAACAGATTGTGGCCAATCTGACATACAAGCTCTGCGGCAATCGGCTGGAGATAGACGAAGTGACACAGCAAGTCTTTGTGGAGTTGTATATGGCTTTGCCACGCTTCCGGTTCGACTCGAAGCTGAGTTCTTTCATATACCGCATCACCGTCAACGTGGTAAGCAAGATGCTGAAGAAGGCCAAGCGGTTCATCTCCACCGATGCCCGCGAGGACCTTCCGGAGCAGCAGAGTGACGACCGCAATGCGCAGCAGCAGATGATATACAACGAACAGATGGAAGAGCTGCGCAGCGCCATAGGCCGCCTCAAGGATGAACAGCGCACCGCCCTGGTGCTCTACACCTTCGAGAACTTCAGCTACCAGGACATTGCCGACGTGATGCAATGCACACTGAGCAAAGTGGAGAGCTTGATATTCAGAGCAAAGAAAAACCTTGCAAAAGAGATAAGACAATGACATTAGAACAGAGATTGGAACAACTGTCACAGCAGGAGTACCCCCACAAGGTCGACGTGGTGGGGAGCGTGATGGCGCAGGTGCAGCAGAAGCCCTACCTGCGTCCTGTGCGTCGCAGCATCGGATGGAAGCAGATAAGCGTTGCCGCCGCTGCCGCTGTAGTGGCGCTGTTCATCGTCAACATCACCTTCTACAAGCCTACAAGTCTCTCCAATGAAGACATGTGGTACGCTATATCCCAATTCAACGACTACTCTTCATGGAATACCGTGGAGGAGGCTGTCGTCAATCCGTTGGAGGCACTCTATGAAGAAGATTATTAATCCAGATATATGAAGAAAACGATTATACTCATTATGCTTGTGGCAGTAGCCTTGCCGCTTGCCGCCCAGCATGACCGCCCGCACCACGAGAAGAAACACAAAGACATAACGGAGCTCGTCAGCGACCTCTCGTCGTCGCAGAAACGCAAGATAGAGAGCATCAGCAAAGAGTCGAAAGAGAAGGTTAACGCGCTGCGTGCTTCACAGAAAGCGGTGCGCGACAGCATAGCCATGTACATGGATCGTGACGGCGACCAGTCGGCGGTGCTTTATCCGCTCTTTGAGCGCGAAGCAACGCTGCAGGCAGCTATAAACCGCGAGATGTACAAGGGCAAGATACATATTGACCAGGTGCTGACCAAAGAGCAGCGCACCGAGGTGCGCAACGCTGCCAAGAACAAGACGCGCAAAGCAAAATAGAGGAAGACAGACAAAAACAACAAGCCCTGCATCGTGAGGTGCAGGGCTTTCTGTGTTTTATTGCCGGGCCAGAGCGCTGCGCAGATGTTCGGTGGTGTTCTTGAAGTGCAGCGTGTGGGGGTTGTCGGGATAACGCTGCTCAAGGCCTTCGAGCACCATGTCGTACCAGTCGATACATTGCGGGTTGCGGGTGTCTATGAGCATGCGGTTGTTGAAGGGCTTGTACAATGCAATCAGCGTGGCCAGCGACCCTTGGTTCTCCTCTATGAAACGGCAGACGTAGTCCTGCTGTTCGGCGAAGACAAGGCGGTAGAGAGAGTCTGTCTCCTGCTTTTTGAGCGCCACAGCGTCGGCGTCGATGAGGCCGCGTTGGTGCATAAGGGCATAGTGCTCGGAGGTGTCGACCAGCTCGTTGAGCACCTTGCCGCCGTCGTTGGTGTACTGCTGCAGCTGCCACAGGAGGGCGCTCTCGGGCGAACCGCTGACGTCGTAGGTCATCGAGAGGTTGTCCCACGAGCCGGTGACGTCGAGCTTCTCGCCGTAGTCGGGCAGCGTCACTATGTAGTTGTTTTCTGTCGTGTGGAGGTTGTAGAGGCTGCGATACGGCATCTTGTATGTGTACTTGAAGCGGCCTTTGGCGTCGACAGGGATGCTGTCGATGAACAGCGGCCCTTCGGGAGAGATCTCTTCGAGCCAGAGCGTCTTGCCGGCACCGCCATCTATGGTGCCGCTGATGGTGAAGGTGTCGTGTTTGCAACCTGCGACGAGGATGGCCATGCAGGCTATTATCATCAGTCTTTTCATAACATGTAGTTTATCAGACAGAGAGCTGCCATTGCTTCAACCACTGCTGCAGCCCGTTCTATGTGGTGTGTGTCGTGCCTGCCGCCGATGTTTACCGTCTCCAGGCGCCCGTCTTCATGCAGGCATTCCACTGGTCGCGGAAGGCTGACCACGGGGTGGAAGGCCACGGTGAACTCTATCGGCATGCCGTTGCTTATGCCGCCCTGTATTCCGCCGCAGTGGTTTGTCTTTGTCGTGCCGTCACTGTTCCAGCGGTCTATATACTCGCTGCCGCGCATTCTAGCTGTTGCAAATCCGGCGCCCATCTCGAAGCCTATGGCCGAGGGGATGCTCATCATGGCCGATGCCAGGGCGGCGTTGAGCTTGCCGAAGAGTGGCTCGCCCACGCCTGCCGCCACGCCTGTCACGATGCAGCGCACCATGCCGCCAATGGTGTCGTCCCGGGTGTCGCAACTGTCGCTTATCGCTTCTGTGGCGATGGTCACTTCCGGCATGAGCTGCCGCGCTATGGCGCCCGCCACCACGCGAGCCACCGTTTCGCGTGCCGAAGCGCGTCCTCCGCCGTTGTGGTCGCGCACGCCGTATTTCATGTGGTATGTGTAGTCGGCGTGCCCCGGACGGAAGAGGTGTTCCATGTGGCCGTAGTCTTCAGGGCGTGCGTCGCGGTTGCGTATGACGAAGGCTATGGGTGTGCCGAGGGTGATGCCGTCAACGAGTCCCGAGAGCCATTCTATTCTGTCCTCCTCCTGACGCGGGGCACCGATGCGGCGCCGTGCCATAGCGTCGTCGACAGCATCCATGTCTATAGCCACGCCTGCCGGACAGCCGTCTATAACAGCGCCTACGGCGAGCCCGTGGGACTCGCCGTAGGTCGTCAATCTGAATCTGTCGCCGTAGGTGTTCATTTTGGGTTTATTTCAAGCAGCTCCACCTCGAAGATGAGCGTCGATCCCGGCGGTATGGCGCCGGCCTGCTGTTCGCCGTAGCCGAGGTTGTAGGGTATGTAGAGCATGTACTTGGAGCCTTCGTCCATTAGCTGAAGGCCTTCCGTCCAGCCGGGTATGACCTGGCCGAGGGCGAAGGTGATGGGCTCGCCGCGCTCCACGCTGCTGTCGAACGTGGTGCCGTCGATGAGCTTGCCGGTGTAGTGCACCTTGACGCGGTCGGTCACCTTGGGCTTCTTGCCGTTGCCTTCCTTCAAGCGGCGGTATTTGAGGCCGCTCTTGGTGGTGTATACCGACTTGTTGTTGCTCACTTCCTGCAAGTATTTCTCGCCAGCCTTGATGTTCGCCTGGACACCTTCGCGCTGGCGGCGTTCAAAGTCCTGCTGGAAGCGCTGCAGCAGCGGACGGCACATCTGGTCGCTCCAGTGGTTCTGGCCTTTGGCGCAGTCTATCATGGCTTGTCCGGCCATGACGCCGTTGATGCCGAGGTTCTGGCTGACCCACTGGTTGTAGATGTCGCGTCCGATGGCGTAGGACGCCGAGTCGTTGAAGCTCACGGGGCGTGCCGGGGCTGCCTGCTTGCGCAGGGCGGTCAGCTCGGCCTGCGAACGGTCGTAGGCGTCGGCTTTGGCCTTGAGGGCGTTGTACTGCTCTTCGGTCATGGTGGCTTTACCTCGTTTTATCTTCACCTCCTGTGCCGTTGCTCCAAAAGCAATCGCGCACAGAACCATAACAATGACAGTCTTTTTCATATTTCTCCTGTCTCCTTGTTTACTTATCTCCTTATCCACTAAATCTACTTATATCCTTACCTACTTACCTACTTACCTACTTATCTACTTACCTACTGTCTACTAATCATTTATACTCCTTCACTTCCACGCCGTCGAGCACTTCCTTGCCGCAGATGGCGAGGGCCAGCATCTCGTTCTCGCCCTTGTAGATCTTGACGGGGGCTATCCAGCCGACGCGCTCCTCGATCATGGCCATCCAGGGCTTGCTGTAGGCGATGCCGCCGGTGAGTATGATGGCGTCGACCTTGCCGTTGACGACAGCTGCCAGGCGGCTGATTTCCATGGAGACCTGGTAGGTGAAAGCCTCGACGAGCATCTGGCACTTCTTGTCGCCGGCGAGGGCGCGTTTCTCGACGTCGTAGGCGTCGTTGGTGCCGAGGTAGGCCACGAAGCCGCCTTCGGCGGTGACCATCTTCTTCAGCTTGGCTTCGTCATACTTGCCGCTGCAGGCCACCTCGATGAGCTTGGAGGCGTTGATGGAGCCGCAGCGGGTGGGCGAGAAGGCGCCGAGGCCGCAGAGGGCACGGTTGACCTCCACGCAGCGGCCGTGGTTGTGGATGCCCACGCTGACGCCGCCGCCCATGTGGGCGATGATGAGGTTGAGGTCTTCATAGTGCTTGCCGAGCTCGCGGGCGTAAAGCTTGCCGGTCATCTTCTGGTTGAGGCAGTGCCAGATGACGCCCTCGCGCGAGGGGTCGAGGTCGAAGACGGGGTGGCCGCTGATCTTGGCGAAGTCGGGACGCTCGTCCACGATGCCGGGGTCGGCGATGTAGGCGCAGGGGAGGCCTATCTCGGTGGCTATGGCGTCGGAGATGAGGGCGCCGAGGTTGCAGGCGTGCTTGCCCTGTATGCCGGCGTGGCACTCCTGTTTCATCAGGTCGTTGACGCGGTAGCAGCCGCTCTCGCAGGGACGGGTGAGGCCGCCGCGGCCCATGACCACCGCTATCTCGTCGGTGCCGACGCCGTGGCGCTTCACCATGTCGAGGATGGCAGTCTTGCGATACTCGAACTGGTCGGCGACTTCCTTGAATTTCTGTATTTCCTCTATGGGGTGGGAGAGGTTCTCGGTGAAAACTTCGGTCTCGCCTTCATAGATGGCGGCTTTGGTCGACGTGGCTCCGGGGTTGATAACCAGCGTGTATTTTCTTGTGCTCATGTTGGTATTATTGTATTTTGTTAATATTATCGTTGCATTGTTTTGTCGGTGCAAAGATATGAAAAAAAAACGGAACATTTGCAACAATTTCATCTTTTTTTAAAACTTTTATCAACGCGTCGGGAAAGAAACTTGCATTTTTTATTGATTATACTGATATTCAGTCTATTGATAAAAAGTGCATAAAACGCTGGTTCTATGGAGCCGGTACGGCCCCCCTTCGGCCCCCCTTCGGCATTTCTTCAGTGGACGGCCGAAGAGGGGCCGTAGGGGGGCCGTAGAGGGGCCGTAGGAGATACAAAAAAAACGACGACCCGCAGGGAGGTCGAGCCGGGGAAGCGACAAAATGCAACGCAGCCACGCAGGGGGCGTACGACGACGGAAAAAACGAGGGAAGGCTATTGCCTGCTGCGCTTGAGGAGGAAGGGGAGTATGACCTGGTGGAAGCCCTGGGCGACGTCGACGGGGACGTAGTCGATGCGGTACTGCATGGCGCGCTGCTGGAGGTCGGCCTGCTGACGGAGCATGTGGTCGCTGTAGGTCTGCGCTATCTCCGCCGGCTGCAGGCGGAGTGTGCGGCCGCTCTCGAGGTCCACGAAGCGTGTGGGCCGCGAGCCGTAGTCGAGCTGCAGCTCGTGTGCGCGGTGGAAGGTGTGGAAAAGGATGACTTCGTGCTTGTTGTGGCGCAGGTGTCGCAGGGCGTCGAGGAGTGCTTCCTGCTCGCCGTCGCGGACGAAGGCGTCGGTGAAGAGGACGACGAGGGAGCGACGGTGCAGTTGCTCGGCGAGGATGTGCAGGCTTGCCGCGAGCGAGGTGGAGCGCATGGGGCGCTGCGCGGCCTGAACGGGCTGCAGGAGGCTGTCGAGGAGCGCGAGTATGTGGCGCTGATGCAGGGCGCTGGAGCGGCAGGGGGTGGCGGTGTCGATGGCGTCGGAGATGAGTGTGAGGCCAAAGGCATCGCGCTGGCGGTGGAGGAGCTCGACGAGTACTGCGGAGGCGTACACGCTGAAGGTAAGCTTGTTGGGATGCTCTATGTCACCTTGTCCTTCAAGGGGGAAAAGCATAGAGGTGCTTTGGTCGACGACGAGCTGGCATCGGAGGTTGGTCTCTTCCTGGAACTGTTTGACGTAGAGCCGGTCGGTGCGGCCGTAGAGGCGCCAGTCGATGTTGCGCGTGCTCTCGCCGGTGTTGTACTGGCGGTAGTCGGAGAACTCGACGGAGAAGCCGTGGAAGGGGGAGCGGTGACGGCCAGTAATAAATCCCTCGACCACTTGGCGTGCGAAGAAGTCGAGGGATTTGTAGCGCGAGACGATGTCAGAGGAGGGCATTGAGTTTCTCGGTGAGGGACTCTTTGGCCACGAGGCCTACGGACTTGTCGACGGGCTGGCCGCCTTTGAAGAAGAGGACGGTGGGCACGTTGCGGATGCGGAACTGCGCGGCGAGGTCGCTGCACTCGTCGACGTCGGCGGTGCCCACGACGGCGCGTCCTTCATATTCTTTCTCTATCTCCTCGATGCGAGGGGCGAGGGCTTTGCATGGGCCGCACCATGTGGCGCCGAAGTCGATCATGACGGGTTTGTCTGTGCCGATGATGCTGTTGAAGTTTTCTTCTGTGACTTTCATAATGTGTTATTTTAAAGGTTCAAGGTTCAAAGTTCAAGGTTCAAGGTTCAAAGTTCAAGGTTCAAGGTTCAAGGTTCAAAGTTCAAGGTTCATTTATTTTGCTCTAAAGAAGATGGATATGGGCACGCCGTGGAAGTCCCACATCTCGCGCAGCCGGTTTTCCACGAAGCGTTTGTAGGGGTCGCGGATGTACTGCGGGAGGTTGCAGAAGAAGACGAACTGCGGGTAGGGTGTGGGCAGCTGGGTGATGTATTTGATTTTTATCCACTTGCCTTTGACTGAGGGCGGTGGGTTCTGCTCTTTGACGATGGGCAGGAGGCGGTCGTTGATCTCGGCCGTGGCGATGCGGCGCGAGCGGGCTTCGCAGACGGCGCGTGCGGTTTCGAGGACTTTGAAGATGCGCTGCTTGTTGATGACGGAGGTGAAGATGATGGGCACGTCGTCGAAGGGCGCTATGCGTTCGCGGATGAGCTGCTCGTAGTCGCGGTGGGTGTTGGTCCCTTTCTCCACGAGGTCCCACTTGTTGACGACGATGACGACGCCTTTGTGGTTGCGGACGATGAGCGAGAAGATGTTGAGGTCCTGTTGTTCCAAGCCCTGGCTGGCGTCGAGCATGAGGATGCAGACGTCGGAGGCTTCGATGGCGCGGACGGAGCGCATGACGGAGTAGAACTCGAGGTCTTCGCTGACTTTGTTCTTGCGCCGGAGGCCTGCGGTGTCGACGAAGTTGAAGTCGAAGCCGAAGAGGTTGTAGTGCGAGTAGATGGAGTCGCGCGTGGTGCCAGCTATGGGTGTGACAACAGAGCGGTGTTCGCCGGTGATCATGTTGATGAAGGAGCTCTTGCCGACATTGGGGCGGCCGACGACGGCAATGCGTGGCAGGCCGTCGGTGGAGTCGTCGGAGCCTTCGGAGAAGTCTTTGACGAGTGCGTCGAGGAGGTCGCCGGTGCCGCTGCCAGTGACGCCTGCGATGGGGTAGGGGTCGCCGAGGCCGAGGGCGTAGAACTCCGCGAGGCCGTCCATCTGGGCGCTGTTGTCGACCTTGTTGGCTGCGAGCACGACGGGTTTGGGCTGCTTGCGGAGCATGTCGGCGACGTCTTCGTCCATTGGGGTGAGGCCTTCGCGTGCGTCGACGAGGAAGAGGATGACGTCGGCTTCGTCGATGGCGAGTGACACCTGACGCCGTATCTCGGTCTCGAACTCGTCGTCGCCCCCCATGACGTAGCCGCCGGTGTCGATGATGGAGAAGTGCTTGCCGTTCCAGTCGGAGTGGCCGTACTGGCGGTCGCGTGTGACGCCGGCCACGGAGTCTACTATGGCGTCGCGGCTTTCGGTGAGTCGGTTGAAGAGTGTGGACTTGCCGACGTTGGGGCGTCCTACTATGGCGATTATGTTCACGGAGGAGGTTTTTAGTTTTTAGTTTTTAGTTTTTAGTTTTTGGTTTTTAGTTAACGGCGAATTGGGCGAATTACTCGAAAAGTGGTCAGTGGTCAGTGGGGCGGGAGCCGGTCAATTGCTGGCTAATTACTCGAATTGTTGGCGGGAACTCCAAACTCTTAACTCTTAACTCTTAACTTTTAACTGCCATCAGTCCTGAGCCACGCGGCCGTTGCCGCCATCGCCAATGAGGATGTTGAGGCCGAGCCTGATGTTGAAGTCTTTGGCTTCGACGAGGTACAGGCTGCTCATGTAGTCGCCCATCAGGTAGATCTGGAAGATGGTGGCGGGTGTGAGCACTATGCCAAAGCCGGGGTTGATGGCGTCGAACTTGTTGCCGTCGCCGACGAAGGAGTTGCCGACGATGAATTCAGCCCAGTTGAAGAGGTTGACGCCGAAGGAGACGGTGGTGTTGAAGCGGAAGGTGTTGGTGATTTCGCCCACATTGATCTCCGTAGCGTTTTTCTTGCTGAAGATACCGCGGTCGAGCTGGCCGTGGAAGAGGAGACTGGCGCGGAACTTCTGCAGGAAGTTGTAGTTGCCGCCGAGGTAGAATTTGGTGGGGATGCTGTACCAGTAGTCGCTGACTTTGGTCGTCGACGAGGGGCGGATGCCGCTGATGAGGTTTTGATACTGGGCGTTGAGTGAGTCGGAGTTGAGGCGGCCGCCGTGGAGCATGGTGGTGATATCCTCGCCGCCGAAGTTGAGGGTGATGTGGCCGTCCTTGGGGCGCACGGCGTTGATGTTCTTGTTCCAGTGGATGCCTGCGGAGAGGTCGTCGATGGCGAAGGAGAAGGAGAAGGGACCCATGTCGTAGCGGGCGCCGATGTCGAAGGCGAAGCCGCTGTTGCCGGAGAGGAGGTTCTTGGTGTCCATCTTAAAGCGGCCGTTGGAGTCGAGACCTGCCACGCCTGCTGTGATGAAATCGTAGTAGATGTCGGCGCGTATCTGGCTGTAGTCGGGGGCTGTGGTAATCACGGCGATGGTGTTGTCGGTCTGTATGTTGGCGAGGCCGTAGAGGTATTTGGCGCGGGCACCGACGGTGAGGTTGAGGGGCTCGATACGGTAGCCGGCGCCGACGGCTATCTCGGCATAGGTGGTGCTGTTGAGGATGTCGCCACAGAGGACGTTGACCTCAGGGATGGGGTTGCCCGAAGCGTCGGTGTTGCCATGCTGCACGGCGTCGACAAGTTCTCTGGGAATATTGATGTTAAGGTTGGTGACCAAGCGGCTGTTGAAGGTGAAGAACATATTGTTGACCTTGAAGCCGAAGCCGAAGAGGTTGGCGTTGATGCCGAAGTGTATGTTGTTGTCCTTGCCGAGGGCGTCCATCGCTTTGTTGAGGTTGATGACCGTGATGGAGTCACCCTGAGTATGCATGAAGTCGTTAATGGCCAGAGGGCTGCCGAACTGCATGCCGAAGCCCGGAAGGCTGAGGTAGAAGGATGCCTTGTTGGGGAAGAGGGCGGGGTTGAGCTCGCCGCTCTGCGGGGTGCGGAATGTGTTGTAGAAAAGGCTGTTGGTCTCGTTGTACTGAGCTTTTGCGCTACCGCAAAGGATGACCATTACTGCTGCTATGATTGTCTTTTTCATGGTATGTTCCTCCTTTCCGGTTATTTGATGATGCCTTGGTTGGTGAGCGGAATGTCGACGTTGGCCTGCGGATGCACCTTGATGTAGGCGTTGATGCCGAGGTAGTCGTCGCGGCGAATGGAGACATTGTTGGGTCCATTGTCGGTGGCCAGCGTGAGCTTGAAGCCTATCTTCTTTGTCTGCTTGAGGTCGCGCAGCCGTTGTTCGTTGATGGGCACGGGTATGACGGTGGCGCGAGTGCCGCTGGCCACATAGTGTCCGGTGCCGTCGGCTGCCACAGGGGCTGCGGCGATGAGGGTGTCGTGTATCAGGGTGTCGCCGATAATGGCGCCGTTGGCGTCGATGAGGTAGGCCGCGATGTTGAACTTGGCGGGGATGCCGTTATCGAAGGCCATGGTGAGGTTGGCGTCGCTGAGGTCGACGGAGAGGCCGCGGGCGATGCTGTCGAGCGTCTGCTGTATATCGAGGCGCGGCAGGCTGTCGCCGTTGAGGTTGATGGTGAAGGAGTAGGGCAGACGGTTGATCTTGATGTCGAAGGGGAACTCGGCGGCCAGATTGACATCGTAGCTGATCATCACCTTGTCGAGGCTGTCGTAAAGAGCCTCATAGTTGGCTATCGGATAGCTGAGGATGAACTGGTCGGTGAGCCAGAAGTGGTAGTCGAAGTCGACGCGGATGCGCTTGGGCAGGTCGTTGATGATGCTCTTCATGTTGATGTTCTCACGCTCCACGGTGTCGCCCTGCATGAGGTGCTTCAGCGTGGTGCTGCCGAGCGAGAGGCCCGTGAAGGGCACCTCTGTGCCGTCGTGCTTAGTGTAGTATATCTTGATGTTGTCGACACTCGAGGAGACATAATCCTCGTTGTTGACCACCTCGGCCACATTGCTTGGCGCATGGGCTTTGAAGAGGGCGTAGATATCGAGCCAGAGGTCGCCGATGGTGATGTTGTTGTCGGCCAGCATCTGGTCGAACTCGGCGCCGTCAAACAGCGATATGTTGACGTAGTAGCGCAGCGTGGTGTCTTTGCCAATCACGTTGGTTTTGGCGCTCAAGCCGGGGGTGACATTGTGCACGGTGTCGACCAACGTGGTGTCGAAGAATATGGTGATGATGTCGGTTGTGTCATAGACATGGCCAGTGTAGGTGGAGCTGAGCATGCCGAGGATGTCGTGCAGCGTCATCTTGCCATGTGCCGCAGGCACTCCGATGGTGGGGTCCATGGAGCCTTGCAGGCGTATCGGTTTCTTGAGAAGGGCCAAGTCCTCGTCGCGCACGCAGGCCGAGAAGACCAGCACCATTGCCGCGAGAGCGATTAAAGCTTTTCTTTTCATGATATATATGTTGTTTATTATTAATATTCAAATTATTACCGCCCTCGACAGGCAGCAATGACGACTACAAAGGTACGTCATTATTTTCGATTGTGCAAGTTTTTGTTGTGATTTATTGTTTTTTCACCCGTCGCAGGTCGATGGTGTTCATGGCGTTGGTGCGCATGCCGACGATGTTCTTGTGGGTGAAGTGGAGTATCTGGTCGTAGTAGAGCACCACCACCGGAGCCTGCTGCATGACGAGAGCGTCCATGCGGCGGTAGAGAGCATTGCGGCGGCCTGTGTCGGTGCAGCTGCGCGCTTCGACGTACAGGCGGTCGAACGAACGGTCGGTGAAGCGCGTGTAGTTGGGACCCGCAGGCGAGTGGTTGGGGCTGTAGAAGAGCGAGAGGTAGTTCTCGGCGTCGGGATAGTCGGCCACCCATGACCCGCGGAACCACGCCGCCTTGCCCTGTGCCATCTGCTCGCGCAAAGCCGCCGGCGGGTTGACGTCGACCTGTATATCCATGCCTATGAGGCCGAGCTGCTGCTGTATGTACTTGCAGAGGTCGAGGTAGTTGGCCGTCGTGGCGAGTGTTATCCTGGGCAGCCCCTTGCCGTCCGGGTAACCGGCTTCGGCCAGCAGGCGCTTGGCGCGCGCAGGATCGTAGCTGTAGAGGGGCTCGGCGGCGGCGCCGGGCAGACCCACGGGGATGAAGCCGCCCTCGCCGGGGGTGCCTATGTTGTTGCGCAGGTAGCGCATCATCTTCTTCCTGTCGAAGCCGCAGTTGATGGCTTGCCGTATGCGACGGTCTTTCAGGGGCGAGTCGCCGCCTTCCATGTTGAACCCCAGGTATTCGGTGTTCAGGTAAGGCGTGCTGCTCATATTGATGCTGCGGGCGTACTTCTCCTTCAGGGTGCCCTCGGGAGTGAGAATCTCGTCCTTGTAGCTGGCGTCGAGCGAGTTCATGAAGTCGAGGTTACCCTTGACAAACTCCAGAAAGACCGTCTGCCGGTCGACGATAAACGTCACAGCCACAGCGTCGAGGTAGGGGAGGCGTGCGGCGCCGTCCTCGCTGCTGTCCACCTCGAAATACAACGGGTTCTTGCGCATCACCAGCTTGACGCCCTCTTTCCAGTACTGGAACTGGAAGGGGCCTGTGCCGCAGGGATGGTTGCGGAAGTCCTTGCCGTAGTGCTCCACCACCTCACGCGGCACCACCGAGCAGTACACCATGCCCAGCAGGCTCAAGAATGGCGCGAAAGGCTCTTTCAGACGCACTATGAACGTGGTGTCGTCCGGCGCCTCGGTGCCGGCTACGGAGGCGAGCACCCACGCCCCTGGCGAAGCCACCGCGGGGTCTGTGATGCGGCCGAAGCTGTAGACGAAGTCGCCGGCCACCACGCGCCGCGTGCTGTCGGATGTGCCGAAAAGCGGGCTCTTGTGGAAGAAGACGTCGTCGCGCAGCGTGAACGTGTAGGTCAGGCCGTCGCCGCTCACCGTCCACCTTTTGGCCACCGAAGGCTGCACCTGCATAGCCTGGCCTGCGTCGTTGCCAGCGCCGTCGGCCACCGTGCTCAGCTCCACAAGCCCGTTGTACAGCTGGCGGCAGGGCCATATAATACTCTGGTCCTTGGCGAAAGCCGGGTCGAGCGTGGCGATGCCGGCGCTCTCGTTGTATCGGAATATCTGCTTGTCGTCGTGGCGGTGGCGCCCACAGGCCGCCGTCAGCAGCAACAGGCCAATAATCAGCAGTCGTTTCATGTTTTTCATTTTATCGTTGAAACGCGGAAATTATTTGTGGACGACCTTGGCGTTGGGATACTTGCTCATGTCGAGCTTGAAGTAGTTGTCGCCGAGGCCTTTCTTCACCTTCTTGATGTTGATGGTCACCTTGGCACCTTTCGCGCTCATCTTGAGCTCTTTCATCATGTAGTTGCTCTTCGACACCTTGACATTCACACTCTTGAGCTCGCTGTCCTTATCTATGGGGTCCCAGAATTCGATGTTGTAGCAGTCTTTTTTCTCCTTCATCTTGGCCTTGCGGTAGTCTTTGTAGATGCCCAGGTCGGCGCCGTTGTCCTTTTGCTTGGCCGTTGGCGTGTCGGAGATGTGCACGGTGTCTTTGGTGGCCATCCATTCCTGGGTGCCGTCGAAGCCCGACTCCACAGCTATCTCCTTGCCGAGCATCGAGAACGACATCAGGACCTTGAATTTGTCGTCCTTGCTGCCCATGACCATGTTGACGTTGGTCAGCGTGACGAAGGCGAAAGAGGTCTTCATTTCCATCGTCAGCTCGACACCGTTGGGGCTGCTCATCGTTTCGTCGCATTTGCGCATTATTTCGGCCACGTCGGCGGGAATCTGGGCCTGCACGTTGCCTATGGTCATCATGGCGACCATGATGGTAATCAGTAGCTTTCTCATGTTGTTGGCTGTTTGTTGTATACTGTTTTGCCGTCGACGACGGTCATCACTACGCTGTCGCCGTGCGAGGCGTAGACGAGGGCGGAGAGGCTCCGCACATCGGCCAGGAAGAGGCATGCCGGCTGGCCGGGGGCTATGGTGTGGCCGAGGGCGGCGATAGATAGTATCTGTGCGGCAGGCACCACCGTGGGGTCGCCGCGCCACCCTTTCTGCAGCAGGGCGGCGGTCTTCATCACCTCAATCATGTCGAGGTTGTTGCTGCTGGCGCTGCCGTCTGTGCCGAGGGCCACGTGGGCGCCGGCGTCGAGCAGCTCCAGCATCGGGAAGCGATAGCCGCTGCCGAGCTTTAGGTTGCTGTTGGGGCAATGCACGCAGGTGATGCGGTGGTCGCCGATGAGGCGTATCTCGCTGTCGGAGAGGTGCAGGCAATGGGCGGCGATGATGTTGGGCCCCAGGAGGTCAAGGATGCCCAGCCGGTCGAGCCACTCCCACGGGCGGCAGCCGTGCTCGCGCAGACAGTCGTCCACCTCCTTCTGCGTCTCGCTCATGTGTATGTGCATCGGGAGCCCCAGCTCCTTGCAGGCTTCGGCCGAACGTCGCAGCCCTTTCTCGCTGACGGTGTAGATTGAGTGTGGCGCCAAAGACAAGTTGATGCCGGCATCGGAGCAGCGCCGCATCACATCGTCGAGCGTGTCAAGCTCGTCGGCGTCGCCGAAGAGGTTGAAGCCCAGCCGTGCGCGTATGCCGCTGTCCTTCACGGCCTGCGCCATTGCCGGCAGGCGGAAGTACATGTCGTTGAAAGCTGTGGTGCCGCTGGCCAGCATCTCGCGGCAGGCCTGCAGCGTGCCTCGGTAGACGAGTTCGTCGGTTAGGCGCTGCTCCGCCGGCCAGATGTACTCGTTGAGCCACACGTCGAGCGGCTGGTCGTCGCCGAGGCCGCGGAAGAGGGTCATCGGTGCGTGCGAGTGCATGTTGCACAGGCCGGGGAAAACAGAGAGCCCGTGCGCGTCAATGTCGGACGTGCACGGGCTATGGGGTGTGACGCTTGCGATAGCGGCACCTTCGATGACGATGTCTACGCTCTCACCGTCGAGGAGTGCGTCGGCTATTGTCATTGCACCAGAATCATCAGGTCGTTCTGCTGGCTCTTCACCACGCCGCCGCGTATGTCGAAGGTCTGCTCGCCCTCGTCGGTGACGATGCGGACGGTGCCTTTGGCGAGCGACGAGATGATGGGGGCGTGGTTGTCGAGTATCTCGAATTTGCCGCCGGTGCCGGGCAGCTGCACCAACTTGGCATCGCCGTCAAAGAGCGTGGAGTCGGGTTTGGATATCTTGACTTTCATCATATTCAGTTTTAGACTGCATGTTTTACGTTGTGAGAGGGCTGTGTGCAGCCACTAAATACTCACAGCTCACAACTTAAAACTTTACTGCTTGGTCTCTGCCAGAATCTTCTCGCCCTTCTCGATGGCTTCCTCTATGGTGCCGACCATCAGGAAGGCTTGTTCGGGCAGGTAGTCCACCTCGCCGTCGAGTATCATCTTGAAGCCCTTGATGGTGTCTTCGATGTTGACGAACTTGCCCTCCAAGCCGGTGAAGGCCTCGGCCACGAAGAACGGCTGCGAGAGGAAGCGCTGCACGCGGCGGGCGCGGCTGACGACGAGCTTGTCCTGTTCGCCAAGCTCCTCCATGCCGAGGATGGCGATGATATCCTGCAACTCGTTGTAGCGCTGCAGCATCTGCTTCACACGCTGGGCGGTCTCGTAGTGCTCTTCACCCACGATCTCAGGGCTGAGGATGCGGCTCGTGGAGTCAAGCGGGTCGACGGCAGGGTAGATGCCGAGTTCAGAGATCTTACGCGAGAGCACCGTCTGTGCGTCGAGGTGCGCGAAGGTGGTGGCGGGGGCGGGGTCCGTCAAGTCGTCGGCGGGCACATAGACGGCCTGCACCGAGGTGATGGAGCCGCGCTTGGTGGAGGTGATGCGCTCCTGCATGAGACCCATCTCCGTGGCCAGCGTGGGCTGGTAACCCACAGCCGACGGCATGCGGCCCAGCAGGGCCGACACCTCGGAACCGGCCTGCGTGAAGCGGAAGATATTGTCTATGAACAGAAGGATATCGCGACCGCCGGTCTTCTCGTCGCCGTCGCGATAGTATTCGGCGAGGGTCAAGCCAGCCAGAGCCACGCGGGCACGGGCGCCGGGCGTCTCATTCATCTGGCCGAAGACCATGGTGCACTTGGAGTCCTTCAGGGCCTCCTTGTCGATCTTGCTGAGGTCCCAGCTGCCTTCTTCCATGCTCTTCTTGAACTCGTCGCCGTACTTGATAACGCCGGCCTCTATCATCTCGCGCAGCAGGTCGTTACCCTCGCGGGTACGCTCGCCGACACCGGTGAATACCGACATGCCGGAGTACTTCTTGGCGATGTTGTTGATAAGCTCCTGGATGAGCACCGTCTTGCCGACGCCGGCACCGCCGAAGAGGCCGATCTTACCGCCCTTGAGGAAAGGCTGGATGAGGTCGATGACCTTGATACCGGTATAGAGTATCTCCTGACTGGTGCTGAGGTTCTCGAACTTGGGCGGATCGCGGTGTATGCTGTAGCGCTTCTCGGTCTTGGGGGCGGGCATACCGTCGATGGTCTCGCCGATGACGTTGAACAGGCGTCCGTTGATGTCCTCGCCCACGGGCATAGAGATGGGGCCTCCGAGGGAGACGACCTCCATGCCGCGCTCCAGGCCGTCGGTGGAGTCCATGGCAATGCAGCGCATGGTGTTCTCGCCGATGTCCTGCTGACATTCGAGGATAATGGCGGTGCCGTCGGGGCGCGAGACGCTCAGAGCGGTGTAGATGTCGGGGAGGGCTTCGCCGTCGGGGAACGTCACGTCCACCACAGCGCCAATGATTTGCGATATTTTACCTTTCAGTTCCATATACTTGTATATACTATTTTGACCATACAAAAAGCGGTGCAAAGATACACACTTTTTTTTAACTGGCAAAAAAAAGTTTGCCTCCACCCATGCCGGACGGAGGCAAACATGCTATCATGCCGTTCTGTATCTGAGGCTATTTGATGCGCATCTTGTAGAACGAGCGGTAGACGAAGACAAGGGCGATGACGAGGAAGGCCACGCCGAACCAGGGGGCCATGCCGCGGAAACCTTCGCTGATGGCTATCTCCATGGCCAGCACACCGAAGAGGGTGGTGAACTTGATGATGGGGTTCAGGGCCACGGAGGAGGTGTCCTTGAAGGGGTCGCCCACGGTGTCGCCCACGACGCTGGCGTCGTGCAGCGGGGTGCCCTTGGCCTGCATGTCAACCTCGACAACCTTCTTGGCGTTGTCCCAGGCGCCGCCGGCGTTGGCCATGAAGACGGCCTGGAAGAGGCCGAAGACGGCGATGCTGACGAGGTAACTGATGAAGAGGCAGACGGCGTTCTGGCCGCCGATGCTCTCGGGGCTCGAGAGGCAGGCGAAGGCCAGCGCGAAGCAGAAGATGGCGATGAAGATGTTAATCATGCCCTTCTGCGCGTAGTTGGTGCATATCTTGACCACTTCCTGGCTCTTCTCTATGTCGGCCTTCTTGGGGGCGTTGGGGTCGAGCTTGATGTTGTCCTTGATGTACTCCACGGCACGGTTGGCGCCGGTGGTCACGGCCTGCATGGAGGCGCCGGTGAACCAGTAGATGACGCAGCCGCCGAGGATGAAGCCGAGGATGCTGTAGGGGTTGAGCATGTTGAGGATGCTCTCGGGCTCTATGCCGAGGGTCTTCTGGATCATCAGGATGAGGCTGAAGATCATCGTGGTGGCGCCCACCACGGCGGTGCCTATGAGCACGGGCTTGGCCGTGGCCTTGAAGGTGTTGCCGGCGCCGTCGTTGGCCTCGAGGTAGTATTTGGCTTTCTCAAAATCGGGCGTGAAGCCGAACTCGCTCTCCACTTCCTCGGTGGTCTTCTTGATGTCGTCCTCGATGAGCGACAGCTCGTAGACGCTCTGTGCGTTGTCGGTCACGGGGCCGTAGCTGTCGACGGCGATGGTCACGGGGCCCATGCCGAGCATGCCGAAAGCCACGAGGCCGAAGGCGAAGATGCTGTAGTAGGGGCCGAAGACGGGCTCTATGCCGAAGAAGGAGGAGGCGAAGTAGGCGATAAGCATCAGCACGAAGAACACCATGCCGGTCCAGAAGCCGCCCATGTTGCCGGCCACCAGGCCGCTGAGGATGTTAAGCGAAGCGCCGCCCTGTTCTGAGGCCTTGACGACCTCTTTGACGTGCTTCGAGGTGGGGGAGGTGAAGAGCTTGGTGAACTCGGGGATGAGGGCAGCGCCGAGGGTGCCGCAGCTGATGATGATGCTCAAGGCGAGCCACAGGTTGGGCATGCCTTCAACGTCGCCGAGGATGAACCACGAAGCGCAGAAAGTGCCGATGATGCTGAGAATGGAGGTAATCCACACCAGGGAGGTCAGGGGCTGCTCAAAGTTGATGTCGTCGGCCTTGCCGTACTTGGCCTTGGCGATGGCGCCATTAATATAATAGGAAAGCACGGAGGCGACGATGCCGAGTATACGCATGACGAAAATCCACACCAGCAGCTTAACCTGCATCGAGGGGTCGGGGACAGCGAGGAGAATGAAGCTCACGAGGGCCACACCGGTGACGCCGTAGGTCTCGAAACCGTCGGCGGTGGGTCCGATGCTGTCGCCGGCGTTGTCGCCGGTGCAGTCGGCGATGACGCCGGGGTTGCGCGGGTCGTCCTCGCCAATCTTGAAGACCACCTTCATCAGGTCGCTTCCGATGTCGGCAATCTTGGTGAAGATTCCGCCGGCAATGCGCAAGGCGCTGGCGCCGAGGCTCTCACCGATGGCGAAGCCTATGAAGCAGCTGCCTGCCAGGTTCTCGGGCATGAAGAGCAGGATGACGAGCATCAGGACGAGCTCCACGCAGATGAGCACGATGCCGATGCTCATGCCGGCACGCAGCGGTATGTTGAGCAGGTCGAGGGGCTTGCGGCGCAGCGAGGCGAAAGCCATGCGGGCGTTGGCGTAGGTGTTCATGCGCACGCCGAACCATGCCACACCGTAGGAGCCGAGGATGCCGATGACCGTCCATCCGAGGATGAGGAGCACGGCGCCGCCGCTCATGTGGCTGAGGACGCCGAAGTACAGCGCTATGGCTGCACCGATGAAGAGGAAGAGGAGCAGGAGGAACTTGCCCTGCTGCTTCAGATAAGTGGAGCACGTCTTGAAGATGACGTTGCCGATTTCAAGCATCGACTTGTGCGCCTTGAGTTTGCGCACCTTGCTGAACTGCCAGAAGCCAAAGAGAAGGCCGAGGACGACGACGGCGAAGCCCCAGTAGAGGATACCGGCGTCTGACGAAGAAGCGAAACCTTGCGGCATTTCGAGGTCTGCCTCGCTGGCGAAGGCCAAAAATGGTGCCGCCAGCGCGATGATAGTTGTTGCTAATTTCTTCATATATAGTTTTTTTTGTTAATTTCACTTTTCTGAAACGAAGTACAAATATAATTTTTTTTATACAAACGGCGAAAAAAAATACATTTTTAACATTTCACCCACGCCGCTGCCGCCCCTTCGGCACATGTCGGCTCCCTGCCCGTCGCCAACTCTCGCCGCACGGCCCGTTTCATCCGTCCTTAACCCGTACTAAACGGCTACAAGACGGCTACTAAACGGCAGCAAGCCCCCAAGGCATCCCCTTCGGCCCCCCGACGGAGCCGGTACGGCATTTCTTCAGTAGTTCTTCAGTAGTTCTTCAGTGTGGCACTGAAGAACTACTGAAGAACTACTGAAGAACTACTGAAGAACGGCCGAAGGGGGTCCGTAGGGACTCCGTACCGCGGCCGAAGGAAAAAGGGCTCAATCCGCGCTGCGAAAAACGGGTGAAAAACGGGTGTTTGAAACTTTTTTTTATTATATTGAAATTTATTTGTATTTTTGCACCATGATTATCAACAACGACATGGCTGCACAGACAGCCGAATTCTTACTGACAGTGAAAGCGGTAAAGCTCAACAACGAGCACCCGTTCACATGGGCGTCGGGCCGCAAATCGCCCATTTATTGCGACAACAGGGTGACACTTTCCTACCCCGAGATACGCACTTTTATCCGTCAGCGCTTCACGGATGTCATCAAGGACATGTGGGGTGACGTCGACGTGATAGCCGGCGTGGCCACGGGCGGCATCGCCCAGGGCGCCCTGGTGGCCCAGGAGCTGGGCAAACCCTTTGTGTATGTGCGCTCCGAGCAGAAGAGCCACGGCCTCACCAACCAGATTGAGGGCGAGATCCACGCCGGTCAGTCGGTGGTGGTCATAGAGGACCTCGTGTCGACCGGCAAGAGCTCGCTCATCGCCGTCAAGGCGCTGCGCGAGAAGGGCTGCGTGGTGAAGGGCATGGCCGCCATCTTCACCTACGGCCTCCAGGTTGCCGCCGACAACTTCAACGAGCAGAACGTCGAGCTGGTGACGCTGACGGACTACGACACGCTCATCGGCGTGGCCAAGGACAAGCAGTTCATCCAGCCCGAGGCTTTGGAAAGCCTCGCCGCCTGGCGCGTGAACCCGGAGCAGTGGAGTAAGGATCACGGCGAGTAAATGGCTGCCAGGCGACATATAGCGTTGCTGGCGACGGCCATGGCCATCACCGTCCACCTGCCGCACTCCGGCCTGCAGGCGCAGGACAGCGTGCTGCGCATCGACATGCCCGAAGGCCAGCGCATGGAGCTGGTGTGGGTGGAGGGCGGCACGTTCACCATGGGCAGCAACGACGCCAGGGGCGTCGACAAGCGCTACGAGAGCACACGGCCCGAGCACACGGTGACCGTAAGGGGCTGCTACATGGGGCGCTACGAGGTGACGCAGGCACAGTGGCGCGCCGTGATGGGCGAGAACCCGTCGCACTTCTCGGGCAACGACTCGCTGCCCGTCGAGACGGTGACGTGGACCGACGCACAGCGCTTCGCCGCGATGCTCAGCCAGATGACGGGGCACCGTTTCCGCCTGCCCACCGAGGCTGAGTGGGAGTACGCCGCCCGCGGCGGCAGCAGCGCCGACGGACAGCCCTATGCGGGCTGCGACCGCAACCACCTGCCGGAGTATGCGTGGTTCTGCGTCAACAGCGAAGGGCACACGCACCCCGTGGGGAGGCTGAAGTCCAACGCGATGGGACTCCACGACATGAGCGGCAACGTCGCCGAGTGGTGCTCCGACTGGATGGCTCCCTACACCGAGGCGGCGCTCAGCGACCCCCGCGGCCCCAGGGATGGCGACAGCCGCGTGCTGCGCGGCGGCCACTACAACAGCACGTCGCCGGGATGCGCGGTGTTCGACCGCGGATGGTATGTGCCCACCGGCAAGACTGAGTACTACGGCCTGCGGGTGGTCATGGAACCCGACGAGGCTGGCGACGACGAGTGGGCCGGGGAGCAGCAGGAGCTCAAGAGCCCCCTCCCGGAAGCCCCGGAAAAGACCATCGACGCTCCGCGCGGAGCAAAACGTCAACGGCAATGAGGATAAAAGACAGGGATTTCGAGACCTTCATAGACGAGGCCGAGCTCGACGCCATAGTGCGGCGGCTCGCCGCCGCGGTGAGCCGCGACTACGCCGGGGGCGACCTTGTGGCCTGTCCGGTGCTCACCGGCGCCTACATGTTCGCCGCCGACCTGCTGCGCCGCCTCACGGTGCCCTGCGAGGTGCGCTTCGTGAAGTACTCCTCCTACGAGGGCATGAGCAGCACGGGAACGGTGAGCTGCCAGCTGCCTTTCCCGCCGAGTGTAGCAGGCCGCGACGTGCTGATAGTGGAGGACGTGATAGACAGCGGTCTCTCCGTAGGCCACCTGCTCGGCGAGCTCAGCGCCCTGAAACCCAGGAGCGTCAGGGTGTGCGCCCTCTTCTACAAGCCCGAGGCCTTCAAGGGCGGCTACAAGGTCGACTACATCGGCCGCGAGATAGGCAACGACTTCATAGCCGGCTACGGCATGGACTACGACGAGCAGGGACGCACGCTGGCGGAAGTTGTGAGAGTTAGGAGTTAAGAGTTAAGAGTTAAGAGTTAAGAGTTAGGAGTTATGAGTTTTTGAGTTTTTGAGTACAATAATGAAAAACAGAAACTACAAGCTTTTTATGATGGCGGCGCTGGCAGCGGTGCTGCTGGCAGGCTGCAAGAAAGACAAGGAGCAGCTCAACGTCAGCACCGACCAGGTCGTCGGCCTCTGGCAGAAGAGCGGCACACAGGAATACTGGCACTACTACTCCGACGGCACGGGCAACACATGGGATGTGGCCGACGGCTTGCACGAGGGCGACAGCGGCAGCTTCAGGTACACGTGGTACATCACCGACGGCAACCTCTTGTGCCACGAGATGAAGATGCACCGCAACGAATATGTCACCGTGGCCGTGCGCAACTACATCAGGGAGATAACCTCCAGCACCATGCGCTGGGACGAAGGCACCGGCGAGTACACGCTGGTCAAAATGTCGGAATAAAGCAGGAGGCGCATCATGAAGAAAGGTTGGAAGATACTTCTCATCTCGCTGGGGTCGCTGCTGGGGCTTGTGATAGTCGTGGCGGCCGTGGCGCTGTGGCTGGTGTTCACACCGAGCCAGCTGACAAAGATAGTGAACCGCGTCGCTGCCAACTACGTGCTGGCGGAGACGCACTTCGACCGTGTGGACCTGACGCTCTTCAAGACCTTCCCCGACGCAGGCCTGAAGATTGACAACGTCTACATCGTCAACCCCATGGACGGCGCACCCAACGACACCGTGGCGCGCATAGGGAGCCTGACGCTGGGCGTCGACGTGAAGGCTTTCCTCAAGGAGAACAAGGTCATCGTGCACCAGGTGCTCGTCGACGACGTGGCGGCCAACCTCTACATGGACAAAGAGGGCAGGGGCAACTACGACGTCTTCCCCAAGAGCGACGACACCACGTCGAGCACCTTCAGCCTCGACAGCCTGCCGCAGATGGACCTCCGCAAGATAAGGATTGACGACCTCAACGCGCGGCTGCTCGACGAGAAGGACGGCATGGACGCCGCCATCGACGGGCTCTGCCTCGGTGTGACAGGTACCCTGAAAGAAGGGCAGGTGGACGCCAAGCTGGACCTCGACGGCAAGCAGATAGCCGTCGACATGCGCGACAGCACCGGCGCCACAACCCTGGCGGCTGTCCTCGAAGGCCTCGAGGTGGCCCTCAAAGGCGACGGCAACCTCGACAACGTAGACGGGCAGCTCAGGCTCTCCGTCGAAGGCGGCACGCTGAACACCGGCGGCACCGAGATGGTCAACGAGACCCTGCGCGCCTCCAAGAAAGACCTGCTCCAGCTCAAAGTGCCCTTCAAGGCCGACTTGCAGAAGATGCACATCGTGCTTGGCGAGAGCGAGCTGCAGCTCGACGACTACGCCCTCGGCCTGCAGGGCGACGTGCAGCTGAAGAACGCCGACGAGCCCATGGCCGTGGATGTGGAGCTGCACACCGACGGACAGTGGCAGGTGGCCCCGCTGCTCGACCTGCTGCCGGCACAGTATGTAAGCTTCAGGAAGGACATGAAAGAGCTGGACGGCAAGGTGGAGCTCGCCGCCACGGCCAAAGGCACCGTCACCGACAGCACCATGCCGCTCATCGACGCACAGGTGAAACTCGCCGACGGCCGCTTCTACATGCCTAAAAGCCTGCCCTACAACATCAGCCGCATCAACGGCGACCTCGCCGCCAACCTCAACCTCGGCAAAGGCGGCGTCAGCAACGTGAAGATAAACAGCCTGAAAGCCCATACCCGCAGCACCGATGTGAGCGTCAAGGGCATGGTGGACGACCTGCTGGGCGACATGCGGGTGGACGCCACCGTCAAAGCCGCTCTCCCACTGCAGGACGCCATGCCCATGGTGCCCGACAGCCTCAAGCTGGAGGCCGACGGCAAGGCCGACATAGACATCGCCGCCGTTTTCCGCATGAGCGACATCAACGCGAAAGCCTACGAGAAGATCAAGGCCGACGCCGACATAAAGATCAAGGCCCTC